>WNFW01001736.1_pt1 | contig 22374 bp, 11 predicted proteins | sample 5400131 | NCBI WGS metagenome assembly WNFW01 (sample SAMN13153362, study PRJNA577476) | soil metagenome | isolation source: 20 cm soil or saprolite under grassland replicate 1 | place: USA:California | collected 2016-06-15 | reverse complement strand
GCTATTTATATCATATTTAGGTTTTAAATATCCATGACCAAAGAAATCTACAAAAGCTTTTAAAAGTTTAATATCATGATTACTTTGACCTATTTCTAAAGTAGGATTAAGTGAAACATAAGATTTTCCTCTACTTACAGCATCTGCTATTCTAAATTGGAAAGAACCTTCCCCATCTATGAAAGCTTGCACTCAATCATTGTTTAATGTTATGTGATCAACTTTATCCATATAATTTCATCTTTCTTCAAAAGATCGTTTACTATTCATGTTTTCTTTAATAGATATAATACTATTCATACCTTGTTCGTTTAAATGTAATCCATCTTTTATCATGAACGCTACTTTTTTAAAGTCTTGATAATCTAAATATTTAGATGAAAGCAACGGATATTTATCAAAATGAGGTATAATTTTTTTTATTATATCATCTAATTTAGTGACATTAAATTTTAATGCCTTTTCTTTTCTATTGTCAATATGGACATTACCACAATCATAATATCTTTGCAAATCGTAAAGAATACCAGCAGAATGTTCTTTCTGTGTTACTTTATAGCTTAATGAAAATTTATAACCGTTTTTAGTTTCTTGGGTAAAAATAGAAAAATTTCCTTCTGAATCTGAAATACCTGTAACCCATTGAGGAGCAAGTTTGTTAGAAGAACCTAAGGTATGGAACAAAGCTTTATCTTGTCTAAATGTTATAACATTTACTAATAATATAAAGCAAGAAGATAAAAAGAAAAATTTTTCAAAACCAATAATGAAAAATATTAAACCAAAGCCATAATTTTTTATATATAAAAAAAATTATAAATTATTGAGAAAAATCATCGTTAAAAATTCTATTTTTATTCATTCTGGCTTTTATTTCCATGATTTTTTTTAACCCATCCTCTGTTAAATGACCTCCGACTTTCATTATATCTGCAGCTTCACAAAAATCAGCAAAATCTAATGCTTTTATTCCAAATATTGGATATTCTTTAAAGAATGGGATAATGTTATTAAAAATATTAGAAAATTTTTCTACGACAAATTCACTTAAATCTTTATCAGACTTGAGATAATAATTTCCACAATCAAAATATTCGATGAAACTTTTAAGTAATAATTCATCACGAGAATGTTGAATTATTATAAATCTTAATAAAACTTGTTTTCCTGTTTTTGTTCTAGAATTTTTAATATTAACAAAGAAACATCCTTCACCACTTACAAACCCAGATAATCAGTTAAGATCCATTATTTTTTGATTTTCAATTAATGGTCTCAGAGCAGGAACAACAGTAGGAAAGGCTTTTTTTAATTCATCTGATAAACCTTTATTCATTGAAGCTTTTATAGCTACAATCTTAATTAAACCTTCCATCGTTAAATGTTGTTTACTTTTAACTAAAATAAAAGCTTGCTTAAAAAGTTGATAATCCGCTCATTTTTGAGTAATTAAAGGATATTTATCAAAGTGATTTATAATTAATTCTAAATCTTTAATGGATGAAACTCGATATTGTATTAGATTATCCGTTTGTATTGTTATATCTCCGACCCCATTAAATTGTTGAATTGATTCTAATAAATATTTATCTTTTTTATGAATATTAATTCCAAATATTAATTTCACTAATCAACCTGTTTTAACTTTGAGGGTTTTACCTACTGTAATATTAAAATAACTTTCAGCATCGCAGAAACCAGTAACAAATCAAGGATGAAGTGTTATTTTAGATTTTTCTTTATTTTCTGTAAAATCACGACCCATTGATTTATTACTATCTTGAGAAAAAGAAGAAGAACCGGATCTACAGATATTAGTAACCATGACAAATTCAATGTGATTGGAAGAATAAAAGTAAGCTATAATAAATATAATCATAGCTACCAAAATAAGCTTAAAAAAGCTTTTATATATTTTGTTAAAATTTATTGTGACTTTCATTAATTAGTATAAGATATATTAGACTTTTAAGGTTGTTAAATTTTTCCTTCATTTTCAATTTTTCCTTTTAGATGCGAGAGATCTCGTGGTCTTTTCACCGCGAGAAACCTTCTATATTATCGATTTTTCAAGTCTCTATTTCCCTAACTCCGGTATTTTAGATTATTTCACAACTTTTGCTATTTAGTCTCTAGAAGCAGAGCTTTGACTAAACGTCTAACTAAACCGCCTTACTCAAGACAACTTTAATTGTTTCCATAATAATTATTTCAAAGAAAAAAATCTAGATTTCAGGTTTATATTAACATAGCTAAAGCTAATACACCTTAGCGCCGATCCCTAAAATAAAAAAGCTCGATTCAATCAAGCGAGGTGTCAGCACACTTGATTGAACTCAGGATTCGAACCTAATAACGCCACTTTGGTTTATTAATCGGTTAAAGCGTCTAATTGATGCATAATAAGAATTCAAATAATTATGAATTCATAGAAATTATTGAGGCCAAGATATTTTAAAAACCATATGAGTTTAACGGATCCGCTTTGTTAGTTTGACGGTGCACGTAAAATCACGATTATTTGTATTAACCGTATAGCTAAATGAAAAATATCTAACTCCAATTTGAACTAAAGAAGCTAAAGGCGAAGAACGTGAAGCTGTTACCAAGTTAATCCTAGTATATTGCAGATTTAATAAATTTGTTTGTAGAAAGTTGTAATTTATAGTAGCTTTAGTTTTTTTAATTTTTAATTAGCCGAATATTCATTAATATCAGAGACTATCCTTTCAGTTCTATCAATAGGTTAGGGTGCTAGCCTGCTATTGGCCCGAGTACCTTTCTACGGTGTACCTTGCTTGTAGCTGCTACGGGTACTTACTCACGATAGTTTATTCTGCTATTATTCAAAAATTTGAAGGTAATGATGTTTAAATATTTAAAAATCCACCAGATCGCCAAGAAAATATTTTAATAATATGTATAATTTACTTAACACCAGTTCTAAGTCAGCATTCTTTAGAATTAATCAATCAATGACCTATTCTTATCGTTACAATAAGACCTTAGCTTTTTAGAACATCCTTTACCCACTAATGTATATTCATTCTTACAAATGAACTTCCATTAAATTACAATGGACATTAATGGGCTTACCTAGTTTACTTGATAACACTTTAATGATTACCTTAGGATTTCACTATACGTACGTTGATATTAGACCCATTAAAGATAGAACGAGAAATCTATCTTACAATCAACTATATTTTCTCATCTAGATATACGCTTCATCCGTGAATTCATATTAATTATCCTTAATAATCTAGCTCACCAACCTAAATAAATAAAAATTTTATTACAGGTTGGATAGTTGTATTAACTATTATTTAACAGGCTTCACACAAAAGAATTACTTCAAATGCATGCTGTATGAGCTCAAATAATGGGTTATTAGACGGGGTTTCACCATATTGCTATCAAGCACTTATCTAGTCGCACTCTCGTCTATCTAGAGGTAAGCAGTATCTGCCAATTCTGTTTAAATTAAGATGGTTTAACCATCAAGGAGTTTATCCCACTGTACTATGGTTAACATCGGCCGGAGGCCAAAGTTAGTTATCCTTCCTCCTAACGAAATTTCTCGTAACAGAATCCGATTGTACATTTGGATGGGCATTTCAGCCCAACCCTTGTGAACCAATCTGTAGCGACATATACAACTGCCGACGGTCTTTAACCAGGATGTTATTAACCGTTTTCACTTTATTTTTCTATAGCGATAGAACTGTTTGTTTGTATACTTGCACCAGTTCCTAGCCCTTTGTTTAGCACTACCGTATTTAGTTTTATTAGAATAAACCTAGGGTTATATTAAAAACTTCTTTTTATTAGTCCTGGTTAATTTGATATAAATTATTTATTCTATTTATAATATACTTTAATCCGTATAATTTTATGGTCTTTTATTATTGCAGTAAACTCTGAATTATTTGCAGATTCAATGTCCAAGTGTTTACTTAACGTCTTAACATTAACCCCTACAATATTTGCACTTTCTGTCAGAGTTTGCATTGTTAACATTTCCCCACTTGGTTTAATTATTTTATAAATGCAACTTTCATGTTGATATATTATATTTTTTCTAGCTATATCTCTTAGACGTCCGTCTCAGAGATGCTCAACTAAAGGAGGAGTATTCATTAGAATGTATCTTTCATCTTTAGTTAAAAACTCTGCAGGTATTTTACCTGAATAGTTTGATAACCTAAAATTATTCATACTTCGTGATAACTTTAATATTAATGATTTAATTGGTTCTTCTTTGTGTGCTCCATAATAAACTGCCCGGCTTATAATTTTAAAATCCTCAAAGTCTTGAGCCTTTTTACTTAAAAACTCTAGTTTGTTAAAAAAAGGTATTAAATAATTGTGTAAAATCCGTATATCTTTAATAATAAATAAAACACTACTTTTACTATTATTTCTAGCTTTTTGAGTATTTATCCCCATTGCAGATGTATTATTTAGTTTTCAAATTGAATTCTCGTCAAATCCTAAATTCTGTATAAGAAATTCTTTAATTTTTTCAAGAACAGGTAATTGATATTCCGTTAAAACAATAGAAAACACGGGTACAAGATCACTTCTTCAAAGATGAAAAGAACCTTCAGCTTCAATTAATCCTAATAATCAATAGGTTGTTATTTTTATGTGATTTTCAGGCATATTAAAGCTTATACGATTAGAATTCATACCACTCTTTAATTTCATTAATTTATCTTTAAGCTCTTCTGATAACAGACCATTTCTGCTATGATATAAATTAAAAGCTTCTTTAAAATCTAAATAATCCAAATACTTAGTAGTGTTCAAATTATATTTATCAAAAATTCTAATTAATTTTATTATACCTTCTTTATCTGAAACAACAAATTTACACTCTTCGTCACTTTCGTTGATATTACCTATAGCCAATCTATTACAAATAGAAAGCAAAACATTATTATCATCCCGATGTAATCCGATAGTAAATCTGAAGCTAAATTTATTAAGTTTATTACCGCTTTTATCGTATAAGGGCACTATGCTAAAATTTGATTCTCCATCAGAAAACCCGACGAACCACTGTAAAAAAGCATCAGTTAAACCGCCTTCGAAATCAACAGTAAATTGAGTATTTTTTTCACTCAATAGAGCTGTTTTAGGATCCAATTCAAAGGTCACATTATTTTTCATCATTATTATATTATTTTTCATTTTTTTTTGTTTTTATTTATATACCAATAGGGCAAAGAAATATAAAAACAACAATTCTCCCTCAAAGATGTGATTCGTGCTCATTAAACCCAATAAACCGAACTAAACTAAATTAAAATAATAAATCTACAACTTAGAAGTAGAGCGTCATCTAAACGTTCCTTCCTTAAAGAATTAAGCTTAACTTGTACCATTCCTGTAGTCAGTGAACCACACGTACTTGTGGCTTTAGCATTCGGCATATCCAGAGTCGTTATCTAACAAATTCCACATAAATTTATATTGCTAATAATTATCCAGATTCGATTCACTGTTTTCTATATGATTATCAACCTTTTCAGTTGTTTTTGGGTTGTCGGTCGGCCGTTACCCGCGTTCTCTCGTCCCCTTAACCATTCATACATTGGGTCAGCCTTGAGAGTACTGTCCTTCTTTAAGTTATATTTACAATGAAACATTAAAAGTTCTTTTAGCATACTTTAGCTGCTTTGGCTAAGCAGCTAAGACTAAAATAAAAAACGTACGGCAAATTTTTTTTTTGCTAAAACTATAGAGTTAGATTTTCACTAACGCAGCAACCCCGCGCAACGGGTGTACATTTTACTGCTATTCCAATTTCACTGAGCCAATCATCGAGACAGCTGTTGTATCGTTAAATCATTCATGCACGGGAGGACCGCATTTAACGGCCAAAGAATTTCGCTACCTTTGGACCCTCATCATAGCTGATAAAATTTATCATACAAAAAAGATATATACTTACTGCAAAGCAGTACTATTTTATTTTCTTTTTAAGTTCATGTTATCTTTAATTACTAAGATTTTACTAAAACCATCTTCTGTTAAATGGTCTTTAGATTTAACAATTTCTGCTACTTTTTTAAAATCAATGAAATCTAATTCTTTTGTTCCTTTGATTTGGTATTCATCAAAGAATGGTATTATAATATTTAAGATATCCGATGTATTTACAATTTGAATTGTTACTGAAGTATCAGTATAATAAATATATTTATTATTTTCAAAATTAAAGAATTGAGCTAATCCTTTGATTACCTCTTCTTCTCTAATATGTAAATGAACAGCAAATCTTAATTGTACTTTACCTGTGCGGGCTAAAGTAGTCTTAATATTAAAACTACCATCCCCGCTTACAAATCCAGCTATTCAATAAGGACTAGGTATTCCATCAAATTTAAATTCTACTCTTTCAAGTAAATTTATATTACTGAAACTTTCTATTAGTTTTTCAGATAATCCCTTATTAAGTGAACTTTTGTATTCAATTAATTTAGATATACCCTGTTCAGTCAAATGTTCATTAAGTTTAATAATATTAAAACTTTTTTTGAATAAAGCATAATCTAATTTCTTAGCTGTTACTAAAGGATATTTGTCAAAATGATCTGTTATAACTTGTAAGTCTTTAAATGATTCTACTCTATAATAAACTTTTGTATCTGAATTATAAATACGTCCAACTCCAAATCAAGATTGAATATTTTTTAATATTACTATATCTTTTTTATTAAGACCAATAGCAAATATAGCTTTTACTCTTCACTTGGTTTTACTATCAGAACGTGGTTGAACTAAAATATTAAAAGTTGATTCAGCATCAGCAAATCCTGTGATAAATCAAGGATTTAACAGGTTAGAACCATAATTTGTATAAAATCTTTTTTGATTAGAAAGGACTTTTATTTGATAATTTCTTTCGAAACCCATTAGAGTACACCTTATACGCTTGTGCATTAAGCGTAAACTACCGTCTACTCGTTGCTCTTTTACAGTTACAGATTTTTGTTTTTGGCTTGTGGGATTGTTTAAATCTGTTACTGACTTAGATCCGCGATAACCCGTTTCTCTTTCGATCATCTTCTGACTTGTTACCGTCCCTGAGTAATTAGTTCAGCCACATATAGCCTTTCGACTATAGTTTGGTACCAGAAGCTTTAGGGCGTCCCCGGAGTTTGATAGTTTATCCCACTCATGAGATATCCTACATCTCAAAGCAGGTAAGGCCGCCATTGACCGGGGTATCCTTCAAAACCAAGCCAATTTTAATTAGCCAAGTAACTCCGTTAACCAGCCGGCATCGGGCAGACATCACACTCAATACTTTGAATTTTATCTTAATGCAAAGTGCTTTGTTTTAATTAAACAGTCGTACAACACGATTCTATGCTTCCTTATCCTTCCTGATATTAATCAGTAGGATCGGCTCTCCTTCTCCCTAAGTTACGGTAGTTAATTTGCCGAGTTCCTTAATGATTGTTCACTCATGCGCCTTCGTATTCTCTACTAGCTTACCTTATGGTTCTTAGGTACGGTTATATATGTCTATCGTTTTTCCAGAACACTTTATCACTATACCCTTTCTTTTTAGTATGTACGCCCTGGAGCTGGTTCTAAAAAGAAAAAATCTCTATAAAGGTTGTTACTATATAAACAAGGTTTTACTCATCGTTTAGTCCTTTAGGTTAATAAACTTAGAGGCCGTTACTTTAATAAATCCATAAGCTTAAGGCGAGGAAATTTTATTATTTCCTTTTTCGTTACTCATGTCAGCATTTTCACTTGGGTTAATGTTTTTTTTATTCTTAAAAAGAATAATTTAATCTCACCCAATGTTCCGCTACCCCATAATTAAAACACACTAATTATGGACAAGGTGTCGGTATATTGTTTAATAGATCCGTTGAATTTTCGGTACTTCCATCATTATTCGCTTTATTTAAAATATTAAAACGAATAAATTAATTTAAATCAGTGCTCTGTTACGAGGTCTTCAAAAAAAATGGCCGCTTCTAAGCCCATCACCTGATCGTCTGAGATAAAAACTTCCTTTATTTCACTTAACAATAATTTTGGAACCTTATAATTACACTTGTTCTGGGCTGTTTCCCTCTTGACATACAACCTTAGCATACTATGTCTGATTATTTAACATTCATCATTGCCATTTCGAGACCAATTACTTACCGATAAAACCTTCACGATCCCCCGAAATATACAAAAAATAATCTCTTCGATCTAGTTGTATAAGATCAAAGTTCTGTACCTGCTATGATGTTAATTAAATGACCTACTTAGATAGGTTTCGCGGAAACAGATACGACCATCTTTAGCCATTTTACAGGCAGAGTTTGAGGTCTTTTTCCCTTTCATCTAGACAATGTTAAACACTGTCCAAATTAGGATAATTGTACACTTTTATTTTTTATCTTTTAGTTTAATAGTATAACTATTTCTAAAAATTTTTCCTGACTGAATTGTTTTTTTGATAGTAGTTCTAGTTACACCTAAAGCTACACCCGCATCAGTCATAGTTGCAAACTGTTGAGTTTCACCTGTTTTTATGTTTGTAACTTCAACAGCCACCCCGTGAATTGCTGCAGTTGCTGCTGACAATTTAGCACGTGTTTTATCAGAGAGCTTTATTCCTTTTCGAGCCGCCGATATCTTTGCTTTTGCTTGTTCAGAGAGAACGCGACCTGTGGCAGAAACTGCTAAGTTAGCTCGCGCTTCATCTGACAATACACGAGACTTAAATTTTTCTAAAGTCTCTTTTGTGTGTTTATATCCAAATGTTGAACCTGCTGTTGTTAAAATATTATACTCTGGCTTTAATAAATCAATATAATATTGTTCTCTAGTTACAGTTTTATCTGGTTCACAATATTCGAGTATTTCCAAAGTAAAGTTAGAATAACCGTACTTAAGGATGGCCCTATATATAGGCATTTTAGAGTTAATTAAACGGTTAACACTGTAGAAAACGTAAAATCTAGTTCTCAAATTTTTGGCTGATCCTATGTAAGTTTTGTTATTATCTTTGTTGATTCAACGGTAAACTCCTGCTTTATTTTTATTATCCTCCAATATCTGAGCCTTCTGAGTATCAGCATTATTATAAACAACAACTGGAGTAATATCCGCATTGTGTTTATCGCAAAGCGAGGTTGTAGAATGGAAAGTTCTAATGCAAAGCGAAGTTGTATTTTTTTTAAATACGCAAAGAAAATTTACATATGATTTTTGTAGAAAGATGTTGTTTATTGTGACTTTTTATATTTATATTTATATTTTAAATCCCTACATCTAATCTTTATTCTTTCAGCTCTATCAAAGGGTTAGGGGGTCAGCCTTCCTCTGACCCGTGTTCCTTTCTACAGTGAACGTTTGCTACTATGCCCATACGGGTACTTATTCGTAATATTGATTAATATTGATGTTGGATTTAGCGAATAGATAAAAGGCTCAAGATTCAATAATACTTTTTTTTTCGCTGGAGTAACAACAGCGGTTCGTTTTTTTTTGAAGCCACGTAACTCAGCTCCGTGTGTACTTTATTATCCTACACCCTTTCGAGTGGGGCTTGACTATATCTTAAGCTTTCGCCAACCAACATTTAGTCGATGAACTGCATACCACAGATAGAGTCTGTGCTACTTGGCTGCAGATTATCCATTTCCTTTCGTGCATCTATTTCGATTTTACCTTACCACGAGTCATTACCTGTGCCACAAGATCCGTTACCGATCTTGCTTGGTTGAAATAGCTTTAGGATGTTCCTGCAATTTGATGGTTTATTGCGAGAGGTTCACTCTCACATTGCGGCCAAAGGAGTTTCTCACGCTCCAATTTTCGACCAGCTATCCTAGTCAGTTTTGTCTTTCACCAACTTACCATAATTCATCGGATATCTATACAACGATAACCCGTTCGGACTATTATAATCCTGACCATGGTAAGATCACCAGGCTTCGGGTCTAATTTTAGATACTTTATCAATAATATTAATCGATTTATCTAGGCATTTATGCTCGCATCTAAAATTAACTTGCTGCATTCCTACCAATATTTTCATACTGGATTAGACTATACCTTCAACTCAAAAAAAGTTTTAGGTAAGTATTGTTTTTAAAAAAGTAAAGTTTTCTTGTGTTAGTGTTGGGTTTAATTTAAACCCCTAGCTAGGTTCTGGATAACTATCCTTATCCAAATCTAGTTTATAATAAAAATGCGGCAAGAAATAAGGTTGAACTAAATTGATTAATTTTTCCTTAGATGTACTAAATATGTAAATTCTGTTTCCATTACTTACTTTGTGATAGCTACAATTTAAACCAAATTTACTTTTTAAGATATTAACTAGTAAAATAGTTTCATCTAAAGTGAAAGATTCTGTACATATGTACAGTCCCTTCCCAGATTTGTATCCATCGTCCATCACGATCTTCCGCGAGACACAAATATACAAATATGAACAATTCCTCATAAAGCTAGTAGCAAAAGCATACTACCAGTAACTACATTCAACATAACAGAATTACTTCCGCATAACTTTTACCAAATATTTCTTTTTTATTGGTCTATTTATTCCTTTATCCAAGAATGCTTTTTCAGCTAATAATATAGACCTGTGGACACAACCGATAGCTTTAGAAGCTTTAAGAATCGAGTCATAAATTTTGGTTACTTTCGTCTCTAAATCGAAAACCTCTACTGAAACTCCTTTTCTTTCATTTATCTTTATCATACGCTTTCTTGCCTTAGTCCGCTGTTCTTTACTCGAGTTATGTTTAGCCAAATGTTCTCGTATTTTCACAATAACTTGTTTTGAATGTTTACGACCTTTAAATTTAGCTAAAGTTTCTTCTGTGTGTTTGAACCCAAAAGTTGAACCTGCAATATGTAATGTATTATACTCAGGTTTTAAGTGATCTAAGTAATATTGTTCTCTTTCAATTGTTTTTTCAGGATTACAATATTCAAGGATCTCTAGTTTAAAGTTAGAATACCCATGTTTTAAAAGGGCTCTATAGATTAACATCTTATTTTTAGGATTAATAAGCGAAGAATAATTATAATAATCTTTAAATCTTCTTCCCAGATTCACACTACTTCCAACATAAGTTTTCCCTGTTATTAAGTTAATTCAACGATAAACACCGGTTTTACCTTTATTATCTTTAATTATAGATTCCTTATCAAGATCAGCATTATCGTATTTAACTATGGGCTTAATATCAAGATAGTTTATGTTGCGGTTATCATCTAAAAGTCTACAAAAAGAAGTAAAATGTCGAGTGTTTTCTCGTAGTATAGCAAGTGACAAATTAGTAATTTTAGCGATTGAACCGAGTTGAGAAGACTGGAACGAGCATGACATGCCACGGAATTTTAATTTTTGACTTTTCATGGTTTAAATTAAATATATATAATCCAAATGTCACACCCAAACCAGCAGAATAGCAAAATAATCCCGACAGAGATTTAGTCCACCTCCACCCACCGTTTCCAGAGGGTCGAGGAACCTCTTCTCGATAGGGCATACCTGATCTGTTGCTTTCGCACCCCCGTGAATTACGTCCTCAAGAACTAAGTCTCTTTAGTTTCATCACTGAAGCCAGACACCGTAGCATGTCCACACAGGTCCTAAGGCATCTAGCCGTCTACTTTTTGGTAATCCAACAAATAAAACAACTGAGTTTTACCAGTCGTCGGTATTTGCTGTCCACGTGTACGTGAATAGTTCAACCACCAAAGGATACCTATGCTAGCTATACCCCCGGCCGGATTTATTCTGTTACCCAACTCGTTGAGTTAAAATAGGGGAGCATGCTCCCCTTGGTATGTTTAAGATCCATCATCGAAAATCCAGTAAGCTAACCCTCTTTCAGTTAATAGTTCTCCTAGATTTAAAGGTATAATTTTTTTACCTTCTGAATTATAAAATAATTCTCTATAGACATTAAAACAAGATAGGCTTGCTGTTTGAAATTTTATAGCTGTATATTCTTTATTTTTAGTAGGTCTTTCGTCAAATTTAGACATAACTAAAGGCGGAGAATTACAAAATTCTTTGAATAATATATACATATGGTCTATATACTCTTTATTGATTGTAGATTGTTAAAACTGTATTCTTGTGTTACAATTTTTATTTGGTTTCTCGGCAAATAAATCCCCTAAAAGAGAGCCAATTAATATTTCGTGCAAGATAGAAGGCACAGTAAGATGAGCTTTAGCAGAAACTCTGTAAAGTCTTGCTAAGAATAAGCCGCGATTCAAACCTAAAGTTGCGCATCAGTTAAATTCTTTGTTAATTGTTTTTTTCATTTTCTAATTTGTTTTTTAGCCGTATACGGCCAGTTCTTAATCTATTACACCCCTGTAAATTCTACAAGGATGCATCCCGGACGACATTCTCCCACTTCTTGAAGTTAAGGCTTAATATATCAATTATTAAAGAAGAATTTCCCTTACAAGAATGGAGACCATGAGGCCATAGGAGTCTTCCCCTCCCTTAGGTTCTAATTGGCATCAGTTACGTATATCGGTTTCCCTTTCAACGAACCCCCCAGGCATTGCTACTACCTCACGGTCGGTAGCTTTAATTTTTTATCCTAAAAGATATACCAACGAAAATTTAAACCATAACAGGTTTAGAAATTACTTTTACTTTTTATAATACTTACCATTACTTTTTGGAATTTTTGAGTGCTGACGTGTTACCGGTTTTACCAGTCTTTTCTTTCGAATCAGTCGTTACAGGGCTAAATAAAAAGGAGCATATTTTATTTAATGCTCAGAGCCTAATTATAGGCTTATTCCTACGATTTATCAGCTTCCCACGGTATTGCCTTAGATAAATTATCCTTAGGTGTTATATTAATATTTATTAACAAAATTCCTTTTATTTTGTGTATTTACCTCTTTAGAAAAATTACTAATAACTGAGGTAAAGATTGTCATATATAGATAAAGCGATTAAATTTAAGATAAATTATAAACCTATACGGTATTTAGCCATATTAGGTATATAAGGGGCTACAATTGCTTGCAATTTAAATGTGTCTTTGGCAGATATACGAATTCTATAGGCATTGGGACTGCTTCCAGATAATACTCGACTAGAAATTAAGTCAAACTTATTTTTTAAAATTTCTTGTAATTTTTCAATTTCTATAACAGAAAAAGAGTCAGTACATATTATAACATTTTTTCCTTTTTTATCGTATGAACCGTCTCCTGTTAACCAATAAGCTAAAGCTATCGGTGTTAGAAGATCGCCTATATTAATAGGTATAATTTTTATGTTTTTATTATTTACTTTTTCATATCAAGTATTAAATAATTCTGTAAAATAGGGATGTGTTAAAGTAAACATTCGATAAGAATCAAACATTTTTCCTTTACATTCAACTGGTGAATTTTTAGGCTCTCCTACAATCCCTAATGGTTTTAATTTTTCATAAAAATGATAAACCAAGTCAAAATCTTTCTGACGAAATTGCAAACGAGCGTCTTTACCGTGCATTTCTATACTAGAGTCGCCAAGTTGCATTCCTGTGATAAATTCTTTTATTTCATTTGAAAATACAATAGCTGCTTTTTGCTCTTTAGTTAAACGTAAACGATACTCATTATTTACAGAAGAATGGAACAACGACTTTTTATTAAAAGGTGAAATAATTATACCTCTTTGTAGTACAAGATAATTTTTTGAATAAATTAAATGTGTCACAGCTGAAAGGTTACTACTAAAAAATATGTATGTGTTTGTAGCTGTATTAATATTTTAAATTTTTCTTGTTTCCTTGTAAAAAAAGAAACAAAATCTCACTAATATTCGCATTTAATCTGTTTTAACTTTGATTTGGGGTGCTAGCCCTTCAAAGTGAAGGTAACCTTTCGTCTTCACGCATCCAGAAAGAATAATAAATGAGAGTAAGTTTTTTTATTCTTTATACTTACAAAAATGAACTATATCATGAACATTAAATATTTTAATATAACATAGGAATTTTTACCCTTAGGTTTCACCGTTAGCATGACAACTTGAATTTAATTCAATCACACCGACCCTTTAGGGGTCATGAGTCAGATTTCTAAAAATCTCACGATTTTTTGGGCAAGCATTCCACCCATTATGCAAAAGGTACGCTCTCAATATTTATTTAAATTTTCTCTCGAGCTGCTTATAAAACTACTATTTTCTCCTTTCCCTCACGGTACTATTCACTATCGCTTAATATATCATATTTAGCCTTAGAGGAAGGTTCCCCTTTATTTTTTAAACAGGTTTTAACCCATTTTACTGTTTTATTTATATAAATATCTATGTATTAAATACAAGGCTTGGTCTTTATTCACTTTAGTTTAATCTAAACCTAAAGGATTTTTCAATAGTAAAAATCAATCTTTTTTATATTAAACATAATGTTAATATAAATTAATTTGTTTAAATAATTATCCTTAGCCAAAGATTTATATATTTAGGCTTCTCTATTTTCATTCACACTAATCATAGAATCTCCTTTGATTTCTTTTCCTGAAGTTATTAAGATATTTCAATTCACTTCGTTTATTATTTAATTTCTCTTTGAGTTCATGTGTCTTATACACAATTTAAGTATTTCTATCTCTCTTTGATATATTGCCATGATTCCATAATAGTTTCTTTTTACACTTTAAATATTATTAAATAAAAAAAAAGTAAATACATTACTTTTATTTAAATAGTTACTTTATGATTAAAATTAAGTTAAGATTACCCTTTTTCTTTGTGTGGGGTATCTCCTTTTCTCTGTCTAGGGTACTCTTCCTTAAATGTCCTTTATCACATTTTTATATTGATATTTTTAAATAGAGTAACTTCATGCCCAATCGAACCAACTAAATCGATTGTGAATCAAATGAATTAAATGTCCTTCTAGCTAAATATACAGTACTAATGACTAAGAAAATAATATAAAACCAAAAGGTTTGATTATGAGGGTTTATCCCCCTAGTTCCTTTTTATATAAGTAATGAATAATAGATCCTTTTTTATAAACTAAAGAGAATTGACTGAGTTAGGTTTAAAGTGATAAGCTTGAGTCTTATTTGGCTATATTTTAGTCACATCCGTTCAAATCGGATATTCTCTGTTATTATATATATTATTCTGTTTATTTTAGTAAACCAAATTGGGATAGATAACATACGGATTAGAGCCAGGTTGGTAAGGCGCTTCATTTGGGATGAAGATTTGTTATGTTCGAATCATAATAATCCGAGTAGTTTTTTATTTAAATAGGGGGATAGGCACATATTAAACAAACTATTATATTTTTTACTACATTTTTTTATTTTGCTTCATTTTCTCTTATTGGGATATTATGGTCACTGACCCAAGACAAGAGGATAATTTAGGTGAAGAGACACTCCCTAATGAAGAGATATATGATTATGGATTTCGTTTAAATCCTTATCAATTTTCTCTTTTTTAGATTAAAATATTATCCCTTTTTTCTTGAGGGGACGGATAGATGCATAATCATTTTATTTAAATGATATCAAGATAATGATTTGATATGATTATTGCAATTAAGTAATAGTAAAATCATTTTAATGTAAAATATATAAGTAATATAAATACATGGCTGGGGTTTCCCAGCCATGTATTTAAAGGGATCTTAACTTAATAGGTAGAGTATGTGACTTTTAATCGCATTGTTAGGAGTTCGAGTCTCCTAGATCCTAATTAAGACCCAAATATTAAAATATAATTACCATGGCTATAGGTTAATGGTAGACTGTTCAGCTTCCACCTGAATTGTGCTGATTCGAATTCAGCTAGCCATATTAATTTTTAATTTATTCATTAAATTAACAGAAAATATTAATGAATAAATTCCTTTCTTGGATAGCCACATATCACCCCCATATATACTTTTATTTTTATTGTGAGGGGGTAGAGGGACGGTTGACACTGTAAAAGATGAATCAGAAGCTGGCGCAAACAAGATGAGGAATACATGAAGCAATTTATAGCATTCTTTATTCTGGAACCCCCCATATATATTTTTATTTTTATTGTGAGGGGGGGAGAGGATACATCATCTACATCACTTTTATTTTTATTGTGATATAAAACTCATGGGGGCTCCGCACCCAAGAGCTTTTGACTCATAACTTTTTAATAAAAAAATTTTAGTTTTCTTTTTTAACACAATCTTTTGCACTAGAATAGGGTCAGTAACTTAATCGGTAAAGGCTCCCATTGTCGATGGTAGAGATACCAGTTCAAATCTGGTTTGACCCGTTCATATTTGATTATTAACTATTCACCCATTTTATTCAGGAAAAGTCGTCATTGGTAAGGCAAGATATTTGCTAAATATTGTGGTTCCCACGTAGGTGTTCGATTCACCTCTTTTCCGTTCATAGACTAAACTATCAACACTAGATATGACAATCTTTTTTAGTTTAAGAGTATAATTTAATTGGTAAAATATGAAGCTTCAACCTTCCATTTCTCAGTTCAAATCTGAGTGCTCTTGGTTTTAAAAAGAAGTTAATTTAATGAAAGTTATTATACTCTTGTAGCAGAAGTTTGAAGATTGAAATACTCATTTGTTCTTTCTATTTGTTTTATTTAAGTATATGTCTTAGACTATCCACTTTGCCTCGGAGCCCTATGAAGGAAGAAAAATAAACAAATTGATTTTAATTAAGTTTATCAGTTTCATTTTAAAATATTATGGAATTAACTCGATTTGTGAATAAAAATGAAATTTTTTGATTTTCTATCTTTATTTCCCCTCTATTTGATTTTTCGATAATTTCTAAAAAAGCTCTAAAACGTTGAAAAATATAGACCCTCTAAAAAACTCAACGTTCCCTATTGAGAGAGATCTATATCTTTTTTAGATAATATTTTATTTAATAGATCCTCTTATTTATAAATTTATAATAGGTAATTTTATATATTATTTTTCCTATTCGGGGGGGCGGAGCCAATGAAGATAGATTATCATTTGAACTTAAATCTAAACTAGAAGAATTAAAAGCTTTTAACGATTATAAATATAAATTAGACTTTTATTTGTTTTTAAATACTAATGATAAATCTAAAGATCTTTTACATTTTCTGGGTTCTTTAGATGAAAGTGTATTTATAGTTAATAATGTGTTTAAAAATATCTTAGCTATGAGTATTTTAAATAAAATGTATCAGTACAAGGGTTATTATTTATATTATTCTTGTTCTCTTGATTCACATGTAGACATTGAAAAGTGTTTGATTGACATATTAATTAATTTAGGTAAAGAAATTACTGCTACAAATGAAGACTTAACATCGGATGAATTTGTTGAGTTTAAGAAATCTGTTATTTTGAAAATTACTAAATTAAATAATTAAATCTAATTCAATATTGATATGGTAATTCATGTCAAAAAAAAAAACGAAATGTAACAAAAAATAAGATCATTCTTGGACTTCTGTCCTATGAAGGATTATACCTTAATTCTTTTATTTCTTTTAATTTACTATATTTCCCTAATCATTCATATATTTAAAAAGAGGATATGATATATGTTCTTATTTCCTTTTCTTTTCTTAAATAATTAAACAAATAAAATGAAACTTAAAATATTAACGAATAAACAAAAAACTATCTCTATACCTACCGTAACTAAAACTTACTTTTTACTTTACTCAAATTATTTAGCATCTATAAAGAAATACCATGAAATTCCTCAAAATAAAGAGTGAAAAAGAGTATTTGGTATCTGAAGATGTTCTAATAAAATATGTCGCAATAAATGACCTAGTGCTTGAACGTGATTTATAATTTTTTGTTCTATATTAGTTGGAGAGTTTGTATTAATATTTATATTAACATTAATTTGTTCTAAATTATTATTAAAATTATCTTCTCGTGCACTCTGTCTTAATAACGCATGAATTGCATCAGCAGCTGTATTAGGGCTAACATCAGAATCATGAATATTTTGAATCAGTTGTTCCCTAGATAGAGAAGAATTAAAATTTAGATGTTCTAAAGCCAACTCTTCATTACGCTCTTGAAGAAGGCTTCTAAGTCTAATAGCATGGCGATCATCAATATCAAAGAAAGACTCTCTAACACTTCTTCTAACTGCACTTCTATCTTCATATGTAAGAGATGGAATATCGAAAGTAGAAGTATCTAAACTTGAACTATTTTCTACTTCTTTAATCACTTTAGAATTTTCTGTAATTCCATCCGGTGAACTATTTGATTTATTAATTCAGTACAATAAAGCTAAAGATATAGTAATTAAACCTAAAATAATAAACAAATATTTATAGTTATCTCATGTATTAATAAAATTACCACTCATTCCTTCTTTAGTATAATTTTCTTTTATTATATTATCCTCTATATATCCTTCAGTGGAAAAAGGGTTAGGTGAGAGTTCAGGAAATTCTATTTCACTCTCTAAGATTTCTTCAATTATAGATAAACCGTTTAAATCTGTATAAGGATAATTTAATTGATTTATATAGAAAAAGGCAGTTATAATCATAAATGGTATAAACAGTAAAAATTCTTTATTATTTAATATAGTGATAATGTTTAGACCTAAAAGAGTTGAATATTTTTTAATTTTATTTGATAAATTAGAAAAGTTCTCATCAAAAGATGAAACTATTAAAGATTTATTTGTGTGATTAGTTTTATATTTTTGTTTAGGTAAATAATATAATACTTGAGGTTCTTTTTTAACTAATTCACCGTTATATAATTCTAATGGTTTAGTCGAGACAAATTTACCTGTAGAATCATATATAATTTCTCTTTTATTCTCTGTGATCATCAATGTATAAATTTCATTTTCTATGTTTATATATCCTTGATCCAAATGTCTATGCCATTTTTCTTGATTAATCTCTAGTTTATTATCCTTATAAATAAGTGTTTTTAATTTTCAATAAGATAATGGGTTTTTAAGACCTTTTACTTTAACTAAATAATCAATTTCTTTGTTGTTTTCTATTTTACCTCCATATACTTTAGGGGCTATTGAAATAAACTCTTTAAATGAATTCTCATGTTTCATTTCACCTAGATTTGATCCTATATCTTCTTTATCTAAAGAACAATTAAATTTTGCTCCATCAGTATCAATGTTAATGATGTTATCTTTATATTTTGTTAAAAAATATGACATTTTAATTCTTGAATATGAGGTAATTGCAGCTGCAATTGGTACAGAAATATTTAATGATTGGGCATTATAATATGTTTTTAGATTATAGCTGATTAATTCATAATTATTATTCAAATCCAAAATATTATTAATTTGATATTTTTTGTTGTTTATATACTTATTTTCATCTTTTTTATGTATTATTATGTGATCATCCGCATAAGGACTCATTCCAAATCTTCCGTATAAACTGTTCAACAATAATTTAGATATCATATATTTAGGGTCTGATTTAGGTGTATTTTGTTTAATATTAAATAATACATCTACATATTCTGAAAATATATTTTCTTTTTCAAATAATCATCCTTTAAATGCTTTTATTTTATACCCATATTTTTTAGCATTTTTTAATTCTTCACTAAAATATCAACCACTTCACGTTCCTACTGGAGTTAATGTAGATAGATTATGTTTATTTTGCAAAAGCGGAATATTAAGATCTTTAGGTGCATCTACATCAACATAAAAGAAACCAAATAAATTGTTTATATCTAAGTTTTCCCCCTCTATATATTTAGGATCTCCAACAGGCATAGGACAATTTTTCATAGAACTAGGGTATAGTGATACTATATCATAACCTTCTACATTTTCTGCATAAGGTTTATAAACATCAACGTAACCTCCAGTATAAGCGTTTTTAATATCATTGTAAATTTCTCCCTTTATCAAGGGTATTTTATCACAATTCATAAAACATGTCCTATATATTGTAAACGCTACTGTAGATAAAGTCGGACATTTAGCTATATCAACCTCAAATAAAGAAAATATCTCTTTAGAGAACTCATCTATTACTTGATAAAGAGTAACAACATCCTGTTCACAATATTTTATTAGTTCTTCTTTAAAATTTCATTTTTTATTAATATATTTATTTTTATATAGTTTATAATCTTTATAATCTAAATTCACAAAATATTTTAAATCAGGCACCTCCCCTATATAATTTAAATCAATATTTGGCTTATTAACAAATAAAATGGGAAATATTCCTTTATTTTCAACATTGAATGATTTTCCTAATTTATCTAAACTATTTGGTAAAAGAAGATAAGAGTCTATAAAATATAACATTCCACTTTTATCAAATTTAAATGGAATTTTTATAAGTCTATTATCCCTAATTATAGGTCTTTTGATTTCTCCTAATTTTGCCAGTATTCTTAACATAAATATTCCGTCAAAGTATGAAAAATTATGTAGATATACTCTATAGCCATAATATTTTCTTTTCATTAAATGATTCATCTTTTACAGTGTCAACCGTAGAGTTTGAAAATAGTCTAAATTTGCTATAATTAAATTTGATAAAAGATTGTAAAAATAAACCGCTTAAGAACCTCAATAGTAAACAGATATGTACAAAAAATTGTCTTTTTAAACAAAATTATAAATTATTTAAAGTTTACCTTCAAAAACCCTTAAATGATGAATTTTATATCGTAAAGATAGTTTCTGTCTTTAACAAGCAAGACCTCTCTAATCTTCTATTGCTTTTTTCTATGTAAATTAATTTTTGAATTTAATTTCTTTAATTAACTCAAGCCAACTTTCTTTAGATTTTATGTAATTATTTGGGACATTGTATAAAATTTCTACTATTTGTGTTAACCCGTCCTTAGTAAGATGAGCTTTTTTTTTCATAAATAGATGCGATTTCTTCAAAAAGGATTTTTTGATGATACCACATGTTTTTTTCAATAAAGTCACTCATAATGCTCATTCAGGAAAGGGAGAATTTTTTTATATATAAACCCAGTTTCCGTTCTTGGCCTTCTGGATTAGTTGAATACACTAATTGTATTAATTCAAAAACAAGATCTTTATCTCCTTTTTTCACATTATAATTAGAAAAATCAGTAGATAGTTTATTTATTCTATCAAATTTAGCTAGATCTAATCTTTTTTGACCGTAAAGATAACTAAAGTAAGGCTTTATTTTTCTAATACATCCTTTGTATTTGTTACTACAAATCTGATATGAGTTTTACCTGTAGAACTAGTATCTAGTTTAATATTACCTATTCCTCCTAGAGATCTTTGTAATACCAAAAAAAGTTGAGCAGCCTCAGAAGAATAGTTTTGTCCAATACTGAAATAAAAAACAGTCCTTAAAGAATCTGGTTTAGGGAAATAAACACCAAAAACACCTTCAGCTTGACAGAGGCCATTTACAAAAATACGGAAATCCTCTGAATCTATTTCAGACACTTTTAAGTTAAACTCTTTTTCAATTTGCTTAAACTCCATATCTGCTTCTTCTAAGGTTTTATTTTATTTACAAAAATAGTTTGCTTAGCATCAAAAAAAAGATTGTTAATGAAAATAGGGCTACTAATTAAGAACCTCAATAATAAACAGAGACGTACAAAAAAAGTCAGACAATATCAACAAAATGTCAGTATAATATCGCTGACTCAAACCCAAGATGGTGTTGGTCAGTAGATTGGTAAGCAAGTATTCTTCAAAAACCTACAGCAAGGAAGATTGTTCCTATTATAACGTGTACAAAAAATTCAATAATTCACATTATTGTTTAGACTATGTCTTCATATTAGTTAATATTAACTAGCCCAGAAGGGGACTAATTTAGTTTAATATGTAGAGTTTTATGCCATTCTTTTACTTTGAATAACTCAAAGTAACATAATATTTATTAGCTAGTCGTTGAACCTTTATATATGTCATTAACAGTATATACTTGGCAGCAAATCATCATGGGCTTTGCCCATGACTTTCTTGCTATTAACTCTATTTTCAATTAATATATATATATTAATTTAAAACAAAACTATATCCTTTTGTAAATAATAAGAATTAGCTTCTTTATAAGAAGGAACAGTGATTAATAATTTATTATTATTCATTTCAATATTGTTTAATTTATTATTTAACTCAATGTTGTTATTTACAACTATTTGTTTTTTTTTAAGTATAATATATATATAAATAAATGGGGCTACACATATAATAGTTAACCCGTGAAAGCCAGTTCCAAAATAGAAGCAAGAACCAAAAGCACCATCTGTAATAGTGAAAGAAGAAACTGAATATTCTATACCTTGTAAAGCAGTAAATAAGATAGCTAAAATAATAGTAAAAACTAAACCATATAAAGCTCCACTTCTATTACCTTGT
>WNFW01005472.1_pt1 | contig 22401 bp, 20 predicted proteins | sample 5400131 | NCBI WGS metagenome assembly WNFW01 (sample SAMN13153362, study PRJNA577476) | soil metagenome | isolation source: 20 cm soil or saprolite under grassland replicate 1 | place: USA:California | collected 2016-06-15 | reverse complement strand
GTTGCCGGAGGGAGCTCAGTCGAGTGTTACGCGCTCGACCAGCCGACGAGTTGGCCCGGGGCGCTCGAGCGCCTCCTCAACCGCGCCGATGCGTTGCGCGCCCTCGGCGCCCGGCGCGTGCACGTCGGCAACATCGCTCGCTCCGGCGTCGGGGCGGCCGAGCTCGATCTGATGTTCGAGCGCGTGCTACCGAATTACGCCCGGCTGGACGCGATCGTCGTCATGTTGGGGGCGAGCACCGTGTACCACTGGCTCGAGGATGGTGCGCCGCCCGGGCGTCCACCAGCGGTTGTCCCGGAGCTGGCGCTGTTGGCCCGTCATCCCGGGCAGCCGTTCAGCTGGAATCCCCGTGGCTCGGCCCTCGTGGAGCTGGTCCGGCGACTGCGTCAGGTATGGCTTCGTCCCGTGGAAGTCAAAGAGAACGTCGGGGCGTGGCTCGTGGCCGGGCGAAAGATGCGGGCGCAGGCGCAGGAAATTCGCGCCACTGTTCCCGATCCGAGCACCGTTCTGAACCACTTCGAGCACCATTTGCGCAGGGCGCTCCGCCACGCGACCGCCCGAGCGCCACGCGTGCTTGTGGTGCGCCAGCCCTGGTTCGAAAAGAAGTACACGGACGAAGAGATGGGGCGGTTTTGGCATGGTGGGATCGGGAAACCGTGGAAGGAAACGGTCAGCGTGTATTTCAGCCTCGAGGTGATCAACCGTCTGTTGAGTCAGATCGATGCGCGGGTGGTTGCCGTCGCAGAGGAACTTGGGCTTGAGCACCTCGACCTGCGCCCGGTCTTGAACCAGGGGCTGCGGCATTACTACGACCATGACCACTTTACGCCCGGGGGGGCTGCGGTGGCGGCGCAGACAGTCGCCGCCGCGTTCACGGGATGGGGCTACGCGGTCGGGCCCACGCCTTCCGCAGAGAGTTCCGTGCGACGAGTCACGCAGCCGCGGATCCCGCTGGCCGCACGCCTAGCATGATTGTCGGGATCGGACTCGACATCGTCGAAGTCGCGCGCTGGTCGCGCGTCCTCGCGAAGATCGAGGCGCAGGTCTTCACGCCGCGTGAGCTCGCGGCGTGCGCAGGCCGCGTTGATCGGGAGGATGCGCTGGCCGCGCGCTTCGCCGCGAAAGAAGCGTGTCTGAAGGCGCTGCGCACCGGGATTGGACAGGGTGCGCTGCGGCAAGTCGAGCTGGTGTCCGCCCCGGGCGGTGCTCCCGAAATTCGATTGTTGGGCGCGCTCGTCGAGCAGGCGCGCGAATCTGGCGTTCGCACTGCGCATGTCAGCCTGTCGCACCAGCAAGGCTTCGCGGCCGCCGTGGTCATCCTAGAGGGAACGCGAACGCGTGCGGCGCCAGCGAGGCGCTGGCGGCGCAGCGCGGCCCTGGCGCTCGAGACGACGTCGATGCCCGGTGACACATGGTGATCATGCACGTGGTTGCGCCCTGCGAGTTCGGTGGACTTGAGCGCGTGGTGCAGATGCTGGGGACGGGGTTCGGGAGCTTGGGACACGAGGTTCACGTCGTGTCCGTGGTGACTGAATCTGGTGCTGCGGAAGCGTTTCACGGCCCGTTGTCCGAAGCGGGCGTGGCCACGCACGAGATCGTCCTATCCGCCCGGAGTTATGCGCGCGAGCGCGCTGTGATCGCGGCCTTATGCCAGCGCCTGCGCCCCGACGCCGTTCATACCCATGGCTATCGACCAGACGTCGTCGACGCCGGCGTGGCGCGGCAGTTGGGCATCCCGGTCATTACGACCGTGCACGGTTTCACCGGCGGCACGTGGAGAAATCTCGTGTACGAATTCCTCCAACGGCGCGCGTTTCGCCGCTTCGACGCCGTGGTGGCCGTCTCCCGGCCGCTGCGTGACCGGCTCGCGCGCGCGGGTGTCGCACGGTCGCGGATTCATACGTTGCCCAACGCGTGGCGCCGGATCGCGGCGGCGCTCGACCGCGACGCCGCGCGCCGGACACTCGGGATTCCTCGCGACGACTTTGTTGTCGGTTGGGTCGGCCGGCTCAGCGTGGAGAAGGGGCCCGATGTGCTGCTCGAGGCTCTGCCCCACCTCAACACCGTACCGCTTACAATTTCCCTGATCGGGGGTGGGACCGGCGCTGAGCAGCGCGCGCTGCGAGCCCGCGCGGACAAACTGGGAGTCGCAGACCGCATTCGTTGGCACGGCGTGGTGCCGGATGCGGAGCGCGTGTACACGGCGTTCGACGTCTGTGTCCTCAGCTCGCGCACCGAAGGCACCCCCGTCGTCCTCTTCGAGGCGATGGCGGCGGGAGTTCCCGTCGTCGCGACCGCTGTGGGTGGAGTCCCCGATGTCCTGTCAGCGGAGGAAGCGGTCCTGGTCGCGTCGGAGGACCCGGTGGGATTGGCGGCGGGGATTCGCGATGTGTACGCGCACGCCGACGCGGCGGCGCGACGCGCCCGCGCGGCCCGCCTTCGCCTAGAGCGCGAGTTCGGCGTGGGGCCCTGGCTCGATCGTTACGCCGGCATCTACCGACTCATCACGCGGGGCGGGGGCGCGTCGGCACCCGTCGCGGCATGATGCTCCTGCCCGCGCTCGTACTCGCGCTGGCGACCGGCTTCTGCCTGTACACGTATCTCGGTTATCCGGCCATCCTCAAACTGCTGAGCCTGCGCAAGCGGCTTGCGGAGCAGCGACCATCGCCCTCGATGCTGCCGCGCGTGAGCATCGTACTTCCGGTTTACAACGAAGCGACGGTGATTGCCGAGACGCTCGAGCACATACTCGCGATCGACTATCCCGCCGACCGGCGCCAGATCCTCGTTCTATCGGACGCATCGACCGACGGGACCGACGAGATCGTCCGCCGGTTTGGGGGCCGCGGTGTTGAGCTGTTGCGGCTGCCGCAGCGACAGGGGAAGACGGCAGCCGAGAACGCCGCTCGACCACTGCTGACGGGCGAGATCATCGTGAACACCGACGCGTCGGTCCGGATCGATCCCGGCGCGATCAAGGCGCTCGTGCCCGCGTTCGGCGACACAAGCGTCGGTGTGGCATCCGCGCGCGATGTCAGCGTCACGAACGTTGCGGAGCCCGTGAGTGGCGGAGAGAGGGCGTACGTCGGGTACGAAATGTGGATTCGCGATCTGGAGACGGCCGTAGCTGGGATTGTCGGCGCCTCCGGTTGCTTGTATGCGATCCGCGCCAAGCTCCACATGCGCCCAATCCGCGAGGACTTGAGTCGCGATTTTGCGGCGGCCCTGACGGCCCGGGAGCACGGGTTTCGCGCGGTGTCGGTTCCAGCTGCGATCTGCTATGTGCCGCGCAGCCGCTCACTGCACCAGGAGTACCGGCGGAAAGTCCGTACCATGACGCGCGGTCTGGCGACACTCGCGCATAAGCGCGCGCTTCTCAACCCAATCCGGTACGGCGTGTTCTCCTGGATGCTGTTCAGCCACAAGGTGTGCCGCTGGCTCGTACCCTGGAGCTTGGTGGGCGCGGGTTTGGCACTCGCCGATCTCGCATTTGCTCTCGAGTGGGCTCGGGTGACGCTCGTCGTCGGGGGAGCGGCGCTGACGGTCGCGGCATTGGGCTGGCTCTGGCCCGACGAAGCGTCAGTACCGCGCGTGCTCGCACTGCCGGCGTATGTCGTGGCGGGAAACGTGGCTGTGTTGCATGCCTGGCTCCGGTTGCTCACCGGGCGGGCCGCGCCGGTTTGGGAGCCGACGCGCCGCGGCGCCGTGCCGTCGAGTTAACCCCGAGGGTTGCTTCCCGCGCCGTTTGTGCCGGGTCTTCCGAGCGTGCCCAGGTTGCTTTCGGTGATGTCCTCATCGGCCACAACCACGCCGAACTCACTGTGCAGAAAGGCGATCAGCTCCATCACGCCCATCGAATCGATCACGCCTCGCTGCAGGAGACGGTCCTGGTCGCCGAGGGCAAATCCGGGGCGCATATAGAGGAAAGTGTCGTTCACGTACGCGCGCGTGCGCGCCAGGATGGTTGCCTCGTCCATGGCCGGGTGCGTCTCCCTTGGGTTGACGGTCAGCCTACCGCCGCGACGCGGTCTGTGAGCGGCGCCGGCGGCGTCGAGCCTCGCGCGGCATTCGTGATGAATTGTCGATACCACAATTCTGTCGAGAGAATGGCGACGAGCGCCTGACTCTCGCGAAATCCCAATGGGGTACCGGCTCGGCAGCGTCGCACCAGGCCCGCCACCGCCGCCGGCTCGAACAGGCCGGTCCGCGCAACGCTGCGCTGATCCAGTAGCTCGTCAACGTACTCCGGGGCCGGTGAGGTGAAGAACGCCGGCACGTCGGGCGCGCGATACGGCTGCTTGGGCCGTTGCTGCACAGCCGGCGGAACCACGTCCCGCGCCCAGCGGCGCAGCACGGCCTTTTCGCGCAAACCGCGGAGCTTGCTCTGCGCCGGCAGGCGCGCCGCGAATTCGAAAACGCGATGATCGAGGAAAGGGTAGCGTGCCTCGACGCCGTGCGCCAGTGACATCCGGTCGCCCTGCGCGCTCAAGAGATAGGGGGACAGGAGCGTGACCATCTCGAGATAGGCGGCACGATTGAGCGGCGCCCACGAGGCGAACTGTCGTGGCAGGCTGGCCCGCAGCTCCTCGAGCGCGTCTCCTCCGGCGAGTGTTGTGCGGAGGTCGCTCGAATAGAAGTCCTTGATGCGCGCGGTGAGGAGGAACCGCGGCAGGTGCGAGAACAGCGGGTCGTCCGGCGCGCCAGCTTCGAGAAACGAACGGCGCCAGAAGTCCCCACGGCGACCGCGAGGATCGAGATAGGGATACAGGCGATCGAATAGGCGGGGCCGCACCTGGGACTGCGGTTGGCGGAGACAAAACAGCCGCAGCGCCGTCTCCTTGAACAAGTCGTAGCCGAGGAACAGCTCGTCTGATCCCTCCCCCGTGAGAACCACCTTGATGTCATGCTCGCGCGCCAGCCGGGCGAGCAGATACATCGGCGCGGGAGCCGTGCGCACCAGCGGCGTCTCGGCGTGGCGCACGACTTCCGGGAAAACCGCGGCGACGTCGTGGGCGCCGATCGCCTGGATGTGATGGCAGCTCTGGAGCTGGTGCGCCACCAGCTGCTGGAACTCCCGCTCATCGAGCTGCGGGTCGTCGAAGGTGACGGAAAACGTCCGCAGCGAGAACGGCGACCCGCGGGCCGCGAGCGCGCACGTTATCGACGAATCGAGGCCGCCACTCAGGTACCCACCGACGGGGACGTCGGAGCGCAGCCGCAGCGCGACGCTGCTGTCGAGCAGCCCGCCGAGCGTCGGGAGCGTGTCGGACGATTCCTCGCGCGCCTCCGGATAATGAAGCTCGTAAAAGCGATCGTGACGCAGCACGCCCTGGCGCCACACCGCGAACGTGCCCGGCTCGAGCGAGTACACGCCGCGGAACACGGTCCGGGGCGGCCGGGCCGCCCAGAACGTGAACACCTGGTCGAGTCCCACCGGATCGAGCTCGGCCTCGACCTCACCGCCCGCGAACAGGGCCTTCGCTTCGGACGCGAACCACAAGTCTCCGTGGGCAATGCTGTAGAACAGGGGGCGCACGCCGAAGCGGTCGCGCGCGAGGAGGACCGTTCCCGCGCGACGATCGTAGATCGCGAAGGCGAACTGTCCGTTCAAGCGGCCAAGCATGCCGGTGCCCCATTGCTCGTACGCGTGCACGAGCACCTCGGTATCCGAGCGCGTCCGGAACCGATGGCCGGCCGCGACCAGCTCGTGTCGCAACTCCAGATAGTTGTAGACCTCGCCGTTGTAGACGATCAGCACGGACCCGTCTTCATTGCCGAGGGGCTGCGCACCGCCGGCGACGTCGATGATGCTCAGACGCACGTGCGCGAGACCGACCTGCGCGTCGGCGTAGCGCCCGGAGCCGTCCGGGCCACGGTGCCGCAGCGCTCCGGCCATGCGATCGAGCATCTCGGTCGCCACGCCGCGCGGCTCGCGGCGCGCGACGCCCGCGAGGCCGCACATCAGACCGGCTCCCGCTCGAGGACAGGTTCGACGAGCAGGGGTGGCATGTGGAGATAGCGCGTCGCCGTGCGCTTCTGTTCGATATCACGAAGGGCGCGGGTCGCTTCTTCAGGCGTCCGTCCAAGCTCTGCCGCCACGGCAGCTGGATTCATGCCCAAGTTATGGGCGTACAACACCAGGTCGAGCGTCGCGGTGGGGAGCGCGAAGTAGAACTCCTCCTGCGTCTGCGGCAACGAGTACGTGTCGGTCGTCGGGGTGCGGGAACGAATCTCCGCGGGGACGCCGAGGAACTCGGCGAGCTCATAGACTTGCGTCTTGTACAGATGGGCAATGGGTTTCACGTCGGCGAGACCGTCACCGCCTTTGACGAAAAACCCCTGATCGTACTCCAGCCGGTTGGGTGTGCCGACGACCGCGTAGTGGAGCCGATCGGCATGGTAATACTCGAGCATCGTACGGACGCGCTGTTTGAAGTTCGTCGCCGCGACAATCTCCCGATACTCGGCCGGCGGGAGGCGTACCTGGCGGACTGTCCCGCCCGGAGCTTCAATCGCCAGGTACGAGACATTCAAGCGGTCGGAATCGAGCCGCCCTCCCGGCAAGACCACCTTGAAGCGCCAGTTGTCCTGAAAGTCGGGTATCAGCCGGCGGATCGCGGCGTTGCGTCGCCGGTAGCACCCGAGGGCCGCGAGAATCTCAGTGATGTCTTCGATCTCGTAGGAGATGCCCAGCGCCTCCGCGCAACGGGAGGCGAGGCCGAGACTGTTCCGATCCGAGTCTTGTTCGGGCATCAGCAGGCCGAATACGTGGGCTGCTCCCATGGCTCGCACCGCGAGCGCCGCGCACACGGAGCTGTCGATGCCGCCGCTCATGCCCACGACCAGTCCCCGCCGATTCAACGCATCGCCGAGTTGCTGGCGCAGCGTAGCGGCGATCCGCTCCGTCTCTTCGGCCGGATTGAGGTGCAGGTCGTTCGCCAGACTCACATCGCTCCTCGTGGGGTTGAGACGCCTTGTGTGGCGCCAACTATGCAAGGATGGCGCCGCAAGAGTGGTGCAGGCGGCCAGCCGTGCTCCGCGTCAGGTGGTGCGTCGACGCAACACCCGGATGTAGACGAAGGCTCAATCCGGGTGGTACAGGTGATGCTGTGCGTGTGAGCCGGAGGCACCTCTGATCTCCAATATCGCCCATTTGTTGTGGAAGACGGCGAGTGCTCGTGCCGCTCTCCCTGCGGTAATGCAGGGGGGGCGGGTGACTGACTACGGCACCCTCCAGCGTCGTGCGGCCGCTATCGGCGCGGCGCTGGCGTCATCCGGATTCAAGGTCCACGACCGGGTCGGGATCTTCCTCGACGGCGGCGCCGACGCCATCGCCGCGTTTTTCGGGGTGACTGCCGCCGGCGGCATCGCGGTGGTCATCAACGAGTCGCTGCGACCGCGCCAAGTTGAGCACATCCTGGAAGCATCGGGGGCGACGACGCTGATCACGTCGGAGGATCTCCTGGCGCGACAACCGCGCCAGCTCGAGACGCGGACTCGGCTCCTGCTCGCGCCGATGCTCGAGGACCTGCTCCCCGTCACCTACGCCCCGGTGCCCCGGAGCGGCATGGACCCGGCACAGATTGTCTTCACGTCGGGCTCGACGGGCCTTCCCAAAGGCGTGACGGTCACGCATGCCAATCTCCTGGCGGCCGCCGAGACGGTCATCGGGTATCTCGGCATCACGGCGACGGATCGTGTCGCCAGCGTGCTGCCGTTCAGCTTCGTCTACGGCATGAGTCAGGTACTCTGCGCCGCCGGCAGTGGCGCCGCACTGGTCGTGGCGCGCTCGCCGCTGGCGTCGCAGCTCGTGACCGAGTTGCGCGCGCAACAGGTGAGCGTGTTGGCGGCAGTACCGCCGTTGTGGCAGCAGCTTTTGAATGTGGCGTCATTCCGGGACGAGCCGCTGCAGAGCCTGCGCCTCGTCACCAACGCGGGTGGTCACCTCCCGGTGCCGGTGGTGCGCGCCCTCCGTCGCGCGCAGCCACAGGCCAGACTCTTCCTGATGTACGGTTTGACCGAGGTGCTGCGGAGTACGTTCTTGCCGCCCGAGGAAGTCGACCGGCGGCCCGATTCGATCGGGCGGGCAATCCCCGGAGCGGAAGTGCTGGTGCTGCGGGATGATCTCACGCCCTGCGAGCCCGGCGAGGTCGGCGAGCTGGTCCATCGCGGGCCGACGGTCACCCTCGGATACTGGAACGATCCGGAAGAAACAGCGCGGGTGTTTCGCCCCCACCCGCTCCGCGCCGCCGGCACGCCCGACGCGGAGCGCGTCGTGTTCTCGGGTGATTTGGTGCGTCAGGATGCCGACGGTTGGTTGTACTTCGTCGGTCGCTCGCAGCGGATGATCAAGACGTTGGGCTATCGCGTAAGTCCTGATGAGATCGGCACGGTGTTGTACGCGTCGGGCGAGGTGGCGGAGTGTATCATCACCTCCGAGCCCGACGACGCGCGCGGCGAGCGCATTATCGCATTCGTCGTGCTCGCCGGGGGCGGCTCGCTCGACCGCCTGCGAGCGTACGTCGGTGTAGAGCTTCCCCGGCACATGCAACCGGCGCGCTACGAGGTGCGGGACGCGTTGCCGCGGCTACCCAGCGGCAAGCACGACGTGGCCGCGCTGCGTGGCGAACTGAGACAGGGCGCGTGGACCTAATTCGCGCGTTCGCACCGGCCGATATCTCCGAGGTGCTGGAGCTGTTTCGCTGGGCGTTTGCGCATAATGGCCACCACGCTCCTCCGGGCATCCCGCTCGACGCGTACTTCAAGCGCGTGTTCTTCGAGAATCCGTGGTACGACGAGGAGCTGCCGTCGCTGGTGCATGTGAATGACAGCGGCGCGATCGACGCATTCGTCGGGGTGCAGCCGAAGCGGCTCCAGTTTCGCGGCCGTCGCTTGCGGATGATCGCCGCTACAAAGCTGATGGCGGCGCCCACCGCCGCGCCGCTCGTCGCGAGCCGCCTGGTGCGTCACGTCCTCGCGGGGCCGCAAGACCTGCTGTTCACCGACATCAGCAACGATGCCGCCCGCCGGATCTTCGAGGCCCTTGGAGGCGCCGCCACGATCCTGCTGTACAGCATGCAGTGGCAACGGCCGGTGCGACCGGCGCGCCATGCCTTGTCGTGGCTGCGAGCGCGCGGCGTCCCTGCAGTGGTCACACAGAGCCTTCGGCCGGTGGCTGCGGTCGCCGATGCGGCGCTGGCTCGGTGGGGGCCCGCCCGATCTCGCGCCGCAAGCGACGGGTATTCAATAGAAGACCTTCCGCTCGACGTCGTAGCGAAACGCCTGCCGGACTTACTGCCGAGTCGCGCCCTGCAGCCGGAATACGATGAACAATGGCTTGCGTGGCTGTTGGGGTTGGCGCAGCAGATGGACCCGCAGCGCGTCGTACGTCGCCGGCTCGTGCGCGACGCGCACCAAGAACCGGTGGGCTGGTTTTTCTATCGCGTCGAGCCGGGCGGCCTGGCCGAGGTGTTGCAGCTCGTGGCGAGAAAGGACGCCCGCGCGCCGGTGTTTGACGCGCTCCTGTCGGACGTGTGGAGTACCGGAGCAACGATGGTCGCGGGCCGGCTGGAACCGAGTATGGTGCGCGAGATGTCCACGCGGCACTGCTATTTCCGGCAGGCCGACTACTGGACCCTAGCCCATACTAAGGATTCGGAAATCCTCGATGCCATCCTGAGCGGCAACGCGTTGTTGAGCCGTCTGGAAGGCGAATGGTGAGCTCAGCTCGGCGCGCTACCAGCCGTGGCGGCGTCCCAGCATCACTGCCGGCGTGAGCAGCATGATCTTCAGATCTTCGAGCGCCGAGCGCTGTTGGATGTACTCGAGATCGTAACTGAGCTTCTCGCGCACGTCATCCACACTGCTGTCGTAGGCCAGGTTGACTTGCGCCCAGCCCGTGATCCCCGGCAAGACCTTTTGGCGACGCGGATACTCCCCGATTTGCTCGCGGAGGGAGGCAAAGATCGTCGGCTGCTCGGGACGCGGCCCCACGATGTTCATGTCGCCGACCAGCACGTTCCAGAGCTGGGGCAGCTCGTCGAGGCGGATCGTTCGGAATTTGTACATGGTGAACGTCAGTCCGCCGTCGTCGGCATGTCGGCGCCAGTTGCCACCCTCGTTGCCCGGGGCGCGGCGATCGAGCCCCACGCGCCGCTGCGCAAACAGCACCGGGCCACGAGACGTCAGCTTGATGAGCAGCGCGATGACGAGCATCGGTACGAAGGCCACCACCAACCCCAGCAACGCGATGACGACGTTGAGCAGGCGCCGCGCGCCGTCGCGCGACACCGGGGATTCGAGGGATCCAACCCTCACGGTCCAAGGAAATGGATAGAGACGAGGCACTGTCATGCCCGCGTAATTGGCAAGCCCCGTGCCTACGAGGAGTATGCCGCATCAATGCCACATGGCGTACCCACCGCTCTGTAGGAACCGTGCGACGCCCCGGAGCACCTGCCGATGAATCGGTGAGCGGTACAGGTCTTGCCCCACAGGGCTCTTGATGAATTCCAGGCCTCTTCCCGCGATCCGTCCTGAGTCCTCGCCTTCATACCTCCGGCAGGCCAGCGCGCCGCCGATGCCCGCACTGCCGGAGGACGACTCCGGTCCGGACTGGCGTCGCATCTGGAGCGCGCTGCTCCGCTTCAAGTGGGTCGTCCTGCTGATGGTCCTGGTCGGACTCGGCGGGGCCTTCGCCGCGACACGGGTGCTGCGTCCGGTCTACAGGGCGCAGGCCAACGTGTGGGTGGATGTGCCCGGCCGGCGCGGCGAGGGCGCATCAGACACGCGGGGCCCGATCCGGCAGGGCGCCTTGCTCGACGCCGATGACTGGGTCGAACTGATGCGTTCGTACATCGTGCTGGATCAAGTCGTCCGCGATCTCCGGTTGTACGTCACGGTGAAGCGACCGGGCGACCGCCCGGGTTTCACCGCGTTCAGCGTCGGCGACGTGTTCCGCCCCGGCGATTACAAACTGAGCGTCAGCGACGACGGCCGGTCGTATACACTCGCCTCGAAAGACGGTGCGGAGCTGGAGCGGGGGAGCGTCGGTGATTCCATCGGTCGCCGATTGGGATTCCACTGGCAGCCCGCGCCGGGAACGTTGCCGTCCGGCGGCACGCTCGAGTTCTCGCTGATGACGCCGCGCGACGCGGCGCTGGCGCTCGGAGAGCAGCTGGACGTGCGCATGGATTTTAACGGCAACTTCCTGGCGGTGGAGCTGCGCGGTACCAACCCGGTCCTGATTTCCAACGTTCTGAACGGTGTGACGCAGCGGTACGTCGAGGTGGCGGCTCAGCTGAAGCGCGAAAAGCTCACCGAGCTCACCAAGATTCTCGAGAACCAGCTGGCGACGGCGCAGCAGAACCTCGATCAGGCTGAAGGCGCGCTGCGGGCTTTTCGCACGCGGAACATTACGCTCCCGTCGGAACAGCCGAACAGCGAGGGAGCGACCGGGGAGTCACGTGATCCCATCCGCGCGACGTTTTTCGACATGCAGAGCGAGCGGGATCAATTGCGCCGCGACCGCCAGTCGATCGAGCGCTTCTTGGCGGATTCGGTGCCCACGGATGCACTCTCGGCGATCGTGTCCGTGCAGCATGCGCCGGAGCTGTCGAATGCGCTCAAGGAGTTGAGTGACAAGCAGGCGTCGCTGCGCACCTATCGCTACCACTACACCGACACGTATCCGCCGCTGCAGCGCCTCGCGCGAGAGGTGGACGAGCTCCAGCACCGCACGATCCCGTCGCTCGCGCGGGAGCTGGTCACCCAGCTCGGCGCCCGCGAGGCGGAGCTCGGCAGGCAGGTGGATGTTGCGTCCGTCGATCTCCGTGGGATTCCGGGTCGGACGATCGATGAGGTCCGGCTCCGCCGCAACGCCCAGCTGAAGGAACAGACGTACACGGCGCTGCAGCAACGCTTCGATCAATCGCGGCTTGCCGCGGAAGCCACGGTTCCGGATGTCCGTATTCTCGATCCGGCGATCGTGCCGCAGCGTCCGATCAAGAACACCACGCCACGCCTCCTGTTGATGGGCTTCGTGTTTGGCCTCGGCCTTGGCATGGTCGGAGCCATCGTTCTCGACCGCGTCGATCCCCGAGTGCGCTATCCGGAGCAAGTGTCGCGCGATCTCGGCCTACCGATTCTCGGCGCCGTGCCGCATCTCCGTACCAAGGAACCGGCCGAAGTGGTCGAGGCGCTGCGTGGCCTGCGACTCAATGTCGCACATGAATTCGGTGCGGGGCCCGTGGTCTTCACCGTGACGAGTCCCGAGCCCGGCGACGGGAAATCCTTCGTCTCGGCAAATCTCGCGCTCACGTTCGCGGACGGAGGTCACCGCACACTGCTCATAGACGGCGACATCCGGCGCGGCGTCTTACATCGCCGGTTCAAGTGCAACCGTCAGCCTGGACTGGTCGACTTCATTCAGGGCCAGGCGCCTCGCGACCAAATCGTGCAGGAGACGCCCTATCCCAGGTTGTCGATCATCGGATGTGGCACGCGCACGCAGCGCGCTCCGGAGGTGCTCGGTTCGCCGGCGATGGCCGAGCTCTTCAGCGAATTGCGCGAGCAATATGACGTGATCGTGGTGGATAGCCCGCCCCTCACCGCCGGGGTTGATCCGTTCGTCCTGGGAACGGTGACGGGGGCTTTGCTGGTCGTGTTGCGAACGGGGAAGAGTCACCGGGGCATCGCGGGAGCCAAGCTCGAGGTGCTGGAGCGCCTGCCGATCCGTTTGCTCGGCGCGGTGTTGAACGACGTGCCGCGCGGTGCGGCCTATGGCTATTACGCGTACTACTCCTATTACCTGCCCGGCTACGAGGCGGTCGAAGAGGCTGGTACCTCCGGTCCGCAGGTGGTCTAAGGTGGTCTCATGAACCGCTCCTGGTGGTCCCTATCCATCGCTGTCGTTCTTGTTGCCGCGGGAGGGCGGGGTTGGGCGCAAACACCGATCACCGCCTTTCAGGCCGGCGACCGCATCCTCCTCCATGTCGAAGGGGACTCCGCGCTCACGGACACGTTCACCGTGGTGGCCGGACCGGCGTTGCGCCTGCCGGACATCGGCGAGATCTCCCTTGCCGGCGTGCGCCGGACCGATCTCGAAGCGCATCTGACGCAGCAGCTGCGTCGCTACATCAAGGATCCAGTGGTTCAGGCGCGCGCGTTGATCCGCGTCTCCGTCGTCGGGGAAGTCACCCGGCCTGGATTCTACGCCGTGCCCGTGGACCTCGTGCTGCCCGACGCTCTGATGCTTGCCGGCGGCGCTACCCAGCTCGCGCGCGTTGATCGGCTGCTAATTCTGCGGGGCAGTGCGCCGTTGTGGGGTGGCGATCGACTTCAGAGAGCGATCGCGCACGGTGCGACGCTCGATCAGCTCGGCGTCCAGGCCGGCGATCGCATTCAGGTGCCGGGAGAGCGCGATCCCGAATCAAAATGGCGGATCACGGGAATCATCGTCTCGAGTCTCGCCGCCGTGGTCACGATCGTCGCTCCCCGCGCTGCATGCTCAAACGTCAGACACGACAAAACCGTACACGCTCGCCCCGACGACCGTCTCGGTCACGCGCGCCGAGATGCCGCTCACGCAGGTTCCGCTGGCGATTCATAGCATCGATCGCGCGCAGATTAGCCGGGCAAAGCCGACGTGGGGGCTGGATGAAGCCCTCGCCAACGTCCCGGGCGTATACGTCGCCAACCGCTACAACTTCTCTCAGGATCAACGGATCTCGATTCGCGGTTTCGGCGCGCGGTCCGCGTTCGCCGTGCGCGGCATCAAGATTCTCGTGGACGGCATCCCCCAAACGCTCCCCGATGGCCAGGGTCAGCTCACGAACCTGGAGCTCGGCGAGGTAGACCACATCGAGGTGCTGCGGGGATCGGCATCGGCGCTCTACGGGAACGCGGCTGGCGGCGTGATCAGCATCTGGACCAGCCCGCACGACGTGACGCATATAAATGAAGAGGCGCGCTTCGTCGCCGGCCGGTTCGATGCGCGGTCCGGTAGGTCCTGGAATAAGTGGCAAACGACCACGAGTGCGCGGCTGGGCGGTGCAGGCACCGCGCTCCTGACCGTCTCACGGCTCGATTACGACGGCGAGCGCGACCACAGCGCCGCGGACAACCGCGTCCTCAACGCCCGCGTACGACTGCGGCTGGGCAGCGCCTGGTCGTTGGCGCTCGTCACGGACGTCGGCGACAACCCGCGCGCCGACAATCCCGGCTCATTGACGCGCGCCGAGCTGCAGGCGAACCGCGACACGGTGCCCCTGCTCAATCGCAATCGCAACGCGGGCAAGGTGGTCACGCAGGTCCAGTCGGGCGCGACATTGCGACGTCCGCTGCCGGACGGCGGTGAAGCGGCCGTCACGCTCTTCGGGCTCACGCGCGATCTGAAAAACCCAATCACCACGACATACATCGACTTAGGCCGCGTGGACTACGGCGTCCGTGCCAGCATCACGTATCCGCTGTCGTTGGGCACGCTCGCCCACCGGCTCACCGCGGGTTTCGATTTCCAGCGCCAGCGCGACGACCGCAAGAATTTCAATTACCTCAACACGCCCGGCGACTCCGCGACAGCGGATACGAGCCGCTCGCTCGATCAGCTGGAGCACGTCACGGAAATCGGCCCGTTCCTGCAGAGCGCGCTGGCGCTGTCGCCCGGGACAACGATTACGGCGGGCCTGCGCTACGACTGGGTGAGGTTCGCGGTCCACGATCGGCTTGTCACCACCACGCCACTCAACCCTGACGACTCGGGAGATCGGTTGATGCATGCGCTCTCGGGGTCGCTCGGGATCGCCGTGAATCCGTCGAGGGCGGTAACGGTGTACGGCAACGTGGGATCGTCGTTCGAGACGCCCACGACGACGGAGCTGGCGAATTCGCAGTCCGGTGCCGGGGGATTCAATCCCGATCTCAAGCCACAGCAGGCGTGGAACTACGAGCTCGGTCTGCGAGGGCCAGCCGGCGCACGCCTGTCCTACAGCGTCGCCCTCTTTCAAGCCGATGTGCGCGACGCGCTGGTCCCCTACGAGCTTGCCGCACCGCGTTTCTACTATAGAAATGCGGGGAGCACACGGCATCGTGGTGTGGAGTTGAGCACCGATTTCGCTCTGGCCACGGGCGTCAACCTCGCCGCGGTCTGGACGTATGCCGACTACCGCTATCGGCGCTACTCATTTACGACAGGCACCACCCTGCACACGCTCGATGGGCGCGCGCTGCCAGGTGTGCCCCAGCATTGGGTGCACCTGAGCCTGCGAGCTCAGCCGTCCGCCGTTCGCGGCGCGTGGCTGGAAGTTGAGCAGAGCTACTCGTCCGGCTACTTCGTGAGCGACACGTTGAACACGCGGGCGGCGCCGTGGTCGGCGACGAACGTGCGCGTGGGGTGGGAAGGCAAAGCCGGCGGCATGCGTCTCGCCCCATTCCTCGGTATCAACAACGCGTTCAATCACCTGTACGTCAGCTCGGTCGTCATCAACGCTGCCCGGGATCGTTTCTACGAACCAGCACCCGGACGCAACCTCTACCTAGGCCTTTCGATCGGGGCCGGTCGCTAGGTACCTTGGACATATGACCAAACTTTCGGCGTTTCTCGCGACGTTCCTGTTAGCGGCGCAGCTCTGCGCTGCGCAGAATCCTCCAGCAGCGGCGTCAGCAACACAGTCCGCGATCGATTGCAATTGGCTCACGGTCGATACCACGGCCAAGACCGCGACCCTGCAGTTGACCGCCGGTCTCACGCAGCTGAATGGCGGCCTAAATTTCAACGGCTTCAACGATGGCAAGTTGACGTTCACCGTTCCCACGAATTGGACGGTCGTCATTCGCTTCACGAACAAGGATCCGAATCTCCCGCACTCCGTTGAAGTCGTCGACACCACGAAACCGATGCCGGCCGGTCCGGTCGAACCTCCGGCCTTGCCGCGCGCCATGACGACCCGGTTGATGCAAGGGCATGGGGCGGGGGAAGCGGACTCGATGCGATTTGTGGCCAACAAGCCAGGATCATACATGATCTTTTGCGCGGTGCCGGGGCACGGGCTCGCCGGGATGTGGATCCGATTCAAGGTCTCCGCGACCGAAAAGCGCCCGACGCTAGCGACGTCGTCCAGCTGAACGATTACTCCTCGTAACGAAAGAAGCCTATGCCCCGCACAGTCGCACCACGCACCTCGCGCACACCGCGCCAATCCCGCGGCAACGGCGCGAAGTCGCAGCCGCGCCCCCCGGAGCGGGCCTCCCGCGCGCCCGCCGCACCGAAGCTGTATGCGACCAAGAACGACTTGCCCGAAAAAGCCCGAGTCGAAGTGATCGGGCTGCTCAATCAGCGCCTCGCCGAGGCGATCGATCTCCAGACGCAGTGCAAGCAGGCGCACTGGAACGTGAAGGGCCCCGCGTTCATCGCGCTCCACAAGTTGTTCGATGACGTCAATGAAGACGTGGAGGAATACGTGGATCTGATCGCCGAGCGCGTCGTCCAGCTCGGCGGGATCGCCGAAGGCACGGTCGGCGCGGTGGAGGAACGCTCCACCCTGCCGGATTATCCCCTCGCCTTATCGAACGGGGGCGAGCACGTGGCGGCGCTGTCGGACGCCCTCGCCGCGTTTGGTCGCACGATGCGCATCGGCATCGAAGAGATGAACGAGCTCGAAGACGCCGGGAGTGCCGATACGCTCACCGAGATCTCCCGGGGCGTGGACAAATGGCTCTGGTTTGTCGAGGCGCACCAACAGAGCTGAGAGCGTCGTAGTAGGGGCGCAGCACGCTGCGCCCCTACCGCAATCCCTCATTGCACCACGACGGTGCCGTGCATCGACGGATGGATGTGGCACGTGTACGCGTAGTTGCCCGGCGCCGCGAAGGCCCGTGCGACTGACACATTCGCGTTGTTGCCGGAAATGTCGGCCGGTGCCCCGCCTTGGGCAGCGAAGAACACGTTGTGCGCGATCGAGCCGAACGTGAAGGTCACGGTCTCGCCCGTCGCGACGGTCAGCGTCGCCGGTGTGAAGACGATTGCGTCGGTGGCCGCGACCGTATGGGCCGGTGGGGGGGGTGGGGGCGGTGGCGCCGTCGAACCGTAACCGCCGCCGCATCCGAGGAGCGCTCCCGCCAACGTAACGAAGGCGAGTCGAGTCTTGAGCGTGAACATGTCGTTGTCCTGGTGAGTGACGCAACCAAATTGCGGGAGACTCGGCATCGGGTATTGATCAGATCTGTGGTCCACTTTTGCACGTTCCTGACAACTCCCAGGAACAGTCCGGTGTTCTCCAGACGTGCCAACACCGATCGCAGCCCCCGTTCTACTCGAGTCCATCGTCGCGCGCGGCCAGGTCACACGCCGCGACAGCCGCTCGGCCATCGTCACCACCCAGGCGCTCGACTGGCCCGGCATGCTCGTCGAGGCGGGGCGCAATGACGTGGCGGGAGTCGACGACCTGGTCGGCGATCAGCACTATCTCTCGCTGAACCTCGACACGGCACCGCTCAAACTCGAAGTCAAGGAGCCGCACGGCTTCAAGCCGTTCGTCATTCCGCCGCGGAGCCTCTGGATCAGCCCGAGCGCGAACCCCATCACGCTGCGGCTCAACAGCACGCTGCGCTATCTCCGCGTGTCGATCGATCCGCTGCACCTGGGCCGCCTGATTACTCCGTCACTCGACGAGGTCGGGCCCGTGCACCTGCGCCGCACATATGCGGTCGAGTCGCCGCAGATCCGGCACCTCATGCTGGCGCTGAAATACGAGGCGGACAGCCGCAATGCGCACGGGCTGGCGATGGTCGAGGCCGTGACGAGCGCCCTCGGCCATCTGCTCGTGCGGCACGCGGGGGTCGAGCAGCCACGGCCAATCCACAATCGCGGCGGACTATCGGCGGTCGCGAAGCGTCGGGTGCTGGAGCTGATCGACGCCGCGCTGGATGCGCGGCTGACCGTCGAAATGTTGAGCCGAGAGGTCGGGTTGTCGGCGGCGCACTTCGCGCGCGCGTTCAAAGAGACGATGGGTCGCGCGCCGCACCAGTATCTGCTCGCGCTGCGGCTCGAGCGCGCGCGGCGCTTGCTCGAAACCACGGAAGCGAGCCTGTCCGACATCGCGCAGCGCGCGGGGTTCGCCGACCAGGCTCATTTCACGAGGCTCTTCAAGCGCGCCTTCGGCACGACGCCCGGCGCGCTGGTGCGCACCCGGCACTAGCTGTCGCCTACGGCGTCAGCAGGTCCGAGATGAAGGCTCCGCGTTGGGTCGCTCCGTCAAACGGGGCGGGGTCGATGCCCAGGCCGAGTGTCCCACCGACTCGAGCGGCGGACCAGCGGAGGGAGTTTGTGGCCGAGAGCGCCCAGGCCCGGTCGAACCCGGCGACACCGATGAGCTCAGGGATGACCAGGTCGTAGATTCCGCCAATCCGCAATGCATAATCCTGCGTCATCGATACACTCACCAATCGCGTGCTATCCTCCTGATACGACACCGACGTCTGGCGACCGTACTCCGTCTGATTCACGAACCGCGCGCGGAGCCGGAGGCTTGGTGCGGTAGCGATCGTGCTGAACGTGGGCGGGACCACGTCGGCGCCAAGGCCGATCGTGAAGTCTTGCACGGCGTGGAAAAAGCGAGCCGCGCTCCGGACGCTGTTCGGGCCTGCACCATGTCCCGATGCAAACAGCACCTGCAGATCGCCCGGAAGCAGTCGCGCCTTGGGGATCGCGAAATACGGCCGCATGGTTCCGATGTCCTGACCGGTGACAACGCCGAAGGTGCCATTGAACCCACTCGTGATCAGGCGGGTGGAGATGGCTGCGCCGCCGGTGCCAATTCCGGAAAGCGATACGCTCGCCACGGCTGGTTCGAAAGCCTCCGGTGAGCTGAAATCGAGCACCGGCAGCGTGGCGCCATCGGGAAGGTCGACGCCGCGCCGCAGGATGATCTTCGTCAGCGTGTCAATTGCACCGATTCGTGCGACCCGCGTCGCAAGGATATCCTGCGGACCAGGTGGCAGAACGTTGAGCAGAAACTCCTGACCGGCATGCGCGAGCGTCTGGGCATCAGAGCCGGCGCGAACGATCACGAACTCGTTGCTGTCGACTCCCGCGACGCTCCCCACCAGGCTCTTCACGATGGGCGGGCCGCAAAAGCGCGGACTCGTGTCACTGACGGTCCCGAGCTCCTCGGCGGCGCCATACAGCACACCCAAAAACGTGATCCCTGACCCCGCTCGGAACACGGTCGCGATGCCACCGCGGTCCGAAGCGAATCCGGACTGAAAGACGACCTTGCCGTTGGACACGGTTGGCAACGCCCGCGTCCAGGCACCGTCGCCGTCCTGGAACGCCACCCACATGGGCTCGAGTCCCGTGCAGTACGCCACGGAGATCGTCGTAGGAGGCGGCGGGGGCGGGGGGGGCGCCGACATGATGTTGTCGGAGCAGGCCGTGAGCACCGCGAGGAGGAGGATGGCGAGTGGTTTCATGGACGTACGATCGCTCGGCAGCCGCGCCGAGTCTTGCGTGAACCTGCGATGCGGGTTTGAACGTTTGTGACGAGATTTCACGCCCTATGACCGACACCCAAGCGCACGTCGAAACGCCTCACGGATTCTGGCGGACGATCCGCGAGGCCATCCGCGGCACACATCACGACTACACCTCCGGCCCCATCGGCCGCGCGATCATCCTGCTCGCGGTGCCGATGGTGCTCGAGATGGTGATGGAGTCGGTGTTCGCCGTCGTCGACATCTTCTGGGTTGCACACGTCAGCCCGGACGCGGTGGCTACGGTCGGGCTCACCGAGTCGATGTTGACGATCGCGTACACGGCGGCGATGGGACTCTCGATCGGCGTGACCGCGATGGTGGCGCGGCGCATCGGCGAAAAGAATCCCGAAGGGGCGGCCGAAGCGGCGGTGCAGGGCATCGCGCTCGGCGTGATCGTGGCGGCCATCGTCGGCGTGGCGGGCGTGCTGCTCGCACCCACGCTGCTCGGTCTCATGGGCGCTTCCGACAGCGTCATCGCCACCGGCCAGACCTACACGCGCGTCATGCTGGGCGGCAACGTCGTCATCCTGCTGCTCTTCCTCGTCAACGCGATCTTCCGCGGCGCCGGCGACGCGGCGATCGCGATGCGCGTGCTGTGGCTTGCGAACTGGATCAACATCATCCTCGGCCCGCTGCTCATCTTCGGCATCGGTCCCTTCCCGCGGCTCGGAGTGACCGGCGCCGCGATCGCGACCACGATCGGGCGCGCCACCGGCGTCCTCTATCAGCTCTATCGTCTCTGGCGGCGCGATGGGCGGGTCGTCATTCACCGCTACCAGGTTGCGCTCAAACCGGCGGTGATGAAGACGCTGCTGCGCCTGTCGGGCACGGGGACGTTCCAGGTATTCGTCGGCATGGCGAGCTGGATCGGCCTCACCCGCATCAACGCGTCCTTTGGGACCGATGCACTGGCCGGGTATCAGATCGCGATCCGCGTCATCATTTTCGCGCTGCTACCATCCTGGGGGCTCGCCAATGCCGCCGCGACGATGGTCGGCCAGGCGCTCGGCGCGGGGAAGCCGGAACGCGGTGAGGAGGCGGTGTGGCGGGCCGCGTTCTACAACGTGGTCTTTCTCGGCGTCGCGGGTCTGATCTTCGTGATCTTCGCCACGCCGATCGCGCATGTCTTCACGAGCGATCCGACCGTCGCGGCCATCGCCGCCGACTGCCTGCGGATCATCAGCTACGGCTATCTGTTCTATGCGTACGGCATGGTCCTGACGAACTCCTTTAACGGCGCTGGCGACACCTGGACGCCGACGTGGTTGAATCTGTTTTGCTTCTGGTTGTGGGAGATCCCGCTGGCCTGGTTTCTGGCGCGGCATTTCAATTTGGGACCTCAGGGCGTCGCGTGGGCGGTGACCATCGCATTCTCGACCCTGGCCGTCGCCAGCGCCGTGCTGTTCCGGCGGGGGCGGTGGAAACTGAAGGCTGTATAATTACAGCGATGCGCTCCCTCCGGATTGTCCTGGCGTTGGTGTTTGGGCTGGCGATGGCCGGGCAGGACACTCGCGCGTGTAGTCATCATCATGATTTGATGGGACATCACAAGGGAACGCACGAGAACGCTCCTCAAGCGTGTTGTCCCGCGAGCGTGAGCGGCTCGCTTCCCACGATAGCCGCGGGTTGGGTAGCCGCCTCACTGCCGGTAGTCGCGGTCGATGTCGAGCCGAGTCGCTCCAGTCTTCTTCCCTCTCGCAAACACCTCCTCCCCTTCGCGCTCGCTCCTCCACAGCTGCTCGCGTAGCCCGCGTTCCTAGAAGCACCTCGCAAACCATAGCCCCGGCGGAGGGGCCCTATGTCTATTGGGAAATCGACGATGAGCCTCGTCGTGCTGCTCGCTGCTGTGGGGCGGGCAGGGGCGGCGCAGACCCTCAATCTTGAAGACAAGACGCCGCTTGTCGTCTCGGGCTTCGCGGTCGGCTTGGGCAGCTACGATCGCAACCTGGCGCAAAACACCGCGCTCGGGTCCAAGATTGCGCTGAGCGTGTTCCGGCCATGGTCGGATCAGCTCTACTTCTTCGGCCAGCTCACGACGCATCTCGAAGAGGCCGATAGCGGTCCGCCGGAAACGGCGATCGAGATCGACAACCTCATCATCAACTGGACACCCGCGCGCCTCTCGACGCTGACGCTCTCGTTCGGCCGCTTCGATGCGCCGATCGGGTTCGAGCGCGACGACGAGCCGCTGAATCTTGTTCCCACGACGTCGTTCACGTTCGAGCATGCCCGGCCGGTGAAGTTCACCGGCGTGATGGCTCGCTACACGCTGAACCCCAAGGTCAGCGTGCTCGGTCTCGTCGCGAACGGCTGGGATCAGAAAGCGGACAATAACAGCGGCAAGACGGCAGGCTTCAAGTTGCAAGCCTTTCCGTCGTCGGGTTTCGCGATCGGCGCAGGCGTCTTGTACGGGCCAGAAGAAGACTCGACGAACGGCGCGCAACGCACGTTGCTCACGGGCGATGCCACCTGGCAGCCGCTCCCGCGCCTCATCGTCCAGTCGGAGGCGCATCATGGATCGCAGCAAGGCACCACGTGGACCGGCGTCGTGGGCCAGGCGTTCTGGCGGGTCGGGCGGTCAACCGGGTTGACGGTGCGCGGCGAGGTTCTGAACGATCCCGATGGCGTACGAACGGGGACGGTCCAGAAGCTCAGCTCCGTCACGATCTCGCCCTGGTATTTCTATCGCGAGGCACAGGAGGGCGTTTTCTCGAATGTCGAGTTCACGACGTTCCGCCTGCCGGCGTTCTCGATCCGTCCAGCGGTACGCATCGATCACTCGGACCAGCCGGTGTTCGAGAAGAAGGACGGTAGTCTCGTGCGGGCGAACCTGACCGCCCTCGTAGAGCTGGTCTATCTCTTCTAGGAGGC
>WNFW01002898.1_pt1 | contig 22408 bp, 20 predicted proteins | sample 5400131 | NCBI WGS metagenome assembly WNFW01 (sample SAMN13153362, study PRJNA577476) | soil metagenome | isolation source: 20 cm soil or saprolite under grassland replicate 1 | place: USA:California | collected 2016-06-15 | reverse complement strand
GACATGCTGTCGGGTGCGGTGACGATGCCCGACGGGACGCGGCTGCCGCTGACGGGCGTGCGCGCGCCGTCGCTCCATCGCAACGCTCCGCCGCGGTGGGCCGCGCCGGTGCGGCTGTTCAACGGGCGCGATCTGAGAGGATGGCATCCGGCGGGGGGCGAGAATCAGTGGAAGGTGGTCGGCGGCGTGCTGTCGAATCAGAAGGGCGGCGCCAATCTCGTGACCGATCGGACGCTCACCGATTTCAAGCTGCACGTCGAGTTCCGTTATCCCGCGCACGGCAACAGCGGCATTTACCTGCGCGGTCGTCACGAGGTGCAGATCGAGGATCCCGATATCGGCACAACGCCCACCGAGGCGCTCGGCTCGATCTACGGGTTCATCGCGCCGAACGAGTCGGTCGGGAAGAAGCCCGGGGAGTGGCAGACCTACGACATCACCTTGGTGGGCCGCCTGCTGACGGTGGTGCTCAACGGGCACCGGATTATTTCTGAGCAGAACATCCCGGGACCGACGGGTGGGGCGCTCGACAGCAACGAAGGTGCGCCGGGGCCGATCCTCTTGCAGGGAGATCACGGGCCGGTGGAGTATCGCAACATCGTCCTGACTCCTGCCCGCTGAGAGCCTGGCGGCATAGGAGCCTACAGCCCCTGCTGGAACCGCACGCCCAGCGTGCGATAGCGGAACCCTTCGGTCCGCGCGCCGCCGGTCGCAATCGCCACCGCGCTGTTGGTGAGTAATCCGACCACGGCGATCTCGTTGCTCGCGCCCCACCCGCGCGTGAGCGTCAAGCCCACGTGCCACTCCAGCTGGTGGGCCGCACGCATCAACACCTGCTGCGACCCGGCGCCTCCGTCCACCCGCGCACCCCAGCGCGCCCGGCGCCAGTCGGCGGTCACTCGCCCCTCGAGCACCGTGAACCGGTCGGGCGCGAAATAGCCCAGGGCCCCCGACCGGCGGTACCCCATCACCCGCGCGAACGGACCCACCTGAACGCCGGACGCGACCCGTGCCAGCACCGCCACCACGGCCGAGTACCGGCTGTTCGAGTCCGACAGCCAGGCGCCGCCGCCGCCGGCAGACAGCGACCAGCGCGGTGAGGGCGAGATATCGATGCTCCAATCGAGCGCGTCGACTACCAGCCCGCGCGCGATGAGCGCGGCGGTCTCGTCGAACGGCGCGTGACTGTACCCGATGCCGCCCGCCACGTAGCGACCCGGCCGCAGTCGCAGCCCGAGCGCCGCCGTCAGCGGCGTGGTCCCGGCGCCGCCGTCCGGGTGTAGTCGCCGCACGCCGAGGCCCGCCTGCACTGCGGCCTTCGCACCCAGTGGCGCGGAGACCTGACCCCCCGCACCGTAGCTCGCCCCGGCGGTCGCACCCAGGGAAGCGCGACGCCAACCCGCCCGCAGCGTGGCCCGCACCGCCGTCCCGAGCGACGCCTCGTAGTACGTCTCCTGCGCCACGAACGTGTTGCCGTCGGAATCGCCCGCGCCGTCGACCGTCGTCCGCACACTGGGCCGCACCGCGGCACGCAGCTCCCGCTCGAGCTCGAGCACCGTGCGATCCTGCGGCGCGAGCGCGCGCGCCCGCGCGGCATAGCCCTCGGCGAGGCCCGGCTGTCCCTTCCAGGAGAGCGTCTGGGCGAGGCCGATCAACAGCTCGGGGTCGTCCGCGTGCCGGGCCAGCGCCTCGCGCCAGAGACGCTCGGCGCGGTCCAGGTCGCCGCTCCACGCCACCGTGCGCGCCCGGCCCGCCAGCGCATCCGTACGATCCGGCGCGCGCGCCAGCACCGAGTCGTACAGCGCGCCCGCCGCCGCCGTGCGATCCGCCCATGCCAGCACCCGGGCGTGCGCCACCGTGATGTCGTCGTCCCGCGGCGCGAGGCGACGCAGCCGGGCGAACCGCTCCAGCGAGCGGCCCAGCTTGCCGTCCCAGCTGTCCAGGATCGCGAGCTGATACAGCGCCCGCACGTTGCTCGAGTCGGCCGCGAGCACCCGTTCGTAGGCCGCGCGCGCTGCGCGATAGTCCCCCCGCTGAAACGCCGCCTCGGCGTCGGGCAGCTGCGCCGCCAGCGGAGCGACCAAACATCCCCCCGCCGCGACCAACAGGAGCCACGCGCCACGCGCCGTCACCAGCTCCCCCACACGTCGCGCAGCGCGGCGTAGACCGGCTTGAGACGCTCGTGCCATACCGGCTCCTCCCACATTGCCCAGGCGAAGGTCCCGCCCGCGGGCAGCCAGGCGCGCACCGCGCCGTCGTCGCGCGCCACGGCCGCCACCGCGAACCGAAATCCCTCACTCACCGTCGTCTCGAAACGGTCGGGAAGCGTGATGCGCCGCAGCACGCGACGCGACGAGGGATCGGTCACGTTCAGCAAGCCCCAGGCGAGTCGCACTTCCACGAGCCCCGCGTCGCGATCCACGTACCAGTCGGCCAGGCTCGACGCCGCGGCCCGGCCGTAGCGCAGCCGCCCGCGGTTCACGCCGCGCGCCGCATAGGTCCGCCCGTCCCGCGCAATACGCCAGCGATTCGTGGCAACGAACAGCGAATCCCACGCCCCGCCCCCGGAGGCGCCCTCGACGGTCGCGCCCCAGTGATACAGCGGGTCGAGCGCCGTGGCACCCGCCCCAGGCCGCGGAACGAGGTACGGATTGTACGCCGGCACCACCAGGAGCTGCCCGTCGGTCGTGTCGTTCAGGACGAGCGCGAACTCGAACCCCACATCGCTCGCGCCCGTCAACGCCGGAAGTCTGCGCTCGCCACCGGCGCCTCCGTGCGTGTCGATGCCGACGACCCAGCGCGTCGCGTCGAGCGCCCCCCCAGGTCCGCCGTCGAGCACGATGTACAGGTAGGATGGATCCGCACCGACGCGCAAGGCGATGGAATCGTTGCGCTCGAGCAGCGGCAGCGCGCGCCACCGAGCCGCCTCGCCGCCCGGCTCGGGCGTCGCGTCGCCTGCTCCAGCATACTCACCCAGCAGGCCGTAATTCTGCTCCGCATCCATCACGTTGTGCCACAATCGTGTCCGCTCGGCGGGCAGCTCCAGGTCGATCGTCACCCAGGTGTGTTTAAACCACTCGTCGAGCCACGCGAACACGAGGCCCCCGGCGAGACCCGCCTCGCGGATCTCGCGCGTGAGGCGTACGTCGATGGCCGCCATCTCCTCCTCATCGTGCCCGCCGTGGTGCATCCCCTCGGGCTGCAGGTGCGACACGCCGCGCGACGATGGCACGCCGTACTCCGCCACGAGCACCGGTCGCCCGGCATGATGGCGCCGCAGGTCCAGCAGGTATCCGAAGTAGTGCGACGGACCCTCGGCCGACGTCGCCGCCCCGTATCCCGCATCGAGGCCGATGAAGTCGGGATAGTACGGGTAGACGTGATAGGCGGCGAAATAGCCTCCCAGATCCGCCCCGGTCGTGCGTACCAGCATCGCGTCGAGCGCGTCCACGTCGTTGTCGTATTCCTGGAGCCGCGGGTTGGGAGGAAAACCGTAGCGCCGGCGCAGGGCCTGCTCCTCCGCCCGGCTCGACTCCGTGGGGTGCCGCAACGGGTCGAGCGGCGGCCAATTGGTGTAGGCGATCGGCCGCTGGGCGTGGTAGACGTCCCATTCATACCGCAGCAGCTCGTCACACTGCTCCGCGAGCCACACGTCTGCAGGCGTGCCCCGCTGCACGGCGAGAAACCGTCCCTCGTAGGCGCGACGCCCGTGCGGCCTGCGATTGTACGCGCGGATCGAAAACGGCTCCCACTCCCGCCCCAGCACGAACGCCAGCACATGATCCGAGACGTCGGCGTCGTAGCGCCCCCACGCATGCCCCGCGCGCGCGGCGACCAGCGCCCGACCGTGCACCACATCCACCGCCCGCCGCATCTCGCGGCGGAAGTCGGCCTTCCAACCGAGGGCGTCGTAATTGCCGCCCGGCGGCAGCTCCGCCCACACCCCGTGCACCAGCCAGAGCGCGTGGTCGGGGTGCCCTTCGTTCCAACGCGCGAGCGCCCGATAAAACGCGGGTGGGAGGATGGTGTACAGCCGCACCGTGTTCGCGTTGGCTCCGGCGATCAGCTCGAGCCAGCGTGCGTAGGTGGAGTCGTCGGTGGGGAACTGAGACGGAAACTTGCCCGGCAGCGCGGCGCCGAGGTTGACGCCTTTCACGTAAAACGACTCCCAGCCTTTCGCGGTCCGCACCTCGAAGCGCTCCCCCTGTGTGCGCGCCGGGACCTGCGGATCGGGGCTGCGCGGCAAGGGCGGGGGCGCGAGCCCCGAGTCCACGCCCCACGCGAGCAGCTGATCCACCGCGTCGGCGTAGCCCGGCGCGAGCGCGACCGCCCGGCGCAGCGCCAGCACTGCATCGCGCCGCCGGCCCAGCCGCCCCCGGGCCACGCCCAGGCCGTACCAGCCGTCCGCGGCGGTCGAGTCCGCCGCGACCGCACGCTGGAACAGTCGCTCCGCCTCCCCGGCGCGCCCTTGGCGCAGCAGCACGAACCCGATGCCGATCACGGGCTCGACCTCGGTCGGGCACAGCGCCTGGGCGGTGGCGAACTGGGTCAGCGCGGGCCCGAGCGCTCCACTGCGGTAGGCGCGCCATCCGCTGTCGACCGCTACGGCCGCCGCGTAAGGACAGACCGCGGCCGGGGCGTGCTGCACGTGCGGGGCCACGAGCAGGAGGAGCATGGCGGTCGGACAACATAATGAAAGTCGTGCGGTGCTATGGCATTCGCGACCCGCCTTTCCAATCTTGTCTTCATGTCGGTGGACCACACGCCCGCCGAGCTGCCGCCCGGGCTCCTGGCCGAGTACCTGGACAGCGCCGCCACCCAGTTACAGGTGCTGGCCGGGCTGGCGGACCGCCTGACGGTGGCGGCGAACGACACGGAGGCGCTGGATGGGCTGCGCCGCGAGACGCACAAGATCCGCGGCTCGGCGGGCTCGTACGGGTTTTGGGAGGCGTCCCGTCTCGCCGCGGGAATGGAGGAGACCGCCAAGGACTGGGTGGCACGGCCCCATGAGGTCGACCTCGACCGCGGCTCGATCGCGCACTGGTTCGTGGCGCAGCTTGCCGAGTCGCTGCAGCTCGAGGCTCCTCCGCCGGGGGAGCGCCCCGCCCCCCCGGCTCCAGCACCTGTGCCAAGTCCCACCCCCGCTCCCGCGCCGGACGCGCTCGAAGTGATCCTCGTGGAAGACGACCCGGCGCTGGCTGGGTTGCTCGAGTACGGCCTGCGGGCCCGCGGCTACCGCTTCGTGACCTTCCGCAACGGGCGGGATGCGTTGGACGCCCTGCTCGCCCTGGACGTGGGCGACCTGCACCCCCTGCTGCTGCTCGACGTCGATCTCCCGGCGCTCGACGGATACTCCATCCTCGACACACTCACGCGGGAGCGTCCGGGACAGTATCGCGTGGTGTTCACGACGGTGCACGGCGACGAGTCGGAGCAGCTGCGCGGGCTCGAGGCGGGGGCGCTGGACTACCTGGTGAAGCCCATCAGCCTGCGGGTGGCGCTCGAGAAAATCCGCCGCTGGGTCGGCCATTGACCGCGCGCCATTTCCTGACCGTGGTAGCCGTGGTGCAGGGCGTGCTGCTCGCCGCCCTGCTGATCCTCATCGTGCTGAATCGCTGGTTCCGGCTGCGCCGCCGGGCGCGAGACCACCCCCGCCGGCTGGCGGTGGAGGAGGTGATGCAGCGTTGGGCGTTGGGGCAGGCGGAGGTGCGCGACGTGCTGGCGCCGCTCGCCCGGCTTCCGGTCTCGCTGGCGGTGGACGCCCTGGTGAGCTGGTCGGCGCGGGTGCCGGGCGACCGCTGGCGCCGGCTCGCAGCCGCGCTGGAGCGCGAGTGGTGGGCGCGCCTGGTGCGCAGCAACAGCAATTCGGGCCGCTGGTGGAAGCGGCTCGAAACGGCGCGCTTCCTCTCCGTCGCCGCCGCGCCGGCCGACACGGCTCGGCTGCTCAAGCTGCTGCGCGATCCCCATCCCGCCGTGCACATCGCCGCGGTGGCCACGCTCGAGCGCGTGGAGAGCGCCGCCTTGGCCACCGCGGCGCTCGACCGGCTGCCGCAGCTGGCCCCGACCGTGAGCGCCTACTACGCCGGGATGCTGCGGCGCTCCCGCAGGACGGTGGTACAGCTGCTGCTCACCCGGCTGCGCCGCACGGACGATCCGGCGCTCGCGCGATTGGCCGAGTTCGCCGCGCGGCTGCAGGAGCCCGCCCTGCGCGAGTCGCTCACGGCGCTCGCCGGGCACGCCGATGCCGAAGTGCGCACCCAGGTGGCGCGCGCGCTGGGCGCCTTCCCGCACGCCGACTCACTCGCCGCCTTGACCCGGCTCGCGGGCGACCCGCAGTGGCCGGTGCGCGCCCAGGCGGCGCGCTCGCTCGGCATGCTCGCCGACCCGGCCACGCTGCCGCTGCTGCTCACCGCGTTGCGCGACCCGGATTGGTGGGTACGGATGCGCACCGGACTGGCCCTCACGCGCCTCGGCTCTGCCGGCCGCAACGCGCTGCTCGCGGCCGAAGTGGGCGCGGATCCGAGCGCCCGCGACATGGCCCGCCTGGTGCTCGGGCTCTCGGCCCAGGCGCTCGCCGAGTTCGCCGCGTGAGCGAGCTGATCCGCGACGCGAACTTCGCGATCCTCGTGTACTTTCTGGCGCTCAACTCGTTCTACGCGTTGTTGCTGGTCCTCTCGATCCCGGAGATCTGGGAGCAGACCCGGCTCGCGGAGGACGAGGACTTCCAGCGGCTGATGCAGAGCGATGCCCTGCCGCCCATCACGATCCTCGTGCCCGCGTACAACGAGCAGAAGACCATCGAGGCCAGCGTCACGGCCATCCTGGCGCTCCATTACCGCAACTACGAGGTGGTGGTCGTGAACGACGGGTCGAGCGACGCCACGCTGGAGGCGCTGCGCCACGCGTTCGACCTGTACGAGGTCCCGCGCACCTACCCCGAGACCATCCCGACCAAGCCGCTGCGCGCGCTGTATCGCTCCCGCGCGCGCACCAAGCTCGTGGTGATCGACAAGGAAAACGGGGGCAAGGCGGACTCCCTCAACGCCGCCATCAACGCGAGCCGCTTCCCGCTGGTCATCGCCGTGGACGCCGATACGTTGATCGAGCCCGACGCCCTGCTCCGGCTCACGCGTTCTTTCCTGCTCGGCCGCCGGATCGCCGCGGTGGGCGGCACGGTCCGGGTGGCGAACGGGTGCGTCGTCAAGCACGGCCAGGTGTTGGACGCGCGCGTCCCGCGCCGCCTGCTGCCCGGCGTCCAGGTGGTCGAGTACCTGCGCGCGTTTTTGTTCGGCCGGCTCGGCTGGAACCGGCTGGGCGGCAACCTCATCATCTCCGGCGCGTTCGGCCTGTTCCGCAAGGACCATCTGCTCGCGGTGGGGGGCTACGACGCAACCAGCATCGTCGAGGACCTGGATCTGGTGGTGCGGCTGCATCGCTACCTGCGAAGCCGCAAGGTTCGCTACGAGATCCCGTTCATTCCCGATCCCGTGGCGTGGACCGAGGTGCCCGAGAGCTTGCGGGTGCTGGCCCGCCAGCGCGGACGGTGGCAGCGCGGCCTGGTGGCCGCCATGTGGCAGTACCGCGGGATGCTGTTCAACCCGCGCTACGGGCGTGTCGGGCTGATCGCGGTCCCGTTCTATACGTTCGGCGAGATGCTCGCTCCCTTGATCGAGGTGTTCGGCTACGTCATCACCGTGGCCGGGCTGGCTCTCGGCGTGCTGAACGTCTCCTTCGCGCTGCTGTTCGTCATGGTGGCGTGGGGTTACGGCATGCTGCTCTCGCTGTGGGCGGTGGCACTCGAAGAGGTGAGCTTCCACCGCTACCGCCGCCTGGGCGACCTGGTGCGGCTGGTGCTGTTCGCCACGCTCGAGAACTTCGGCTACCACCAGTGCGGCGTGTGGTGGCGGCTGCGGGCGTTCTTCACGCGGCGCGGGCGCAAGCACGTCTGGGGTGAGATGACGCGCCGCGGCTTCGAGACGGCGACGAAGTAGGGTAGCTTCCCGCCATGCCCCATCCTCAGTTTCCCAATCTCACCGTGCTGGCGCATCCGCTGATTCAGCACAAGCTCGCCATTCTGCGCGACAAGCACACGACGACGCGTGACTTCAAGCAGCTCGTGAACGAGATCGCCATGCTGATGGCGTACGAGGTCACGAAGGACCTGCCGCTCGAGCCGACGGAGGTGGACACGCCGCTCGAGCACACGCGGGGGGTGCGGGTGGCGGGGAAGAAGCTCGCCCTGGTGCCGATCCTGCGGGCGGGGCTGGGCATGGTGGAGGGCATCGCCCAGCTGATCCCGTCGGCGCGCGTGGGGCACATCGGCATCTACCGCGAGCACGACACGCTCCAGCCGGTGGACTACTACTTCAAGATCCCCGAGGGGCGCGACGCGCGCGACTTCTTCGTGCTCGATCCGATGCTCGCGACGGGGGGCTCGGCCGTGGACGCCGTGAGCGCGCTCAAGCACGCCGGCGCGCAGCGCATCCGGTTTCTCTGTCTCGTGGCGGCGCCCGAGGGCACGCGCCGCATGCTCGAACACCATCCCGATGTGCCGATCTTCACCGCGGCGCTGGACCGCGAGCTGAACGAGCACGGCTACATCCTGCCGGGGCTGGGGGATGCGGGTGACCGGCTGTTCGGGACGCGGTAGGGAGCGGGCGCCCGATTGACATTTAACGTCACTTTCGTAGTTTATGACGTAATTCGTCATAACTTGTAAATGTGACATAAAATGTCCAAGCGCTACGTCGCCCTCATCGCCGACGCCACCGCGTCCCGCCTGCTCCCGCCCGCGCGCCGTGCCCGGCTGCAGGCGGACGCCCGCGCGGCCGCGCAGCAGCTGAACCGGCGCTACGCCCGCGTCCTCGCCGCCCGCTTCGCCGTCACGCTGGGCGACGAGCTGCAGTGCCTGCTGCCGAGCCCCGCGCCGCTGTGGGAGATCGCGCACCAGATCCGCGCCCGCCTCCCCGCCGTCGACTGGGTCGTGGGCTGCGGCCTCGGGCCCATCAGCACGCCCCTCGCGCCCACCGCGCCCGAGATCGACGGGCCCTGCTTTCACCAGGCCCGCGCCGCCCTGGACCGTGCCAAGCGGCTGCGCCTGGTCTTCACGTTCGGCGGCTTCCCCTCAGGCGTCGACCCGCTCGCGGACTATTACGGCGCCCTCTACTGGAGCTGGACGCCGCGGCAGCGGCGCGCCGCCACGCTGTTGCGCCTGGGCGACCAGGCGGCGGCCGCGGCCGCGCTGCAGATCGACCGCAGCGCCGTTTCACATCTCGCCCGCCGCATGGCCTGGCCTCTCGTCGCGGCCGGCGATAAGATGTTCCGGACCCTGCTGGAGACCGCGTGAATCCGCTGTTCGTCGTGCCGCTGCTCGCCTACACGCTCGCCGCCACCCTGTGGCCCGCCCAGGTGGACGGCCGCCGCCGCGCCAGCACCCTCCTCGTGGTCGAGGCGCTGCTCGTGATCGCCGCCCTCGTCGCGGGAAGACTCTTGGCGCCGCTCGCGACCCCGAGCCACGCGGGGCTGTGGTGGGGGCGCGCGGCCCTGCTCGCGACCGGCTACCTCTACGTCTCGGGCCGGGGCATCGTCCTGATCCGCAGCGTGCTCGAGCTGTCGTCGCTGCAGATGCGCCGCGACGAGGACCGCACGGCGGGCGCGATCGACGTCGCCCGCGGCCGGGCGATCGGCGCGCTGGAGCGCGCCCTCGCCCTCACCCTCGTGCTGCTGGGCGAGTACAGCGCCGTGGGGTGGATCATCGCCGCCAAATCGCTGGCGCGCTTCAAGGCGCTCGAAGAGCGCGAGTTCGCCGAGTACTTCCTGGTCGGCACGCTCGCGTCGTTGCTGCTCGCGGTGCTCGCCGGCGTGGGGCTGCGCGTGCTGCTGAACCAGGGCTGAGACACCCCCCCCGTCCCCATCCCCCCCAAGCAACTCTCCCAGGTCCGGCTGTGTCAGAGGGTTAACCGCCGCCCCGGAGCCCGGTGGAAGAACGCGAGCTGATTGCCAGGGTCCGTGCCGGGGACGGCGCCGCGGAGCGCGCCCTGTATGACGCGCACGTGGACCGCGTGTACCGTCTCGCCTACCGGCTCGCCGGAGACGATGACCTGGCGCGGGAGTTCACCCAGGACACGTTCGTCCGGGCGTTCGAGCGGTTGGCCTCGTTTCGCGGCGAGGCGAAGCTCTCCACCTGGCTGCACGCCATCGCCACCACGGTGGTGCTGAACGGGCTGCGCAAGGTGAAGCGGTTTCACCGCCGCGAGACTGAATTGGACGACGCGGCCGGCGTCGCGGCCGGGCGGCGCGCCGCCGAGCCGGACCTGAAGCGGCGCCTGGCGCAGGCGATCGACGAGCTGCCGCACGGCTACCGCACGGTGTTCGTGATGCACGACGTGGAGGGCTACACGCACGAGGAGATCGGCGCGGCCCTCGGCGTCGAGACGGGGACGTCGAAGGCGCAACTGTCGCGGGCGCGCGCCCGGCTACGGGAATCGTTGGCGGACTTCGCGGGAGAGTGGGTCTCATGACGGACGAACGGTTCGAGCGCAGGCTGGTGGAATGATCGGTCCTCCACTGCGCTGGGCTGTGGGGATCGCGGCGGTGTTGGCGCTCGGCGTCGGCATTGGCCGCTGGAGCGCGACCGGCTCCCCGCCCGGCGCCGCGACCGGGCCGGCTCCCGTGCCCGACCGTACGTCGGCTTTCGTGTATCAGCTGGCCGCGGCCCAGTACCTCACCCGCACCGAGGCGCTGCTCACGGGGTTCCGCACCGAGAGCCGCGCGGGCGCGAAGCCGCCCACCGGCCAGTTCGCGGTGCAAGCCCGCGACCTGCTCTGCACCACGCGTCTCATGCTCGACTCGCCGGCGGGGCGCGACGTCAGGCTGAAGAGCCTGCTCGAGGACCTCGAGCTCGTGCTCGCCCAGATCGCCCAGCTTCCGGCGACGGGCGACCGGGAAGACCTACAGTTGATCAACCAGGGGCTGGACCAGCGCAGCGTGCTGCTGCGGCTACGGACGGCGAATCCCGCCGGTTCCGGCTCCACGCGCGTACAAGGAGTCCTGTGATGCCAGGCATGTCGTTCTTGGTCGCGTCCGTCATCGTGCTGCAGCAGCCGGTCGTCGTGGTGCCCCCGATGCCCCCGGTCGCTTCGGTGCTCGAAGCGGTACGGGCCGCCCGCGCCGTCGCCTCCGTCGTTCTCCCCGACGTCACGTACCTTCAAGGCCTCGAGAGCCTGACACAGGACGAGCAGGACCCGACCGACTCGTTGTGGCGGGCCGCGCACCAGGCGCTGAACCGCGAGGACTATCAGGTCGCGGCGAACCTGTACGGCGACCTGGTGCGCCGCTATCCCAAGGCCGCCCGCGCCGGCGATGCGCTCTATTGGGCCGCCTTCGCGCTGTACAAGAACGACAATCTCGACCGGGCGCGCAGCCTGCTCGTCACGCAGGAGCGGCAATACCCCAAGGCCGCCACGCTGCGGGACGCTGCCGGCTTGCTGGCGCGCATCCAGACGGCGCTCGCCAAGCAGGGAGACGAGGAGGCTACGCGCTGGCTCAGCCGGCACGCGCAGCCCGACACCACACGGACCGGGGGCTGCCCGACCGAAGACGATGACGACGACATGCGCATCGCGGCCCTCAACGGCCTGCTCCAGATGGACGCGAGCAACGCGGTTCCCATCCTCAAAAAGGTCCTGGCGCGGCGTGATGCCTGCTCGGCCGGGATGCGCCGCAAGGCGGTGATCCTGCTCTCGCAAAAGCACACGGGAGAGACGGAGGACCTGCTGCTCGACGTGGCCCAGCACGACCCCGACTCCGAAGTGCGCCAGCAGGCGGTGTTCTGGCTCTCCCAGGTCTCGACCGATCGCGCGGTGGGCATGCTCGACTCGCTCCTGCGCACCACCGATGACGAAGAGCTGCGCGAAAAGGCGCTGTTCGCGCTGTCGCAGCAAAACAGCCCGCGGGCGGGACAGATTCTCCGCGGCTACGCGGAGAACGCCACCGCACCGGCCGACGCGCGCGAGAAGGCGATCTTCTGGCTCGGCCAGCAGCACTCGTCCGAGAACGCCGCCTTCCTGCGCGGCCTGTACGGCAAGCTGGCGGACGAAGAGCTCAAGGAAAAGGTGATCCTCTCGCTCTCGCAGATGGGCGGCGCCGACAACGCTGCCTGGCTCATGGACATCGCTCTGAACGAGCGCGAGCCGATCGAGATGCGCAAGAAGGCGCTCTTCTGGGCGAGTCAGACCGGCGGCAATCTGGCGCAGCTCGCCGGCCTGTACGACCGGATGCAGAATCGGGAGATGAAGGAGCGGCTCATCTTCGTGTACTCACAGCGCCATGAAGCGGCGGCGGTCGACCGGCTGATCCAGATCGCGAAGACCGAGCAGGACAAGGAGCTCCGCAAGAAGGCGATCTTCTGGCTGGGCCAGTCGCACGACCCGCGCGCCGCGCAGGTCCTGCTGGAGATCATCGACCAGTGATCGGGTCACTCGTGCTGGCGATCGCGCTGCAGGGCGGCCTGGCCGACCGCGTCGCGGCCGCGCCCGACGGCCAAGTGCGCTTCTCCTTCGCCACCCGAGCCGGCGTGTGCGGCAACGGCCGCAACGTCATCTCGCTCGAGTGCGACGACGGCAGCTGCGGCCGGCATCGGATATCGTCCGGCAACTATTACGACGACGATGGGGGATGCCCATGCGAGCCGGGGCCGGCGCGGGTGGCACTGGAGAAGCGCGGCGGGCAGATCGTCCGGCTGCGGACCTACGTCGGCGGCGCCTGGCGGACGCCCGGGGATGCTGCCGTCACCGATCTCGGCGCCGTACCGGCCGCCGCAGCCGCCCGCTATCTGCTCGATCTGGCCGCGCGGAGCCCGGGCGAGGCCGGACACGACGCCGTGTTCCCGGCCGTCCTGGCGGACAGCGTCACGCCGTGGCCCGACCTGCTGCGTCTCGCCCGCACCAGCGCGGTGCCGCGCCAGACCCAGCGCTCGGCGGTCTTCTGGCTCGGTCAGGCGGCGGGCGAGGCCGCGACGCGCGGGCTCACGGAGCTGGTGGACGATTCGAGCGTGGAGGTCGAGGTGAAGGAGAGCGCCGTGTTCGCCTTGTCGCAGCTGCGGCGCGAGGAAGGCGTGCCGATCCTGATCCGCATCGCCCGCACCCACGCCAGTCCGAGTGTGCGCAAGAAGGCGTTGTTCTGGCTGGGCCAGTCGGAGGACCCGCGCGCGCTGGCGTTGTTTGAGGAGATCCTCACCGGCAAGCGGTGAAGGTTGGGGGAGGTTAGGGAGGTTAGGGGAGGCAGTGACGGTCCGCCTCCAACCTCCCGAACCTCCCGAACCTCCCGAACCTGCCTCTCTATATTCCCCGCATGCCCTTCTGGACTCTGCGCCGCAAGCTCGCCGCCGCAGGGGTGGTCGTCCTGCTGCTTGCCTTCGGCTGGGCCGCGGTGGTCGTCGCGGTGGCGCTCGCCGGCGCGCACGACCAGGCTACGACAGCGGACGCCATCGCCGTCCTGGGCGCGGCCCAGTACAACGGCCGCCCCTCTCCGGTGTTCCGAGCGCGGCTGGACCACGCCGCCGCCCTGTACCAGCGCGGCCTCGCTCCCGTCGTGCTGGTGACCGGCGGTGTGGGACCCGGCGACACCGTGAGCGAGTCGGACGTGGGACGGCGCTATCTCACCAAGGCCGGACTCCCCGAAAGCGCGGTGATCGCCCTGGCCGCGGGTGCGAGCACGGCCTCCTCGGTGGCCAGCGTGGCCCGCTGGTTTGGCACCCAGGACAACCGTCGTGTGCTGCTCGTCTCGGACGGGTTCCACATGCTGCGCCTCAAGATCCTCGCCACCCGCCTGGGCCTCGTGCCCTTCACGTCCCCCGCTCCCGGCTCACCGATCCGATCCAATCCCCGGCGCAACGCGGCCTATTTCCTGGCCGAGGGCCTCAAGGTCCCCGTCACCTGGCTCTTCAACCACTGAGCGTCGCCATGCAGCTCGATAGCCGTCGCGTTTACACGGGCCGCGTGGTGCGGCTCGACGTCGACACGGTGCGATTCCCCGATGGCTCGACCGGTCAGCTCGAACTGATCCGTCATCCCGGCGCGGCCGCGATCGTGCCGTGCGCGTCGGAACCCCCCGGGGCGGACCCGACGATTCTGCTCATCCGGCAATTCCGCTATGCCACCGGCGGCCAGCTGTGGGAGATCCCGGCGGGCACCCTGGACGCGGGGGAAGACCCGGAGGCATGCGCCCGCCGCGAGCTCATGGAAGAGACGGGCGTCACAGCGGCGCGGCTCCAGCGTCTCACATCTATCTGGACGACGCCAGGCTTCACCAACGAGGTGATCCACCTCTACTTGGCGACGGGTCTCACGACCGGGGAACCGTCGCGTGAGCGCGACGAGTTTATCGAAGTCGTGCCACAGCCGCTGTCACGCGTGCTCGCGCTGATTCGGGAAGGGGAGATCCGAGACGCAAAGACCGTGGTGGCTATCCTTTATATGGCGGCCTTCGTGTTGAAGTAGTAGAACACGCTCTGTCCCCGGAGGAGGACGGGCCTTGTCACGTAGACCCGGCGCTACAAAACAGCAAGCCTCACTCGCGCGGTGGCTTACGCCGCACGGTGCGACGGGTACGGTTCCTGCGGAGTCTCAGTAGGGCGCATCTCTCGCGTTGTCCCGTACATCCGTATATTCGTTTCTCGGTCAGGGAGCGGTTCCATGCGAGCGACCCTCAACACCAAGCGGAACACCGACGCCGTCGTCACGCCGCGGGCGCTGGAGCGCCGGGCGCTGCACGAGTTCGACGACGGGCGCCTGGTGCTCGAGCACCTGGCGGGCGACCCCCAGGCGTTCGGCACCCTGGTCGACCGCTACCAGACTCGCCTGCTCAATTTCATCAATCGGACAATCGGGGATCGGGAACGGGCCGAAGACCTGGTGCAGGAGGTGTTCATCCGGGTGTTCCGGCACCTGCACCGGTTCGACCAGACGAAGAAGTTCTCGACCTGGATCTACACGATCGCCTCGAACCTGGCGAAGAACGAGCTGCGGAACCGGTCCCGCAACCCGCTCGTGCTGTTCCAGACGATCAAGAAGCACTGGGAGGCGGACCACCGTCCGCTGCAGTTCGAGGACGCTACGGCGCGACCCGACGATCTGTACCGCAAGCGCTACCTCAAGGAGGCGGTGGACCAGTGCGTGGACCAGCTCCCCACGCACCATCGGGCGGTGTTCGTGCTGCGCGAGCTGCAAGGCAAGAGCTACGCGGAGATCGCCGAGATCACGGGCTGTAACCTGGGGACGGTCAAGAGCCGTCTCAACCGGGCACGAAACAGCTTCGCCCAGCTGATCGAGCCGCTGCTGGAATAGGGGGCCCGGGAACCCACCCGGGTCCCAAATGGTAGTAGATTCTCGTCATGACCTGTGCCGAATTCCTCGAGCGCTACACCGATTTTCGCGACGGCCTGATCACCGCGCCGCGCGAGCTGCGCCGCTTTACGCGCCACCTGGCGCTATGCCCGGCCTGCCGGCGCTACGACGCGGCGCTGCGGCGTGGCGTGCTGGCGCTGCAATCCATCCAGAGCATCGAGCCCTCCCCGGCCTTCCGGCGTCGGCTCGACGCGCGACTCGCGCGGGAGCGGCGCCGCGGCCAGGGCCCGGCACGGGCCGGGATTGCCGCGGCGCTGTTCGTCGCCGCCGCGCTGGCCATGGTGGCGCTGGAAGGTGTGCGCCGGCCCCCCATCGCGCAGGCGCCGGCGCTCCCGCGTGTTCCGTTCCCCCGGCCGGTCGTCCAGGCAGGCGTACCGTTCGTTTCCTTCCAGGACCCCCGCGCGAGCGTGTTCGCCGCTAATCCTGCCCCCGACGCCGCGGCGCTGGTCGAGCCCGCATCCGCGGGCCGGTAGACTTTCTCTCGCCGCCAGGCGGCGGTAACTTCCGCCCCGTATGGGGGCTCTCACCTTCGACGCGCTGCTCCGGAGCCTGAAGCAGGGCGTGCCCGATCCCGTCTACTATCTCCACGGCGACGAGGACGTGCTGAAAGACGAAGCGGTGCGCGCCCTCGTCGATCGCGCCGTGGATCCCGCCGCCCGCGATTTCAACCTCGATCAGCGCAGCGCCCCCGAGCTGGATGCGGAGGCGTTCCACGCCCTCGTGAACACCCCACCCATGCTCGCGACGAGGCGGGCCGTGGTGGTCCGCGGCCTCGAGCAGCTCAAGAAGACCGCCAAGCTGCGCCAGGAGCTGCTGCGCTACCTCGAGTCGCCCAATCCCACCACGCTGCTGGTCCTGGTCCAGGCGGCGGGCGAAGCGCCCGACGCCGAGCTGGTGCGGCGCACCACGGCGGTGGTGGTCGAGCCGCTGCCGCCGGCGCGCGTGGAGCGTTGGATGGCGCACCGCGCCGGGCAACTGGCCCTCACGCTCGCACCGGAGGCGGGCGCGCTGCTGCTCGACGCCGTGGGGTGCGATCTCGCGGCACTGGCGCGCGAGCTCGAGAAGCTGGCCGGGCTGGCGGGCGGCAGCTCGCGGCCCGCGACCCGGGAGGACGTCGCCGCGCTGGTCGGTGTACGCCGGGGCGAAACGCTGCAGGACCTGGTAGACGCGACGCTCGAGCGGCGGGCGGCGGAGGCGGCCCGGCTGGTCGGGCCCATTCTCGAGCAGGCGGGGATGAGCGGTGTGCGCATGCTGACGGCGCTCGGCACGCACCTCGTGGGCACGGCGCTGGCGCGCGCCGAGCTCGATCAGGGGGCGCCACGGGCTCGGCTCGAAGCGCTGCTCTTGTCGCACCTGCGCGCGGCCCGGCCGTATGGCCTCGGGAGCTGGGAGGGAACGGCGGCCCGCTGGGCCCGTTGGGCCGAGCGCTGGAGCGCGCGCGAGCTCGAGCGGGTCCTGCGGCTCGCACTGGACGCAGACCGGGCCCTCAAGTCGAGCACGCTGACCGACGAGGCGGGAACGATCGTCCAGCTGGTCTTATCGTTCGCCGTGCTCGATCGGGAGGCGGCGTGACGGGGGGACGGGCGGACCGGCGGACTGCCGGACTGGTAGCGGCGGCGTTGGCCCTGTCCGGCATGCTCCCGGTCCGCCTGTCCGCCCAGACCGACACGCTCCGCGCGGTCGCGCTGCGCGTCGCCCAGACACGGCCCGATTCGGGGCGCGCGATGATGCGGCGCCTGCTGGCGAGCCTGTCGCCGCAGGATTCGCTCTACCCGGGCGCGCTCTTCACGGCGGGGATGCTGGCGCCGGACGCCGGCCTGATCGCCACCAACTTGCAGCGTGTGGTCGTCGAGTACGGACGATCGGTATGGGCGGACTCGGCCCTGGTGGCGCTCACCAAGCTGTACTTCGCCCAGGGCGACCTGGCCGCGACGACCCAGGCGGTGGAGCGGCTGCGGCGCGACTATCCGGACTCGCCGCTCCGGCCGCGCGCCGATTTCACGGGCGCGCGCGCCTACTTCGACCTGAAAGACGACATGCACGGCTGCGCGCTCGTGCGCGAGGCACTGGACGGAGCCGGCGCGGACGTCGAGTTCAAGAACCAGGTGTCCTTCTACGCTCCGCGCTGCGCCGCGATCCCGGTGGTCGCAGCGGCCGGTACCCCCGCGACGGTGGGCGACACCCAGGCCAAGCCCCCTCCCCCAGCGACGGCCACGATCTTTGCCGTGCAGGTCCTGGCGGTCAAGAGCGCGTCGCAAGTCGACGAGATGCTCACCCGCCTCAAGGTCATGGGCTTCGACGCCCGGGTGGTGCGCGACACGAGCGGCCTGTTCAAGGTCCGCGTGGGACGGTACGCGACGCACGACGAGGCGGCCCAGGTGCAGCGACGCCTCAAGACCCGGTTGGGTGGGCAGCCATTCGTGGTAGAGGAGCCGTGACGCCGCCGCGGGTCGACGCCGATACGCCGCTGATGCAGCAGTACCGCGACATCAAGGCGCGGCACCCGGACGCGATTCTGTTCTTTCGGATGGGCGACTTCTACGAGATGTTCGAGGACGACGCCCAGCTGGCGGCCCGCGAACTGGGCCTCACCCTCACGTCCCGCAACAACGGGGGCGCCGCCGAGGTGCCGCTGGCCGGCGTGCCGGTCAAGGCGGCCACCGACTACCTGCGCCGCCTGATCGCCCAGGGGCATCGCGTGGCGATTTGCGAGCAAGTGGAAGACCCCAAGCTCGCCAAGGGCCTGGTGCGGCGCGAAGTGGTGGAGACCATCACGCCCGGCAGCGTGCTCGCCGACGACTGGCTCGAGCGACGCCGCAACAACTTTCTGCTGGCCGTCGATCCGCGCGGCGCCCCGGCCGGTGTGGCCGCACTCGACCTGACCACGGGGGAGCTGTTGCTCGAGACCGCCGCCGCGGAGGAGCTGCCGGCCGTGCTGGCACGCTACGAGGCGCCCGAAGTCGTGCTCCCGGCCGGGACGGTGCTCCCGGTGGCGGGCGCCGCGCGCACCGAGCGCGAGGCCTGGGAATTCGATGCCGAATTGGCGCGTGAGGACCTGACGCGGTCCTTCCGCGTGGCGTCGCTCGACGGGCTGGGAATCGAGGCGGAGGACCGCGCCGCGCTGGGCGCGGCCGGTGCCCTGTTGCGCTACGCCCGTGAGCTCAAGCCCGGCGGGCTGCCACACGTCGCCCACCCCCGCATCGTGCGGCGCGGCGACCTGCTGCCGCTGGACGAGATGACCCGCCGCAATCTGGAGCTGGTGGAGCCGTTGCGCGTCGAGCCGGGAAGGCAGGGAACGACGCTGCTCGACGTGCTGGATCGCACCAAGACACCGATGGGTGCGCGGCTGCTGCGCCGCTGGCTGTTGGCCCCGCTGGTCGACCCGGTGACGATCAACGGGCGGCTCGATGCCGTGGAGGTGCTCGCCGGCGACACGCGCGGCCGCGACCGGCTGCGGGAGGCGCTCGACGGCGTGCGCGACCTCGAGCGTCTGGCGGGTCGGGCGGCGCTGGGGCGGGCCACGCCGCGCGAGCTGGGCGGTCTGCGCGACTCGCTGCTCCGCCTCCCGGACGTGCGCGGCGCGCTGGATGGGCTCGAGGCCCGCGGGCGAGCCGCGCCGCTCGAGCAGGCGGCCGATCGCTTCGACCTGCTGCAGGATCTGGGCGAGGAGCTGGGACGGGCCCTGGTGGAGCGGCCGCCCGCCCAGGCGTCCGACGGCGACGCGATCAGGGCTGGCTACGACCGCGAGCTCGATGAGCTGAAGGACGCCCGGGACGGCGGGAAGCACTACATCGCGGGACTGCAGGCGCGCGAGCGCGAGCGCACCGGAATCGCGTCGCTCAAGGTCGGGTTCAACAAGGTGTTCGGCTATTACCTGGAAGTGACCAATCCGCACCGCGATCGCGTGCCGCCGGACTACGAGCGGCGTCAGACCCTGACCGGCGCGGAGCGCTACGTCACACCCGAGCTGAAGCAGTACGAGGCGAAGGTGCTCGGTGCCGAGGAGCGGATCGCGACGCGCGAGGCCGAACTGGTCGACGGGCTGCGCCGCCGCGTCGCCGATGTTATCGGGCGGGTGCAGACGACTTCGGGCGTGCTTGCCGGGCTCGACGTGTGGAGCGCGCTGGCCGATGTGGCGTGCCGCGAGGGCTACGTGCGGCCGGAGGTGAACGACGGGTTCACGATCGCCCTGGAGGGCAGCCGTCATCCCGTGGTCGAGCGGATGATGGCGCGCGAGGCGTTCATCCCGAACGACGTGTTGCTGGATGCCAGCGGCCGGGTGATCCTGCTCACGGGTCCGAACATGGCCGGGAAGTCCACGCTGCTGCGCCAGGTCGGGCTGTGCGTGCTGCTCGCGCAGATGGGAGCGTTCGTGCCGGCGCGACGCGCGGTGGTGGGCGTCGTGGACCGGCTGTTCACGCGGGTGGGGGCGTCGGACAACCTGGTCCGCGGCCAGTCGACGTTCATGGTGGAGATGAGCGAGACGAGCGCGATCCTGCACGGCGCCACGGCGCGAAGCCTCGTGCTGCTCGACGAGATCGGGCGGGGGACCTCCACCTACGACGGCGTCGCCATCGCGTGGGCGGTCTCCGAGTTCCTGCACAACATCCTCGGGTGCAAGACCGTCTTCGCGACGCACTATCACGAGCTCACGCAGCTCACCGAGGAGCTGGCCCACGCGCGCAACTTCAACGTCGCGGTGCGGGAGGCGGGCGACGAGATCGTGTTCCTGCACCGGCTCGAGCCGGGCGGCGCCGACCGGTCCTACGGCATCCACGTGGGCCGGCTCGCCGGCCTGCCGGCGCCGGTGGTGGGGCGGGCGTGGCAGGTGCTGAAGCTGCTCGAGGCCGGGCACCACGTGGCGCGGCAGGCGTCTCCCGCGCCGCCCGACGCGAAGCAGCTCGGCCTGTTCGCCCCTCCCCCGCCGCCGCATCCGCTGCTGCAGGAGCTGGACGGCCTGAACGTGGACGCGCTGTCGCCGCTCGAGGCGTTGAACCGCCTCGCGGCGTGGAAGAAGCGGCGCACGGAGGAGGGACCGTGAGGGCGTGGCGCGGCGCGCTCGCCGGCGTGGTGGCGCTGGGCGTGGCGGCGTGCGGCAAGTCGCGCTCGGGCGACCAGGCCGGGGGCGGGGAGCCCTCGAGCGGGCCGCCCGATCAGGAGCCCCCCGTGGCGCTCAACGGCGACTCGCCCATCCAGTATCCCCCCCGGCTGTACGACCAGAAGGTGGAAGGCGACGTGGTGCTGCGGTTGTTCGTGGACTCGACCGGGCGGCTCGCCGCGGAGTCGAGTCGGGTGGCCGAATCGAGCGGCTACCCGGCGCTCGACTCCGCGGCCCTGTCGGGCTCCCGCCGGCTGCGGTTCACGCCCGCCCGGCGTCACGGCCTGGCGATCGCGACCGCGTTCCTCCAGCCGATCGAGTTCCACCATCCGCAGGCCGGCGGATCGGTGCGCAAAGGCGAGCCGGACACGGTGAGGCCGCGGCCTGCGCCGGTGCGCGCCCCGGTCGCGACCCCTCCCCCGGCGCCGGTGCGGGCGCCGCGACGCGACACCACGGCGGTGCGGCGGGACTCGTCTCCGCCTCCCGCCGACACGACGCGCCCGGTCCCGGACAGCGCGCCCACGAAGCCGGACACGAATGCCACCCCACATTAAGCCCTATGCGAACGTTCTCGAGACGATCGGCTGGACACCGCTCATCCGGCTGAACCGGGTCACCCAGGGCATCCGCACCCCCGTCTACGCCAAGGCGGAGTTCTTCAACCCCGGGGGCTCGGTGAAGGATCGCATCGGCATCGCGATGATCGAGGCCGCGGAGCGGGAAGGACGGCTCAAGCCGGGCGGCCTGGTGGTCGAAGCGACGTCGGGCAACACCGGCGTGGGGCTGGCGCTGGCCGCCGCGGTGAAGGGGTACCGCTGCATCTTCACGATGCCGGACAAGATGTCGCAGGAAAAGGCGCGGCTGCTGCGCGCGCTCGGGGCCGAGGTGATCATCACGCCGACCGCGGTCCCGGCCGACCACCCGGACAACTACATCATGAAGGGCCGGGCCATCGCGGCGGCGCACCCGAACGCGATCTTCGCCGACCAGCACTACAATCCGGTGAACCCCGACGTGCACTACCGCACGACTGGCCCTGAGATTTGGCAGCAGACCGAAGGCCGGATCACGCACTTCGTGTGCGCTCCGGGAACGGGGGGTACGGTGAGCGGCGCCGGGCGCTATCTCAAGGAGCAGCGCGCGACCATCCGCGTCATCGCGGGCGATCCCGTCGGCTCGATCTACTCGGACTACGCCCAGAGCCATCGCATGACCGAAGGCCGTCCCTACAAAGTCGAAGGCATCGGCGGCGACAAGATCCCCACCTCGCTCCACTGGGATGTGATCGACGAGTGGATCACGGTGTCCGACAAGGACGCCATGCTGCTGGTGCGCCGCCTGGCGAAGGAGGAAGGCCTGTTTGCCGGCGGCTCGACCGGCGTGAACCTCGTGGCGGCGCTGGCGGTGGCGCGTCGGGTGAACGACCCGCAGGCGCTGGTGGTCACGGTGCTCGCGGACACCGGAGAGCGCTATCTCTCCAAGGTGTTCAACGACGAATGGCTGCGCGAGAACCAGATCCTCGACGCGGACCGCGTGTCGGTGGCGCGGCTGCTCGAGGCGCGAAACTCCGGGGCTCCCCCGTTGATCTCGGTCCCGCCTACCGCCACCGTGCGCCAGGCGCTGAACCTCATGAGCACGTACAACGTGTCCCAGCTGCCGGTGCTGATGGCGCGCGCGCTCGAGGAGCCTGCCACACTGGGCCGGCCGGTGCAGGAAGTGATGGACGCGCCGTACCCGGTGGTCGATGCGGATCTCCCCGTGGAGCGGCTCACCACGCTGCTGTCGCGCGAAACGCCGGCGGCGTTGGTGCGACGCGAGGGCAAGATCGCCGGGATCGTCACGCGCTACGACGTGCTGCACCAGCTGGCCGGAATCCGCTGATGCGGGTGACGGTGCTCACGGGCGG
>WNFW01000767.1_pt1 | contig 22409 bp, 17 predicted proteins | sample 5400131 | NCBI WGS metagenome assembly WNFW01 (sample SAMN13153362, study PRJNA577476) | soil metagenome | isolation source: 20 cm soil or saprolite under grassland replicate 1 | place: USA:California | collected 2016-06-15 | reverse complement strand
TTCGGTATGGCTTCGCACCTGCTACAGCGGCTGCTGAAGGCGCATGTTTTTTCCCGCCTGAGGATCGACGAGGGCATCCAATACACTCTGACCCGCATCACCCACTATCTCATCATGATCATCGGCGCCGTGATAGCCTTTCAATTCATCGGCATCGATCTCACCGGTCTGGCAATCATCCTGGGCTTTTTATCTGTCGGCATCGGATTTGGATTGCAGAACATCACTTCCAACTTCGTCGCCGGTCTTATCCTGCTTCTCGAGCGACCGATCAAGGTTGGGGACAGGGTCATGGTGGGGAGTCAGGAGGGAGACGTCGTGGAAATCAAAATGCGCTCGACGACGATTCGCACTTTGAACAACGTTGCGGTGATCGTGCCGAATTCGGAGTTTGTTTCTTCGAAGCTTGAGAACTGGTCTTACGGCGACCAAAAAGTCAGGTTGGACGTGGACGTGGGGGTGTCGTACGAGTCTGATCTGGAAACCGTGATCCGTTCCTTGATGGAGGTGGCCGCAGAACATCCAGAAGTCCTGAAGAACCCGGCTCCCGACGTGTTGCATAGGGGATTCGGAGACTCGGCATGGAACATGCGGCTGCGGATTTGGCTCGAACATCCGCGCCGGCATCCGGAGGTGCAGTCGGATATCAACTGCGCGATTGTGCGAAAGTTCCAGCGGAACGGCGTGGAAATTCCATTCCCGCAGCGCGACCTGCACGTGCGATCGCCCGTTCCGCTTCCGATAACGCCAGGGACTGAGTCGCTGCGATCAGCCTGAGCTTGCTCACTCTGCGGAAGGTCGGCTTCATAGAGAAAAAGCATTAAGGGGCGGAATTTGCTGATTGCGTGTATGCGCGCTCGATCGTCTTCGATCAATTTTGAATGCGTTATCTATCGGAGAACTTACGAAGGTGATCTATCACAAGGATCGACCATTGTTGAAGTTCCCAGATGAGCCCTGTCCGTTCGCCGGTTGATTCTCGCGAGCTTCGGGATCTTTTTGACCCACTCTGACGACAGAGTTTTTCAACAGCCTACCCAGGCAAGATCACGGCGGCGTTCCACTCGGGTTCAACCGCAGCGGTGTTGGATCCAGATAAAACCTTCATCTCCTGCTTTCGTTTATTAGCGCTTCTTCCCAGGCTGATTCCCTCCCCCAGGTCGATGGTCCCAGCCAAGGTAATTTTCGTGAGCGACTTTTCCATTAGAATGTGGTCTTTGAACGTGACTTTTCCTTTCCCTTGGCAGGACCCCGTGTGCGCCTTCATGATTCTCCCGTTCTGAATGGTAAGCACGAAGCCCTCCAGCTCCAAAGACAGCGTTATGTCAAAAACGACTTTCTCGAGCGGCTTACCGTTGAAGAGCACCTCGAGGTACGGATGGTAGGTCACGGTCATCGTGTGCTTAGCCAGCGGCACGAGGTTGCATTCTTTGGCAGGATATTTTTCCGGATCGGCGTATTTGTTCAGCTCCCGGTACTTGCTCCAAGTGGAGACCATGACCCAAGCGAGGTCGACATCGAATAACTCCCCTGCCTTGTCGATGATTCCAGAAATGATCGACGGCCACTGCGCGGGCGTTAGAGCAGTGAGGGCGGTTCCCTTAAATGCGGAGATCAGCTCGGACCGAACATCCGTCCAAAATCCTTTGACCGAAATCCCGAAAAAATCGTTGAAAGTGATTCCTGGCATAAGCCCTCCTAACGATCGACGAGCGCTCCGTCTACCTCGATCCTGCACTGGTACTCTCCACGCGCCGCTCTAACGCTAATCTCGCAACGCGAATCTATCTCGCCGCTTGTTGCCACGGTGAGGCTTGCCAGATCGACCCGCGGCACGATGGAAAACCCGACGGGGGGTGTACTGGAGTACTGTCCCCACATGGCGTAACCAATAGCGGCGATGACTGCAACACCAATTCCCAACCAGAGCCAGCTCAGGTTTCGCTCTATCCTGACATTGGTGGGCTGACTCTGTACGAGTCTCGTTCCTCGGATCCTGGCCGTGGTCATTACCGTGTATGTTCCCCTGCGAGAAAATGCGTGAGTCGTTGTCGCAGCGCGCGTCCACGCCGTTTCCCCGCCATCGCCGAAGTGGAACCGGTACTCCACATCGTCGACCGGCGGCTCGACACGCGCACTGAAGCTGACCGCGTCGCCCGCGCGCACGTTTTCCGGATCGCTCCTGAGAATGACCGTATAAGCTATTTCCTTAACTCTGACGACGATCGATGTTTGGCCGGCGACCACGCCGGCACGCCGCGCGATCAGTTGCACGGTGTAGCTTTCGGACTTTTCGTAACTGTGGCCTATCTCGGGCGTGGCGGACCAATCCGTCTCTCTGCCGTCGCCAAAAACGAATTTGTACTCTATGTTGCTGAAGTTGGGTTTTGTCCCTGCGGTAAACTTCACAATCTCCCCGGTCTCGGGATCCTGATTTTCCGCGGTGACCCACACCTCAGGACGCCGCTCGGCAACAACGAGCGTGGCACTTTTCGTCGTGACTGGACCTTGACTATCCGAAACCTCCAGATTGATCTGGTATCTTCCCGGTGGGATGTCGCTCGTATCCGGTTGGAAGGATGAGCTGTGACCGATCTGAGCACCTGGACCACGCCACATATATTTCAAGCCCGGAGCGCTGCGACCATCGGGAAAGCTGGCGTGGCTTACAAATTCAGCTTTCTCCCCCTGGTTTACTTGGAGAGGATTCGGGCCGATCGTGATGACAGCCTGCGAACTGACGATTATGGCGCGCGTCCTGCTGTTGTTGGTCTTGTTAATATCTCCAAGGCGATTGTCGGGATCGAGCTTTGCAGCGACGGTGTGCTCTCCGGGTAAGCTCGCCAGCCATTTTGCTTTCGCCTCGCTTTTCTCTCCCGGAGAAAGAGAAGGCACAAACGTTTCGGTCAGTAGAGTTCCTCCGACCTCAAATCTTATCTTGACGTTCTGAACTAAATCTTTTCCTTTGTTTGCAACCACCGCTGTAATTTGCACCTCACGGTTCGGCGGCGTCTGCGCGGGCATCACTTGCAATTCCACCAGCGCGACATCGACGTCTTTTGTTGGTTGCTTGACGATCAAAAGTCCGCTGGCCGCCCCCGTCAAGCCTTGATCGTCCGTAACTTCCAGGGAAATTCTATGCTTCCCGGGCGCCAAGTGTAGGGTGTTAATATCGATAGCCTGCCCTCTACTCAGCGGTTCGCCGTCCACGCGCCAGGACCAGCTTACAATCCTGCCATCGGGGTCCTTGGATTGGCGACCGTCAAAAAATGCGGCTTCCCCCGGATTCGCTTCGAGGTATTCCGGCACGACTTTGGCCATGGGTGCTTGGTTTAGTCGAGACGGCTCCAGAGGCCTCCGGGGAGGCGGTGTTTTCATTGGTGGCGGAGGCGATGGTATCGGAGGACCGGCGGACGGCGGCGGAACGTAGGGACTGAAGACAACTAGGGTTGCTGCATCGACAGCGCGAAGTTCGCGCTGATCAGTTATTTCAAGCCTCAGCCGGTAGCGCCCAGGGCGCAGCTGGTGGGTGTCCACATCTAAGCTTTCGCCTGTGCCTTTCTGGCCCCATTCAGTCGTCCAGGCGTAGCGTATGATCCTCCCTCGAGGATCGGGGTGACGGGAGTTGCTTACGAATCGCGCGCGGTCTCCTTGCATTACTTCCCTACGGTCGGGGTTGATTTTCGCGACCGGCGGACGTGACTCTACGCTCGGGCCATCCGAGGTTCCGCTGCTTCCGCCACCCGGAGTCCTTTGCGGCTTGACGATCAGCTTCGCGACGGCCTGATTTTGCCTTTGGCGTTTGTCGATGACCGTGAGCGTTACTTCATAAGAGCCTGGCCGAAGCTTTGCCGTCTCCACAACGAACCGGTTATTTTGCGAGGTCTGTCTGGAGGGCCCGGTCCACAGCAGGCTATTAATGGGAACATCGGGATCCGCAATCGAGCGGCTGATGAAGTTAGCATTTTCTCCCTGCGTAACCTCTATCTGGGGAGGGGCGATCTGAGCTCTTGGTCCGCTGGATGCTGCGGCGGCCCGCTGCGTCAAAACGCGTTGTTCACCCGGCGCGACCGTTAAGGAGCGATCTCCCGACGCAGCAAGCGCAGCGTGCTTAGTCAGTGGGAGAAAAGCGCAGGAGAGGAGCGTAGCGGTCAAGGACCTTTTAATGATCTGTCGGATCAGCCTGAATCTTACCCGGCACAGCGGGTGTAAGTACAACATCATGGCCTACTCACCTGGTCAGATCTTTTGCAGGTCCTACCCTCCAGCCTCACGGCGCGAGTTTTTTAAAGATTTCCTGACATCTTCACTTGCGCAATCCTAATGCCACTCTCAATCCAGCTGGTGAATCTAAAGAGAGAGCTGAATTTGCTGTTAGTTTTTGGTAGGGGCGCAGAACTAGGCTTGAGCGATCAACCGGGGGACTGTATCCATTGGAGACGGACGTGTATACAAAGTTGCCAGCGGCCAATGGACCTATACGGCCGCCTTGACAGTCGTCTTCATCCTCGCGAGGCCGGAATCTTCAGATTACAAGTGTCAATTCCCGAACGGCTGCCTCTACCAGAGTTGGACGCTTGTTTAAAGGATGAAGGCTGAATTATGAAAACGGACTTATCGATCTCAACGGAACCGAGCGGCAGAGTTTTCTTCAGGCGAAATCACCTGAGCCTTCGAGTCGCCTATCGTTGGGAATCAGTCGGCGACCTTTATGACAATTTTACCGCGCCTGTGCGGCGCGCCTTCGACCATTTCATGCCCCTTGCGAGCCTCATCGAGCCATAGCACTTCGCCCACTTCAGTTCTTAGCTTCTCCGCGTCGATGAGTTCGGCGATCTTTCGCAATCGCTCCGTCGTTACCTGAACGAGGAAGAACACCGCCCGAACACCGTGGTGCTCCGCTTTTTCGTTGGAGGGCTGGGCTGCCGACGATACCACGATGCCGCCGCGCTTAAGAACTCCATAAGAGCGGTCAAGCGTGTCTCCGCCGACCGTATCGATAACGGCGTCGGTCTCCTTTACCCGCTCTTCGAATCGAGTCGCTCGATAATCGATCACTCCAACGCCACCGAGACTGCGCACGTAGGAAACATCCTTAGCGGATGCGGTAGCGATCACCAGTGCGCCGGCTAGCTTGGCGAATTGCACCGCATAGCCGCCGACATTGCCCGCGCCCCCCTGGATGAGCACGGATTGTCCCGATGATAGCCGGGCAAAATCGAACACCATCTGCCATGCGGTCACGGCCACGACCGGAACAGACGCCGCATGCGTGTGATTTAGATTCTTGGGCTTCGGCGCGATCATGGCGGCTTTGGCGAGCGCGTATTCCGCGTACGCTCCGGTGAAGCGTTCGCTGGTCACGCCGAAAACTTCGTCGCCGACTTTGAACGGCTCCACGCCGGGACCTATGGAATCGATCACGCCGGAGAGGTCGGAGCCCAAAACTAAAGGAAGCGGCTGCGGCAGCGCGCTCTTGCCGCTGCGGATCAAGGCATCCCACGGGCCGATACCGGCCGCCTTAACCTCAACGACGACCTCGCCGTTATTCGGTTCGGGTTTTGGGACATCTTCAAGAGCGATGACCTCCGGCGGGCCAAACCTGTGAACTCGGACAGCCTTCATTTCGTTCGCCTAACGGTCATCAGAACAAATCGCCTCTTCCAAGTCCAGAATCGGGATCGGCGAGTTTTACGGAAACCAACGGTTGACCTTTACCGAAACCCACAGAGCGGGCGGTGGATTGTGCTGGGATTAGCCCTCGATCCACTTACATAGTCTCTTTCTTGTGCTCATACACCTTCCTGTTTAGCGCTGCATCCTAATGGAATGGCATCAGGGGGCCAAGCCGCCAATAGCCCGCGTGTAGGTGCGTAACGGACCTGGGATCTCAAATCTCAAATTATTTTAGCTGACAAATAGATTCCGCTTTTCGGACAAGCGAAGCTTACGTTCTGACAAAAGCGCCGGAGGTAACGCCGGAAAAGTTTACACTCGTTCATTCTTTCAGTTTCATTGCTTTATCGATTTAACTTCTCTGCGGCGAGAGTGAAGCACGGGCTCGGTATACCCGTTCGGCGCCTCGCGTCCCTTGAAGACAAGGTCCAAGGCCGCTTGAAAGGCGATGCTACGGTCGTAGTCGGACGCCATATTGCGATAGTTCGGGTCGCCGGCATTCTGGCGGTCGACGATCTTTGCCATGCGCTTGAACGTCTCGACGATCATTTCTTTCGTCACGATTCCATACTTCAGCCAATTGGCGATGTGTTGGCTTGAGATACGCAAGGTCGCGCGGTCTTCCATCAACGCAACGTCATGGATATTGGGAACCTTGGAACAACCGATCCCCTGCTCAACCCAGCGAACCACGTAGCCGAGTATGCCTTGCGCGTTGTTGTCAAGCTCGCGCTGAATCTCCTCCGGCTTTAATTTTCGGTCCAGCAGCGGCGGCGTCAGGATATGATTCAGACTCGCCCGGCTCCGTTTCGCCAGCTCTTGTTGTCTCGCGGCGACATTCACGTAGTGATAGTGCATGGCGTGAAGCGTAGCCGCGGTCGGCGACGGCACCCAGGCGGTATTCGCGCCGGCCTGGGGGTGGGCGATTTTCGTCTTGACCATTTCGCGCATCTCATCCGGCATCGTCCACATTCCTTTGCCGATCTGCGCCTTGCCCGGCAGTCCGGTTTCGATGCCGATGTCCACGTTCCAGTCTTCGTAAGCTTTGATCCACGGCTGCGCTTTGATCTCTTCCTTGGGGAGCATCGGGCCCAGTTCCATGCTCGTGTGAATCTCGTCGCCGGTCCGATCCAGGAAGCCCGTGTTGATAAATACCACCCGCTCCTTTGCCGCGCGGATGCATTCCTTGAGATTGACCGTGGTGCGGCGCTCTTCGTCCATGATGCCGATTTTGAGAGTGTTACGCTTCAAGTGAAGAGCGTCTTCTACGCGTTGGAACAGCTCGACCGTGGCCGCTGCTTCTTCGGGCCCATGGAGTTTGGGCTTGACGATGTAGATGCTGCCGGTTTTGCTGTTGCGCACATTCCCGCTTCCTTTCAGGTCATGGATCGCGGCCAATGCCGTGACCATGGCGTCGAGAAAGCCTTCCGGTATCTCCTGGCCGTCAGCCGTGGTGACGGCATCGGTATACATATGGATGCCCACGTTCCGGACGAGCAGGAGACTTCTCCCCGGAAGTATCAGCTGTCCTCCGGTCGGCGTGATAAAGGTTTTGTCCGAGTTGAGCCTTCGATGCAGCGATCGACCGCCTTTGTCGAAAGTCGCTTCGAGGGTCCCTTTCATGATGCCGCACCAGCTTCTATAGACTCCGATCTTGTCGGCCGCGTCGACGGCGGCCACGGCGTCTTCACAGTCCTCGATCGTCGTTATCGCCGCTTCCATGACCACGTCTTTCACGCCCGCCGGGTGCGCCTTGCCGATGGGATGGCTGCGATCGATCTGAATCTCGATGCGCGATCCGTTATTGCTTAGCAGGATGCTGGTCAACTCACCGTTTTTTTCCTGATAGCCGGTGAACTTGCCGGCATCCGCCAACCCCACCATACCCCCATCTTTGAGGGTCGCGGCGAGTTGCTTTTTGCCGCCGGCAACTTGGAGACGGAATTGAGTGACGTCCGAGAAGCTTCCGCGCTCCAGGCCAATGACCTTGTCTAAGAATTCTTCCGTGTAAGCGATTACCTTTGCGCCGCGGATGGGATTGTAAGTTTCCCCTTTTTCCGCACGGTCCGCCTCCGGAATCACATCGGTCCCATAGAGCGCATCGTACAGGCTACCCCAACGCGCATTAGCCGCGTTCAAGGCATAGCGGGCGTTATCGAGCGGCACCACCAGCTGCGGGCCGGGGATGAGCGTGATTTCGGGATCGACGTTGGCCGTCGTCACCTGAAAGTGTCCGCCTTCCTCTATCAGGTAGCCGATCTGTTTGAGGAACGCGGTGTATTCTTCCTGCTTGAACGGCTCGCCCTTGCGCGCCAGATGATACCGGTCGATCTGATTTTGCAGCTCATCGCGTTTTTCGAGCAAGACTCGGTTCCTTGGGCCCAGATCGCGAACAATCGCGGCGAGCGACTGCCAAAATTCATCCGCATCAACGCCCGTGCCGGGCGCAATTTCGTCGCGTACCAGATCATAGAGCTTTTCATCAATTCTGAGTCCGCTTATTTCAATCGTTTTTGCCATTGTCTTCTCCTTTTTGGAGGGTTACTGAATCATACGAAAGTCGGCTGGTGGATGGCAAGATGAAAGTCTGGATAGTCGCCGGCTGCCAGCTGGCGTCCAGAATCTCAGATTTGTGCTGGTTGACGCCTGGTTTGTTTTCCACTAGGTTCGATGCATCCTGCGGCCGGTTTGGCTTCGAAAAAAACCACGGTGTCATTGCATGGAGGAACCTATGAGTATGCCGGCAATGATCGCTATCTTTCTTTTTTCAGTCTCATCAGTCCTGGGGTCCGCTGCGAGTGCGTTTTCCGCCGAGAAGCAGGGCAAACTGACTCCTGTCAGGATTGGAATCGTCTCCCGAAGTACCTTGGACATGCCTTTTTTCGTGGCGCGGGAGCGAGGCGTATTCCGCGAAGAGGGTTTGGAGGCCGAGCTCGTCTTGTTGAAAGCGAGCATGACGATACCCGCAATGTTGGGCGGCAGCATCGACTTTGGCACGGCGACGGGAACCGCAGTCAGCGCCGCAATGAGCGGCGCCGACGTGAGGGTCGTGCTGGCTATGAGCGACAAGCCTTCGTTCGATTTATTTGCCCAGCCGAGCATCACGAGCGTCCAACAGCTGCGCGGCAAGAAAATCGGCACTGCGGGGATTGGAGCGCTGACGGAAATTTTAGCGCGTCAGATCTTGACCGCGAACCAAATTCCTCAGGATCAGGTGACCTTCCTTCCGCTCGGCGCGAGTGACGTAACTTATGTATCCCTCAAGGCCGGCGTGATCGACGCCACCATGCTCCAGATCCCTCAGAACTTTCTCGCCCAAGACGACGGGTTTCGAAAGCTCGCTTCGGGCGCAGACTACTACCGGATCATACAGGGTGGGCTGACAACATCCAAGGCGACCCTCTCCGAGCGGCCCGAACTCGTGGCCAAAGTAATCCGCGCGACATTGCGGGCGGTGCGGTTGGTCAAAAACGACAAGAAGTATGCTCTCGAATTTATGAAGGGGCCCTACCTCGATCTCGGCAAGGAGCGCGAGCGCTTTACCGAACGCGCGTATGATGCCGCGACACAAGGCTATCTCCTGTCCGGCGTCGTCGATGAAAAGTTGCAAAAGGAGATGATTGCCGTCGCTGCCCAGCGCGTCAAACCCGCGCAGCCGGTGCCGCCCGAGCGCGTCTTCGACTTCAGCTTCGCGCGCAAGGCCGGCGAGGCCACGCGATAGAAGGCCTATTACCCCGCCGCTACCGTTTATGATCTAATTGTAAGGAATCACGACTTCGATGCGAAAGCCAATGTCAAGTTGACATCAGACAACGTTATTGGATAAAGCGATAATTGCCCCGCTCTGGGCGGAGTCAATTGCTCGCGAACTAGGTAAAGGAGGTTGCACATGCCAAAGATCAAAGGGCTGAGCCACGTGGTGCTCTACGTGAACGACCTGGACAAGATGGTGGCGTTTTACCGCGACGTTCTCGGGCTCATCAAATACCACGAGCACCCAGGACGTATGGTGTTCATGACGCCTGATCCCGAGATCGACGACCACCAGCTCGCTCTGGCCAAGGGACGGGAGGGCGACGCCAAGATCCTCGCGCACATCGCCTGGCGCGTGGAGACGCCGGCCGACGTCAAGGCGTACTACGAACGGTTCAAAGCGCAGGGAGTCCCAATCCACCACTGCGTGAGCCACGCTTACGAGGAGATGGGAAACACCGTCTCGTGCTATTTCCTTGATCCCGAGGGGAACCGTCTCGAGGTCTACGCTCTGGTGCCCGAGCGCGACGAGGCGCGCATGAACCGGCCGCTCGACCTGGACAAGAGCGTCGACGAGATCATCGCCCAGGCAAGCGGGCTCGGCAACCGCGGCCCCTGATTCGTGAAACTGACATCGAGGTCGTTATTGGGATCAGGCTTTCTAGTTTAGACAGTCTCGCTGATGTCTCCAGTGAAGAAATAGGACGCTGCCGAATTTAAAATGAAAAAGGCCCCGCTCTCGAAAGAGTCCGGGCCTTTTTTCTTTCGTCCTCAACTGAATTCTGGATTGATCGTATTTGAGATCATCACTGCGGTTATTGGGCGTAGAAATTAAACAGCAAGAAGGAATTGAATGGCGACGACAGTTGAGTTTGTCGGGCTGGGTAGAATCGGTAAACCGAGTGCTCACCAGCTTAGCCGGTTCAACCAGGAGCTTCGATGGGATGGAAATTCACGCTTAGAATAATCTTTTTCAGCCTGCTTTCGATGATCCTGCTCGCTGCCAGTGGCGAGGCGGGCCGCGTGCGGGTTGCGATCCCGAGCACCACCCACGCGGTACTCGCCTTCTCAACGAGCAGAGATAAGGGCTATTACCGCGATGAAGGCCTCGATGTGGAACTTATCTTGATGAGCGCGCCGATTGCGAGCCGCGCCCTGTTGAGCGGAGACGTGGAGGTGGCGACGGTGGGAGGCGCCGGGTTGCTGCCGGTGCTCAGCGGCGCGCCGCTGCGATTTATCTTTACCACTTATAACCGGCCCATGTTCTGGCTTTTCGGAAAGGCAGAGATCCGGAGCGTCAAGGAGCTAAAAGGAAAGAGGGTGGGCGTAAGCGGCATCGGCAGCGGTCCCGACTCTCTGCTGCGCGAGGCTTTGAGGAGGAATGCGCTCGAGGGTGGGCGTGACGTAGCGATCCTCAGCTTGGGAGTCATGCCGACGATTTACAGCGGGCTCCAGAGCGGGCTGGTTGACGCGGCGATGCTTTCTCCGCCGTTTACTTTCAGGGCGGAAGAGGATGGGTTTCGCGAGCTGATCGCTTTTCCCAAGCAGGATCTCGTGGAGATGCAAGGCAGCATCCTGGTCAAGGAATCCTTTCTTCAGTCCGATCCGGCCACATTGGAAAAATTTATTCGCGCTACGTACAAGGGGTTTCTCTATATCAAGCAGAACCGTTCCGGAACGATTCCGATTCTTGGACGCTACCTCAAAGTGAAAGAGGATCTCGCCGCAAAAGCCTACGAGCAGGTGGTACGGCCGGCGATGACCCAGGATGGCACTCTCAATGAGGAGATGCAGAAGAAAGCCGTCGAGAACGTTTTGAAGCGCCTCGATCTGAAAGAGGCTCCGCCGTTAAGCCGCATCTTCGATTTTTCCATCGCACGGAAAGTGGTGACCGATCTTCGGACGAAAGGTTGGAAGCCGGGGGCATAGATCGAGCGTGACTAGAGCCGCAAAATATTTGGATTTCATTCACACCGGGCCCAACGCCGTCGCGGGAAAATACTTGCGGATGTTCTGGCAGCCGGTTTTTTGCTCCCATGAGCTTGGGCCTGGCCGCGCCGTGCCAATTCGCATTCTCGAAGAAGATCTGACGCTCTATCGCGGCGACAGCGGCTTCCCTCATGTGATTGGCTTTCGCTGCGCGCATCGAAGGACCCAGTTGTCTATTGGTTGGGTCGAAGGAGACTGCCTGCGTTGCTTCTACCATGGTTGGAAATATGACGGCTCGGGCCAATGTGTGGAGCAGCCGGCGGAGCCGAAACCATTTGCGGACAAAGTCCGCATCCCGAGTTATCCTGTGACTGAATATCTAGGGCTTATCTTCGCTTACCTTGGCAAAGGTAATCCGCCCCCGCTGCCAAGATATCCAAAACTTGAAAGCTCGGATATCAGCCTGGACGTGGTGCGCCTGGATCGCATTTGCAATTACTTCAACAACATCGATAACTCGCTGGACAACGCCCACGTGCGTTTCGTCCACGGTCGGCACCGAGAGACCGCTGGCGATGAGATCGTTAGAGGCGATCCTATGATCTCGGTTGCGGAGAGCGAGTGGGGCATCAAGCGCGAAGTAAGATATCCCAACGGAAAGGCGATCACCGCCTACTTTGGCATGCCCAATATCAACTACCTGAACGGTCAGGTCGTTGATCCCGAGATCAAGCGCGCCGACGTGCTCGTATTCAAAGTGCCCGTGGACGACGAGCGTCACATTCACTTCGAGGTCCGCTCCATCCCTTTCACTGGAGAGCGCGCCAGAGAATGGCTCCAGCGCCGGCGCGAAAAACGAGCCAGGGAGGCTGCCAATCGTGCCGCCTTGGTGGAGGAGGTTCTGCGGGGCAAGCTCCACCTAAACGATATTGATCCCAATCGCACCGACTATGTCATGGTCGAGGACGAGATTGCTCAGACGGGACAGGGCAAAATACCCGATAGAAAGCACGAGCACCTCGGAGGGAGCGACACCGGGGTGATTCTCTTGCGCAAGATTTGGGAGCGGGAGCTACGCGCCCTTGAGGAAGGACAGCCTACCAAGCAATGGATTTACCGTCCGGATATGACTCCTACCTACCCGGATTCGTAACTGCAGCCAGGGCGACAGTTGTTTATTATTTTGTTCTCCTCCACAACGCTGTTGTCGGACCAGCTTCCGTTCTATCGCACGGGTTTTTATGCTAGAAGGTGAGAATGCGCGAAAGCGATGCAACGAGAAAACAGCCGCGCATTTCGGTTGCCGTTCCTTTCTATTATGGTTGGGTCGTCGTCGGATTGAGTTTTCTCGCCAACTTGATGGCAGCGGGAATACGATCGGCACCCACTGTCCTCATACATCCCTTGGAAGCCGAGTTTGGCTGGAGCCGAACGGCGATTGCTTCAGCCGCTAGCCTTAACCTTCTGCTCTATGGACTGGCGGCCCCGGCGGGCGGCTGGCTCATTGATCGGATTGGACCGCGCCGCGTTATTCTAGGTAGTCTGGCAGCCATCGCTGCGGGAGTCACGGGCGCGGTTTTCGTCCGCGAGCTCTGGCAGCTCATTTTTTTATGGGGGATTGTTTTAGGCATCGCGACCGGCGTGACGCCTTCGTTGGGAGCAAGCGTCGCAAGCCGTTGGTTCGTCAGCAGGCGGGGACTGGCGCTGGGCGTCATGACCAATGCTAACGCTGCGGGTCAAGTGATCTTTCTGCCGCTCCTAATGGCCGTCATCGTATCCAGCGGTTGGCGCAGCGCGTTGATGGTCATGGTGGCCGTTTCGGTAATTCTCATACCGGCTATCTTCCTATGGATGCGCGATGATCCCGCTGACATCGGACTCGAGCCGTATGGTTCGGTAAAGGGAGGCGTGTACCGACAAAGGCGAGGGACTTACGCAAATCGTGACTTTCATCCTATTCCCGCTTCATCCGTTTCAGAAGTTTTTCAGACTTCGACCTTCTGGCTCTTAAGCGGCTGTTTTTTTGTCTGTGGCGTGACCGCCAACGGTCTCATCGGCACACACCTGATCCCGCACGCGATCGAAAGAGGTATTCCGCAAGTGACCGCCGCCGCGGCGGTCGGCATCATGGGCGGAGCGAGCTTCGTGGGGACAACATTCGCGGGATGGCTGGTAGACCGGGTCGACCCGCGGAAAGTCCTCTCGGCAGCCTATGTTCTTCGGGGATCGTCGCTTTTCATTTTGCCGTATGTGTCCGAGCCATCGGGTCTGTTTGTCTTCGCCGTCATGTACGGTCTCGATTGGTTCGCGACCGGACCCGCGACAACGGCGATCCTCGCGCATAGTTTTGGCCAGGAGAGACTGGGGAGACTCTTTGGATTGGTTTTTGTCTTCCATCAATTAGGCGGAGCGCTCGCGGCGGTGGGCGGTGGTTGGGCACGTATGCAGTTCGGCGATTATCAATATGCGTTTTTGGCCGGCGCCGTCATGGGCTTGATGGCTGCCGGTTTGGCTTTGACAATCCGTATGACGGGGCCTCGAGCACCGGCGATAGCAGTAGCCACAGAATTCGCCAACGCCTGAACTTGCGGGTTGTGACGAAGGGATCGTGATAGGCCGTTAAGCTCTCCAGCGCCGACGGCGCTGGACGGTCGCCTTCATCCTCGCCACGCTCAAATCTCAGATTTCAGATTTAAAATGCCGATGAAACCGGAAGCGGAGGTTCGGCGGGTGTAGAGATTTAACGACGCACCCAGCTAGGCATGGTTCAGCAGGATGAAAAATAAGAATTAATAGGCGACCGTGAGCCCCGACCAAGATTTCAACAAGCAGGAGAGGGGCGAAGTCCATAAATCAAGATGCGACCTGGCGACGGGACCGCAGTTGGTGTCCGCCTAGTTCTGTCCCAAGGCTGGCCCTATGTCTGCTTGTTTGGCAGTCGTGCCATGGCCGCCCGCAATCGTTGCGTCCGTAACGCCGTATTTTCTCAGCGCCTCGCCCACAGCGACGGTGCCGGGAGTCCGTTCGATCGCACCGCGGGGTGACACAAGGTCCGTGACCCATACGATGTTGTCCTTGGCCACATGGCCGATGATCATGCCTTGGGCGTGCGGGTTCGGAATGTTGTAGAGACGGATTTCCCCGACATCGTCCTTCAAGGTCATCTGGTCTTTGACCTCCACGATCTTCGCGGCCTGTGGCTTTTTCTGCAGCTCGTCGGGGACCACCGTGTGGGGAGCCCGTGCGACCTTCTCAAAATGCGTCTTGTCCGGGCTCGGCACGATCACCTGGGCACCCTGGGCGATGTAGGTCCGCGTGCCGCCGGTGTGGTCCATATGGTGATGCGTGAGCACGAGATACTTGATCGGCTTGCCCGGATATTTTTCCTTCGCCGCGTCGATGACCCAGCGCGATTGCAGCTCGCCGTAGGGGGCATCGAAGATGACGAGGTGATCCTTCATCGCGACGATCAGGTTGTTGGCCGAGCCGCCCTGGACCTGCTGCACATTGGGCGCAAGTTCGACCAGCTTGAGGCCGCCGCCCGGCGGGTAAAGGATCGAATCGCTGTCGACAAACCGAGTGAGGAAGAGGCGGCGCAGGACCCATTGATAGGGCACGTTGCTCGTCGCCGGACCTTTGGCCGCCGATTTGACTGCATCCGGCGCGGCAAATGCGTCGGCCGCGATCATCGGATTCGCGGACACATCCTTGTAGGTGAGCTTCGCGACCTCGACGCCGTTGAGCTGGTAGGACAGCGAGTGCGCGACCTTGACGCCGCCGACCGCCTTCCAGTCGCCGAGAACCAGGTCGTAGTCCGAGTCGCCGTGGATGTTGTCGTCGTCGCGCGTGCGGATCGCGGCGGGCAGATGGGTCTTGGAGTCGAACAGCATCGTGAACTTCGACCCGTTATCCATGAATGAAACCGCCGGCAGCGACTGCTTGCCGAGCTTCTGGTTGCCCATGGCGGCGACGCTCTTTGGCGCGTCCATCGCCTTGACGAGCAGCCACGGCGAGGCGCGGCCGAGCTCGCGCAGATGCGCCGCGACGCGGATGCCAGACATCGCCCGGCTGCCCTTGTCGTCGGTGACATAGCCGAGCGTGGGCGACACGGTCTCGGTGTATTTCAGCTTCACCGGAGGGTCCGGGTATTTCTGGTCGCGGTCCCACTCCGTCCGCGCCATCCCGTTCGCGAGATCCCAAGTCACCGTGAACGTCGCATCGCCAAGGAAACGCGGCTCGCCGCCGGCCTTCTCCGATTGCTCCGGCTCCCAGAACTTGGCCTCGCCTTTGATGGCGAGCCCTTTCAATGCGCGCAAGGCATCGGCGCCGCCTCCCGCGGCGATCGCCTGTTTAACGAGATCGTTGGCACCGTTTTGCGCCAACGACGGCTGCACCTGGCTCATGGCCAAGAGCAGTGCGGCAAAGATCGACAAGGCATATTTCATTGCGGGTCCTCCCTGAATTTATGGTGACATACTCTACTTTTTGTCCGATCGTGCTTTCAAGGCGCCGGTCATTTTGACCTTGATATCGCGGTCATCACGAGAATGATAGGAAGCCGGGCACCCATAAACCGCTCCCGACAGGACCCTGACAAGCCACTTTCAAGTAGCTCAACGGGCCGCGGACGAGAGCTAACGAACCCGCCCCCATTTATCCGATAACGAGCTACTATGTCAACGAAAAAAAGCCCGAGTCGGAAGCCCCGGAAATCCTCTGAGTCTTAGATTCGTCGCAGCTTGCGGTTCAGGTAAGATTATTACCCCCTCAACCTCCTCAATTCAGGAGCCCGGCGATTTCTGATCCTGGAATTCGTCTCAGTCCGGATTTGCAGCCAATGACTTTACATTCTCCGCCGCTCGTCGTATATTCCGCCCGAATTCGTCATTGCGCAGCTCGATGACGCGACGCAACACGGACAGAATCTATCGTGTTGCGTTGCCAGCCTCGCCCACAACAACCCGAGCACTCGCGAGCGGCCTGCTCCACCCGGGCGCGCGACCTGTGCCGCAGAAGGATTTTCCTGTCGGTCACTGCAAGGGAGGAGCAGATGCGTAAAAAATTCCTTAATCAGTCTATTGTCAATCGGCGCGATTTCTTGAAGGGCGTGACCTTCACCGGCGTCGCCGCCTTGACCACGCCGGCCCTTTCGGCCAGGGCGCAGCAGTCTCCGACCCGGGAACCTGCCAAGGTCGTCCCACAGCCGAACCTCGCCGCGGAAACGCAGCCGCCACCCAAGGATCCGGCCACCCAAAGCAGCAGCGGTGGCGACTTCATGGCGGAAGTGCTCAACACGCTCGACATCGATTACCTGGCGATGAATTGCGCTTCGAGCTTCCGCGGCCTGCACGAAGCGATCATTAACCACACCCGAAACAAACCCGAAATTCTCACTTGCCCACACGAGGAGATCGCGGTCTCGATGGCACAGGGCTATGCCAAGATCGAAGGCAAGCCGATGGCGATGATCTGCCACGGCGTAGTCGGACTGCAGCATGCGACCATGGCGATATACAACTCCTGGTGCGACCGGGTGCCCGTCTATATCATGATCGGCAACATCGTCGAGGCCGACAAGCGGGCGCCGGGCGCCGAATGGGTGCATTCCGCCATCGACCCCGCCGCCCTGGTGCGAGACTTCGTCAAGTGGGACGATCAACCGGCTTCGCTGCAGCATTTCGCCGAGTCGGCGGTGCGCGCCTACAAAGTAGCGATGACGCCGCCGATGGCGCCGGTGCTGCTGTCGCTCGACGCCGAGCTACAGGAAAATCCGATCGCGGACCGCGACCGCTTGCGCATCCCGAAGCTCGCGAAGGTGGTGCCGCCGGTGGGCGACTCGGGGGCGATCGCCGAAGCGGCGAAGATGCTCGTGGCGGCGCAGAATCCGGCCGTGATCTGCGACCGAATGTCGCGCACCCCGGCCGGCATGGCGCGGCTCATGGAGCTCGCCGAGGCGCTGCAATGCGCGGTGGTCGACCAGGCCGGCCGCATGAACTTCCCGTCGCGGCATCCGCTCAACCAGGGCGCGCGCCGAGGGGCCGTCGTCGGCCAGGCCGACGTCATACTCGCCATCGAGATGAACGACTTGTGGGGCTCACTCAACTCGTTTAGCGACCGCATCGTGCGCAGCTCACAGCCAAATTTTAAGCCGGGCACGAAGATCATCACCTTGGGCAGCCGCGATCTTTACATGAAGGCCAATTACCAGGACTTCGGGCGCTTCAACGAAGTCGACCTGGCGATCGCGGGCGACGGCGAGGCGAGCCTGCCGGCGCTGACCGAACAGGTCAAACGACTCACCGACGCGAACCGCAAGTCCGCCTTCGAGGCGCGCGGCAAGAAGCTCGCGGAGGCGCATCACGCGGCGCGCGAACACGCAAAAGCGGACGCGACCATCGGCTGGGACGCGAGCCCGATCACGACGGCGCGCATGTGCGCGGAGCTTTACGCTCAAATCAAGGCTGAAGACTGGTCGCTGGTCGGTAACGGTATCAGAATAACCTGGCCCAACCGGCTCTGGAACTTCGACAAGTCCTATCGGTGGAATGGCGGCTCGGGCGGCGCCGGCATCGGCTACACCGCGCCGGCATCGGCGGGCGCCGCGCTCGCTAACAAGAAGCATGGGCGCATTAGCGTCGCGATCCAGGGCGACGGCGACCTGATGTTCGTGCCCGGCACCTTGTGGACGGCCGCGCATCACCGCATCCCGATCCTCTACGTGGTGCACAACAATCGCGCCTATCACCAGGAATACATGTACCTGCAGGCGATGGCCAACCGCCACAGCCGCGGCATCACGAACGCCCACATCGGCACTACGCTCACCGATCCGAACATCGACTATGCCACCGTGGCCAAAGGCTTCGGGGTGTACGGCGAGGGGCCGATCACCGATCCGAAGGATCTGGAACCCGCGCTCAAGCGCGCGGTCGCCGTCGTCAAACGCGGCGAACCGGCGCTCGTCGATGTCGTTACCGACCCCCGCTAAGGAGCTGGGGCATGAACAAGTTCAATCGCGGTCTGGTTGTCGCGCTCGGTTTGCTGATGTTCGGCGCAGGCGACGCTGCGTGGTCGCAAACCGCGCCGGTGGGGGACGCCGCCAACGGCAAGCGCGTGTACCTTGCCGTCGGTTGCTTCACCTGTCACGGTCGTTCCGGTCAGGGCGGCAGCTACAACTATCCGGCGCCGGCGCTCGCCGAGACGAAACTGCCGCTGGAAGCGTTCAAGACTTTCCTGCGCGTGGGGCCTAAGGACATGCCGGCGTATACGGAGTCGGTGCTCTCGGACAACGAGGTTGCCGACATCCACGCATTTTTGCGCTCGCTCCCGGGGCGGCGCCCGCCAAAAGATTTTCCGCTCCTGAATCAGTAAGCAAGCGCCTCCCTCGGCTTGATATCTTTTCGACCATTATCTATGCGAGGGACCCCAAGTCTCTTCCTCCAGCTCACGCAGTCAAGTAAATTCAGGCCGACGAGAATCAAAGCGGATTCACGGTCACGTTTCACGGACACGATCACGTGAGGCGCTTCGATCTTTAACTGTTGCGGTTGCGGAAAGACTGTCGAGATTGTCGTGTCTGACCGTGGATTGTGATCTCAGAAGATTTTGTATTATCTATGAGCTGGATCGTGAAGATCGGATCATCAGGGTTTTCGCCATCCGCCGCAAGCGAGGAGTTTATGAGGAATGGGCCGAGCGACTGCGCCACGCCGCAGAGAGCAAAGAGAACGACGGAGCGAGAAGAAAATCGCGTTGTGTAGAAGGACTGTCGAAAAATTCTCCGTTCACCTTTCGACAAGCTCAAGACGAACGGAGGAGGGTTTGAGAGTGTCCGAGTTCCGGTCATCCGGAGCATGTCGAAGCATGCAAATGATTTTTTCAGCAGTTTTGTAGAAGTCAGACCCTGATCCTTTGCCGATCTATGAGATGAACATCCGCGCTCACGAGGGAGTCAATCAATGGAATACAACCAGATGAAGCCTGGTTCAACGTCGGTAGGGGACGGCGCTACCGACGCAGCCGCTTCCGGCGCAGTGGGCTCGGGAATAGGAAAAATTCCCAAGAGCTGGGATTTGGAAGCGGATGTGGTGGTTATCGGTGCGGGGGCGGCGGGGCTGTCGGCGGCGATTAAGGCCGCTGACGCCGGAGCCTCCGTCATCGTGGTCGAAACAAACTATGATATCGGCGGACACGCGATCATAAGCGGGGGAAATGTGCCGCTCGGCGGCGGTACCAGCGCGCAGAGGAAGTTTGGCATCGAAGATTCGCCCGACTTGGTGTTCCGCGATCTGACGGACTGGTCCATCGTGCAGCCCAACGGCTGGCCCGATTACCGGTATAACGACCGCGCGGTCATGCGCGCTTTCGCCGATCACTGCGTCCAGACTTACGAATTTCTCCTTGCCAACGGAGTCAACTTCAAGGACGTCCCCCCGGACAATCAAGGCGGGCACAATTTGGGAAACTCTGCGCCGAGGGAGAATCATTTGATCTGGACCAAGGGTGCAGGTCCTGAAAGTCCCAACGCCAGAGGGGGCACCGCTCTTATCAGGCCACTTGAGGTGAGCGCCCGCGCAAAGGGCGTGCGATTTTTGCTCAACTATAAGATGACAAGCCTTGTCCGCGAGCCCGGCTCGGAACAAAAAACCGGCAGACTGATTGGCGTCACCGCGCGCAACACGCCGAGGATCCTGCCGGGGCAGACCACCCCATTAAAGAGCTTTCGCTCCGACGGCAACATCGAGACCACCCAATCAAGCGTCGCTATCCGCGCGAAGAAGTCCGTGATCCTCGCCACCGGCGGCAGCACCAGCAATGTAAATTTCCGCCGCATGTTCGATCCGAGGCTGACGGATGTGCTGCAAGTTGCGGGGGAGCCCTATACGTTCCAAGACGGAAGCGGCGAGCTTGCGGCCATGGCCATCGGCGCATCGCTCTGGGGATTGGCGAATCAGATTCTTGAAAACGGCGATAACATTCGCACTAAGCGCGCGCTCGCCACCAGGTACAATTACATGACGTGGGAGCTCGAGAGCCCGATTTTCCCGCTCATCCGCGCCACCGGTTTGAACGTCAAGGATTGGCAGGATCTAATCCTCGTCAATCAAGTCGGAAAGAGATTCTACGACGAGACCAAAGGGGATTACCCTCACGGCAACGTCTACAACGAAATCAATCCCTATACGCCGAATAACTATCGCAACAACGAAAATATCAAGTTCAATCCGACCAAACACAACTTTTTCAACGCCGCGGTGGCAATGAATGAGCATTCGGAACCACCTGATTATTCAGCCGGGCCGGTCTGGGCCATATTCGACGCCGACGCGGCGGAGCGGGAGAAGTGGAAACTCACTCCGCCCTACGTCGATATCGACGGCTATTTCTTCAGCGCGAAGACGCTTCGGGAGCTAGCCGCCGCCATCAACAATCCATATCAGGCGAAGCCGATGGACGGCGCCACTTGGATTTCGGCAAGCCTATACCCAGGTACAAGATCCAGACGCCGCCATTCTACGCCGCTTGGGGCACGCCGCTCGTGCACGATTGCCGCGCGGGTTTGAGGATCAACGGCAAGTGCCAGGTGCTGGACATGAATGGCCAGGTCATCCCCGGGCTCTATTGCGCGGGCGAGTCGGCGGGGGGATTCAATCAACATGGTCTGGGCCGGTGCACCACCCAGGGTTACATCGCCGGCAAAAACGCCGGCACCGAGACGACCAATGAGTAAGCGGAGCGTTCCAAACCTCAGTTCAAAGCGAAAGAATGCCGTCCATCATCATGTAGGCTCTACCGGAAGCATCGTCTCGTGACAGCTCATTGCAGGAACGTTAATGATGACTGAGCAAAGAAAACCGTGGTTCAGGATTAAGGGCAGCGGTTATGGGTTAACCCCGACGACCTGGCAGGGCTGGTGCGTGACCCTCGTAATCATGGCAATGCTTCTGGCGTCTGTGCAAGTAGTGCTCTACCTGGTCCATGATCCACTGAATGCCGTCATTCTGATCCTTGTTGTCACAGGAATCGAGCTTGCGGTTTTTATTCCCTTTACCTATCGACATGCCGAATCGTCCGAGGAAGCGGAAAAAGCGGAAGCCAGCCTAGTGGCGGAGAAGCGACAGAAAATCAAAACGGATATAGAGGAATGGAAGAAGCGCAACAGTTTGTAAGTGGCTTTCAGAAGTTAAGTCGCAGCCCCGGAGTCGGACCGTAAAAGTGACTCGTTCGACGCTCTGAGTCCAAGCGCGCCCGACCCGCGTCACCAACCATTCCTGGCTCAGGATAGACTCTGAGCTTCTCCAAGCCGACCCCCTGAACCATCTTAAGTAAGAAACTTTGTGAATCGAGCGCGTACCCCGACGACGGTTTTGCAAGTGGCCCTACTCCTCCTCTTTTGTTCACCAAGCTGACGTTTTTGTCCCGAGTCTTCTTTACCATCGGTCCTTTTTTCATTGGAAAACCAATGCTTTTACTCTGGCATATTTCTTGCTCAAGACAGTTGTCCTCGAGAGAGGAGGTCTCTATGGGAGAGGAAACCCGACACGATTTATGGCTGAAAAGAATCAATACCTGGATAGCGATTCTGGGCGGCTCAGTCGCCTCGCTCGCTGGAGCCTACAATTTTTCTCCCGCTTTTTTTCCTGCTGCTCCGGGCGACATGTCGGCTGTCGTCCGCGCCCAAAGCGGAGCGCCTGTTTCGCGCGCCCATGTGGAGCTTTTGACGGCGCAAAATGTTTTGCTCGGCACTTCGGAGACGGATCGCGACGGCCGCTATGTGAAGAAAGACCTTGAGCCCGGCGGTTATATTTTGAAGGTGAGCCGGCGCGGCTTTGAGCCGCAGGTCGCGACGGTGAACGTTACTTCGAAAAAGACCACGGATCTGGAATTGGTTTTGAGATTTCGGAGCCGGACCCAAGCCCCCGCGAGTCCTCAAGCCGCGGCCAGCCCCCAAGCCCAGGATAGTACCCTTCGCTCAGCCCTCGAAGAGACCGGCGCATCCTGGATTAAAAGTTTCGGCAAACCTGGAAAGTGAAACTCGAAAACAATTGCCG
>WNFW01002322.1_pt1 | contig 22415 bp, 23 predicted proteins | sample 5400131 | NCBI WGS metagenome assembly WNFW01 (sample SAMN13153362, study PRJNA577476) | soil metagenome | isolation source: 20 cm soil or saprolite under grassland replicate 1 | place: USA:California | collected 2016-06-15 | reverse complement strand
GACTTTCGCCAGAGCCGCTCGCGCGCACAACTCTTGCCGTCGCGGAGACCTTGCCGGGCGATCGCCTCTACGCCATCGAGAACGGGCCCTCCGGATTCGATCCTGCCGCGCCCCGGCATCAGCCCAAGCAACGCTATCTCATGTTGATGCGCAACGAACGTCTCGCGCGGCTGTGTACCCGGTTCGATGACGCGAGCCACACAATTGTCATCGCGACGGAGGGGCGCGAGGCTGCGCGCGGGGATCTGCGCACCGCCGAAGGCCGCGCGGCGATCGAGCGATTCTTCGCCGGCTTCTGCGCCGACGAGTTGCGGGGCGCGCCCAAGGTGCTGCACGCACCAGGCTTCAGTTTCTCGGACGTCGCGCGAAAAGTGGTCTCGATTATCAACCTGTCCTCGGTGGCGGCCATCGAAGGCGTGATCGGGAGAGCGGTCCATCCGCTACGCTTTCGCGGCAATGTCTACGTGACTGGCTGGCCGGCGTGGCGTGAGCTCGATCTCGTCGGCCGAGAGATCGCATTCGGGACACTGGCGCGGCTCAGAATCATCAAACGCATCGTGCGCTGTGCGGCGACCAACGTCGATCCAGACACCGGCATTCGGGATCTCGCGATTCCCGACACACTGATGCGACGCTTCGGTCATGCCGACTGCGGCATTTATGGCGAGATCGTGGAGGGTGGGGAAATCGCCGTCGGGGACGAGCTGACCAATTGAGTCGAGCGCAAGCAAGGCCGCGCCGTTACCGGTCCACCGCTTTAGCGGCTCCTAATTGACGAGATGTGTCGCGCGGCTCACGCCTCGCCGGCTGAGCAGAAAGACGCCCTGCTCGCCGAGCAAGTTCCAGGTCCACCACGGCGTATTGAACCGCAAGGCGCGCCCCCAGGCGTCCAGCGCTACCGATTTTTCCATCCTGGCACCCACCACATGGCAGAGCTCGCGGAAATCCTTGATCGTGCAGAAATGGATATTCGGCGAATCCCACCAGGCATAGGGAAGGTTGTCGGTGCGGGGCATGTGGCCGCCGAACAGGATCTGCAGGCGGATTCTCCAGTGCCCGAAATTTGGAAACGACACGACGCCATGGCGGCCGATGCGCAACATGTGCTCGAGCACGGTCCGCGGATGGCGGGTCGCCTGCAGGGTCTGCGAGAGCACCACATAATCGAAGGCGTCATCGGGATAATCAGCAAGGTCGGTATCGGCGTCGCCTTGGACCACGGCGAGCCCTTTCGCCACGCATTCATTAACGCCTTCGCGAGACAGCTCGATGCCGCGGCCGTCCACACCGCGCGTTTCTCCAAGCAACCGCAGCAGTTCGCCGTCGCCGCAGCCAACATCGAGGACTTTGGCGCCGGGCGCGACCATGTCGGCAACCGCCAAGAGATCGACGCGTGCACCGCCGAGCGTGCGCGCCGCCTCTGCCATCGTCAAATCGTGCTTCACGCGCATCAGCATGGTCATTCCCGCGCAGTTGGAAGGCCGCGCGCCTTGGCTGCGCCTTCCAGAAACCCGCGCACGATCGCGAACAGCTCCGGCTCCTCGAGCAGGAACGCGTCGTGGCCCTTGTCCGTCACGATCTCGGCGAACGAGACACGCGCGCCTCCGGCGTTGAGCGCATGTACGATGGCGCGAGAATCCGAGGTCGGAAAGAGCCAGTCCGACGTAAAGGAAATCACGCAGAAGCGCGTCGGCGTATGCTTGAAGGCGTTGGCGAGCACCCCTTCGCAATCCGCCGCGAGATCGAAATAGTCCATTGCGCGGGTCAGGTAGAGGTAGGAATTCGCATCGAATCTTTCGACGAAGCTGATGCCCTGGTGACGCAAATAGCTCTCCACCTGAAAATCGGCGTCAAACGAAAACGTCGGATTATCCCGGTCTTGAAATCGGCGGCCAAACTTGCGGTGCAAAGCCGCATCGGAGAGATATGTGATGTGGTTGCCCATTCGCGCGACCGCGAGTCCGCGCCGCGGATTGGTGCCCTCTGCGAAATAGCGACCGTGCCGCCATTCCGGGTCCGCCATCACCGCCTGCCTGCCAACCTCGTGAAAGGCGATATTCTGCGCCGAATGGCGCGTCGACGTTGCGATCGGCAATGCCGAGAACACCCGTCGCGGGTAGCTCGCGCACCATTGCAGCACCTGCATGCCGCCCATCGAGCCGCCCGCCATGGAGAAGAGGGAGCTGATGCCGAGATGGTCGAGCAGCATGGCCTGCGCGCGCACCATGTCGCGAATGGTGATGACAGGAAAATCGAGACCCCATGGCATCCCAGTCTTCGGATTGGTCGAAGCCGGGCCGGTCGTGCCCATGCAGCCGCCAACCACGTTCGGGCAAATGACGAAATAGCGCTCACTATCGATCGGCCGGCCGGGTCCGACCATGGTTTCCCACCAGCCGGGCTTCTGCGTCACCGGATGCAAGTTGGCGACGTGCTGGTCGCCGGTGAGCGCATGGCAAATCAGCACCGCGTTGCTACGCTCGGCATTGAGCGTGCCGTAGGTCTGATAACCGATCTGAAATGGAGTGAGCTCGATGCCCGCATCGAGCGAAAGCGGCTTATCCGGGCCGAAACGAACGACGAGCGAATGCGGACTGTCGGCTTCGCGCGCGCGGTCGGCGCGATCCAATGCGACGCTGAACTCGGCCTCGACCATCGTTGCGACCCGGCCGGCGAAACGGCCGCCGATCTATGCGACCATCTGAACTTGGGCCGCGACGCGCTTAGATAGGCCGCACGGGGCCGCTGTCAATGTTTTCTTTGCTTTGGGCTGGTCCCCCACATATCAATGCGGCGCCCGCCCGCCGCCGATGTCAGGCGAAGAAACGGCAAAAAGCGCCATGGTGAAACCGTCCCAGTCCGAAACGCCTTCGCTCCCCGAGCTGCGGCGAGAAATCGACCGCATTGACCAGGCGATGCACGGCCTTCTCATGGAGCGCGGCGAGATCATCGATCGTCTCATTGCTGCCAAGCAGACGCAGGAAACGGGCTCCGCGTTCCGCCCGGCGCGGGAGGCGGAGATGATGCGGCGGCTGGTCGAGCGCCACAGAGGAATCCTGCCGCTCGACACCGTCGAGAGTATCTGGCGTGTGATCATTTCGGCATTCACCTACGTCCAGGCGCCGTTCTCCATTCACGCCGATCTTTCGGCAGGAGATGCGGCGATGCGCGATTCCGCCCGTTTCCATTTCGGCTTCACGGTGCCCTTCATTCCGCATATGGGTGCCGCGAGCGTGGTGGCGGCAGTGTCCGGATCCAAGGGAGATCTCGGTCTGGTACCCGCCTCGATCATGGCTGGCGCCGGCGCCTGGTGGAGCGCCCTGGAATTCGAGTCGGCGCCCAAGATCATTGCCCGCCTGCCGTTCGTCGATCGTGCCGATCATCCGGCCGGGATGCCCGTATTCGTCGTCTCGCGTGCTGCGGCCGAAGCAATGGCCAAAGAGGTGGAAGTATGGAGCGTGCGGGTTGCCGGCTGGACGAAGGCGGTGGCGCAGGCTGTTGCGCCGCTCGCCGAAGTGCTTGCCGTGCCCGACCGCGGTTTCGATGGCGCAGCGCTTCTGATCTCCGTGCCGCGAGGCGGCTGCATTGATCGGGTGGCCGACACGTTGGTGAAGGCGGGCACTTCGGTGCGCGCTACGGCCCTCGTCGGAAGCCACGCAACCCGCTATAGGGTCTCCGCCGAAGACGCCGTCCCAACCGGCCGGTGATTTCCGGGGTGTGACATGTCCGTCCTGCAGCGTCCGCAACCGCGTCCCGGCGTGCTCGCGATCGATCCCTATATACCTGGGAGGAGCACGGCACCGGGCGTCGGCCGCGTATTCAAGCTGTCGTCGAATGAAACGCCGCTCGGGCCTAGCCCCAAGGCGGTCGCCGCCTATCACGCCATCGGCGAGCACCTGGAGGACTACCCCGATGGCGATTCCACCGCGTTGCGTGAAGCGATCGGCCGTGCCTTTGGGCTCGATCCGAATCGCATTGTCTGCGGCGCCGGCTCCGATGAGCTCTTGAACCTCATTGCTGACGCCTATCTGCACGATGGCGACGAGGCCATCCACACCACCCATGCTTTCCTTGTTTATCCGATCGCCACGCGCGGTTCGGGCGCGACGCCGATCGTGGCGGCGGAAAAGAACTACACGGCCGATGTCGATGCCATGCTCGCTGCCGTGAGCGGGCGCACCAAGGTTGTTTTTCTCGCCAATCCGAACAATCCCACTGGCACGTACGTGCCGTTTGACGAAGTCAAGCGGCTGCATCGGGGTCTTCCCCCGCATGTGCTGCTCGTGCTCGACGCTGCTTATGCCGAATACGTGCGCCGCAACGACTACGAGGCCGGCATCGAGCTCGTCGCCACCTGCGAAAACGTCGTCATGTGCCGCACGTTTTCGAAAATTCATGGGCTTGCGGCGCTCCGCCTGGGCTGGCTGTACGGACCGGCGCACGTGGTCGATGCCATCAACCGCATCCGCGGGCCGTTCAATGTCAATGCACCGGCAATGGCAGCGGGGATTGCCGCGCTGGAGGACGGCGCGCATCTGGAGGCGTCTCGCGCACACAATGAAAAATGGCTAGCTTGGCTCACGGCCGAAATCCGCAGGCTCGGCCTAGAAGTGACGCCGAGCATCGCCAACTTCGTGTTGATCCACTTCCCGGAAACTCGCGGTCATACCGCGGCGGACGCCGACGCTTTCCTGACGCGCCGCGGCCTAATTTTGCGTCGCGTCAAAGCCTACAAATTGCCGAATGCCTTGCGCATGAGCGTCGGCACGGAGGAGGCGAACCGGCTCGCGGTCGCCGCGCTCGCGGAGTTCGTGGGGAAAAAGGCGTGATGGGCTGTCCCAACCTGTCGGTCTCGCCGCATCTGCCTGCCTTCTCGCTCGATGCGAGCGCTCGTGTGGCCCGGCTGGATCACGGCTCATGAAGGCGCCGCTGTTCCATCGCCTCGCGCTGATCGGCATGGGTCTGATCGGCTCCTCGATCGCGCGTGCCGCACGCGCGCAAGGCGCGGCGCGCTCGATCATCGCCACTGCCCGTTCAGCCGCGACCCGCCGGCGCGTCGCCGAGCTCGGCCTTGCCGATCAAGTGGTCGAAACCAACGCGGCGGCGGCGGAAGGCGCAGACCTCGTCATTGTCGCAATTCCGGTCGGCGCTTGTGGCGCAGTCGCTGCGGAAATCGCCCCGCATCTTACGCGGGGCACGATTGTGTCCGACGTCGGCTCTGTCAAAGGCGCGATCCTGCGCGACATGTCGCCCCACATTCCCGCCGGCGTGCATTTCGTGCCCGCCCATCCCGTTGCCGGCACGGAAAAGTCAGGTCCCGACGCCGGATTCGCCGAGCTGTTCGTCGAGCGCTGGTGCATTCTTACGCCTCCGGCGGGCACCGAAGCGGCCGCGGTCGAACGGCTCGCCGCGTTCTGGCATCTGCTTGGCGCGAACGTGGAAACGATGTCCGCCGAGCACCATGATCTCGTGCTCGGGATCACGAGCCACCTGCCGCACCTCATCGCCTACACCATCGTGGGCACGGCCGATGAATTGAGCCAGGTGACGCGCTCAGAGGTGCTGCAATTCTCGGCGGGCGGCTTCCGCGACTTCACTCGCATCGCGGCTTCCGATCCGACGATGTGGCGCGATGTTTTTCTTGCCAACAAGCAGGCAGTGCTGGAAATGCTCGGCCGCTTCAACGAAGATCTGGCTACGCTGACGCGGGCCATTCGCCGCGGCGACGGTGAAACCTTGTTCAAACAGTTCAGCCGCACACGGGCGATCCGCCGGGCCATTGTCGAGATTGGGCAGGATTCGGCCGCACCGGATTTTGGCAGGTCTCATCCCGAGCTTCCGCACCTGCCCTTGCCGCGCCCTTACGCGGCCGAAGAATGATTATCGTCCGCCCGGCTGTAAGCGCGGCTCCCACGCCCCAGCGCTGAGGCATACAGCCAAACCCGCCTAATACGCGCCCCAATACGGCGGCACGCGATAATAATTGTGAATCTCGATCTCGCGGCTGCGATCCCCCCAATCGAACTCCTGGCCGGCGGCGAACGAGGGTGCGCCCTTCAACTCATCCGCGGTGAGATCGAGATGATACGCGCCGAGGTTACGGTCGTAAGTCAGCCGGACCCACGGGATGGGAAGATGTTTCTGTCCCATACCGAGAAAGCCGCCGAAACTGAGCACGGCGTAAGCAACGTTGCCGCTGATCTTGTCGATCATCAGGCGCTCGATGGTGCCAATCTTCTCGCCACTGGAACGACGCACCGGAGTGCCTTCGACGCGATCACTGGCAATTAGACTGTGAGATTGGGGACTCGACGTATCGGTCTGCATGGTTGCCTCCATCACTCATTCCGCCTCCACTAGCGATTTCGAATTGCTCAGCCGAGAAACGCCTTACAGGCCTGCGCCGTTCCGGCCATCAGAATAGCGGCGGCAGCACGCCCACCTGGAACGGCCCAAGGAAAACAGCGCCGTCGACGAACCGAACCGGAAAGGCTACGGCCGGCTTGCCTTCGAGCGTTGTGCGCTCCCCCAGCGCGGCGATTAGACCGGGCCCGGCGCTCTGGCGCGCGACACCTCCGAGGCCGGGAATCAAGCGATCGAGCGCATTGAACGTTGCTCCGATCTGACCCTCGCTTAGAATCCGATCGATATCGAACATCTTCAGGATCTTTTCGATACCGACGACGGTCACCTGGAGCTCGCCGTTCAAACCGCCACCTGGAGTGAGCTTGAGGGCGCCGGCGCCCCTCACGATCACGTCCTGTTGCGCCACCCGCGCGTTCTCGATGGCGAGTGTCCCATCGTGCGCCTGCCATTGCTTGAACCACAATGGCCAAGGCTTGGGAGAGATGTCATCGACCCCACGCAGCGTTGCCGTAATCTCCGTATCGATTGGCGTGGCGGCCAGCGCGCGCAGCTTGTCCGCCACCGCCGTGTCGAACACGGTTTCGAGTTTGTCGGCGACGGCGGCATCGAGCCGCAACACGGCTTGAATACTGGGATTATCGGCACTCGACCCGGAAGCTTGCCGGCCATGCAATTCCACCCGTGCCGCGCCAAGCAGGGGATCGCCGGCAAGGCCCGGGGCACGCACGCTGGCGCCGACAAGGGCCAAAGAGGCGCGCTCCACGCCGGACGGCAGACCCCGTACGCTGCCCTGAGCGACATTCCATTGCACGACGACGGAGGGCGGCCGGCCAGGCTCTGAGATTTGCAGCGGAGCTGTGAACGCGCCGATGACGAGTTTTGGGTCATACACCTGGACTGCGACCTCGGCGAGGGGAAGCTTAAGCTGGAGCGTGGGCGCGCCCTTGAGCTGCAAGCTGGCACCGTCGCAGTGCACCTCGATGCGAAAGGGATAGCCCCCGATCGATTGTGATGCGCAATCCTGCGCGCGGCCGGCCTGCCGTGCGCTTTCGCGCCATGCGGCCAAATCCGCCTCTGCGCGTGCGGCAGCATAGAACCAAAAGCCGGTCCATCCCGCTGCGAGCACCACCACGACCGCGACCGGAACGAAGAGCCGGCGGCGGCGGACGACCCGAGTTGGGGCGGGGTGCGGCATCGCTTGGCGCTCCTCTCTGTCAAGAGCGGCGGCAATCCAGCTCCGCGGCACGCCTTCATCGCCACGGCACTAACGGGTGCCGTTCCCTATTTGCGCCGACTTGCGCGCCGCGGCCAATTCCTTGATATCACATCCCATGGACCCGAATGCTTTTGACTCTGCGCAAGACCTGTGGGTGTTTGCCTATGGCTCGCTGATGTGGCGGCCGGAGTTTCGGTTCGTCGAACGTGTCGAGGCGCGGCTCGTCGGCGCTCATCGAGCCCTCTGCGTTTATTCCTTTGTCCACCGCGGAACACCGGAACGGCCGGGCCTGGTGCTTGGTCTCGACCGGGGCGGAACCTGTCGCGGCATCGCTTACCGTGTGGCCGCAGCCGAATGCGCTAGGACCATCGCCTATCTGCGCGCGCGCGAACAGGTCACCTATGTCTATCGCGAATGCACGCGCCCGATCTGGCTCAAGCGCGAGCCCGAGCAGCGGGTGCCGGCACTGTGCTACATGGTCGACCGTGAACACGGGCAATATGCCGGCCGGCTTACGCTCGAGCAGCAGTTGCATCACGTTCGTCAGGGGCACGGCCAGTCCGGCGCCAACCGCGACTATGTCATCGCCACGGTCGGGGCGCTGGAGCAGCTCGGCTACCGCGAGACCGCATTGCATCGCATCGCCGAGCGGCTCACCGCAACGCACGACCTAGCCGCGGCGGCCGCGGCAGCCACATCGGCGGCGTGAGCGTCAGGGAGATGGCGCTAACGAGGCATCCCGCGTCGAGTGACGGGAAAGTTCGTGCTCACCCTCGGCGACGAGGCGCGCAGTCGCAGCTTCGACATCATGCTGCAGCCGCTCGAAGAACGCCTCCTGCCCAAGACCGGATGGAATGGGATCTAGCACCTCCGCCAGGATGGTCCCGGGATAGCGGTGCATCGATCGCCGCGGCCAAAACAGGCCGGAATTGAGAGCGATTGGAATACATGCGACGCTCAGCTCCGAATAGAGTCGCGCTACGCCATACTTGTATTTAGGCTCGGCTCCGGCCGGCCGGCGGGTCCCTTCCGGAAAAATGATGATCGGGCGATTGCGCGCCAACTCTCGGCGCGCGCGAGCATTCATCTCCGGCAGCGCCTGGGAGCCCTTGCTGCGATCAATGGGAATCATGCCGGCCTTCCAGGCATACCAACCGAAGAACGGGATCCACATCAGTTCGCGCTTCATGATGAAGGCGGCATCCGGCAGAATCACCAGCAGCGCAAACGTCTCCCAGAGTGACTGATGCTTGGCGGAGACGAGCGCTGGCCCCAGCGGAATTTTTTCCAGGCCGCGAAATTCGGCCTTGACGTCGCAGACCACGCGCAAGAGCCAGAGGTTCGTACGCGCCCAAAACCCAGCGACCGCAACAATGGCCCAGCGCGGCATCAGCAACGTCGGCAATGCTGCTATGATAAGCACGAGCAGATTGAGGTAGAACAGAAAGTTAAAGACAACAGAGCGGATGACGATCACGCGCGTAATCCAGTATTCCCACGATCATCGCCCGTAAGAGTGATACGTCGGGCCATTGATCTTACCCCAGCGCCCGCGCGCGCAACCAGGGCAGCGCTAACTCGCCCCGCGACCGACGGGCTCGGGACTTACTCCCATGCGAACCTTGGCAAAAACAAACTTCACGTACTCGACAAATGTGCGGCGCATCGTAGCCAACCACTCGGCGCGCTGGCGGTCCGTCACCACAGGAAACGGCACGAGGGCGACGTCGGGCAATTGATGCGCAAGCTCGGCGAGCGCGCGCGGCATGTGATAGTTCGAAGTCACCACGATCAGGGAGCGGAAACCGCGGCTTTCGGCCCACCGTTTGGTCTCCAGTGCATTGCCCAGGGTATTGAGGGAGCGGTCGAAATCGACGCAGCAGCGCACCCATCGCTCGAAGTCGGGATTGAGACGCGAGATTTCCTTGGAATTGGTGGCACGATAAGCGCCGCTGATCAGTAGCCGTTTGCCGCGTCCCGACGCCAACAATTCGATGGCGTCGGCAATCCGCGAGGCGCCGCCGGTCAAGGCGACGATGCCGTCGGCGTTACGGTCGAGCGAGACTTCCTCGTCCGGCACGTTGCGCAGGAACCAAAAAAAGCCAAGCCCGATCAATAACAGCAGTGAAGCGCACAGCGCGAACGTCAACCAGCCGAGGCGCCGCAGCAATGGCGGGGCCGCTGAGCGTTCGGCCGCCCGAGGTAGTCCAGCCGCTCCATCACCGGTATTGGATTCGACCGTCGGCATCTCTTCTGCACCCTTCGCCATGATAGCGTAAAATTCGGCGCCGACGACAAACACCGCTGCGCCTGCCGGCTAATCAATCATCTGGATTGTGCGCTTGACCGTGCGATACGAGCTTGCCGCAATGACGCAGGCAATGACGCCGGCTTGCGCCAGCATTGCCAAATATCCCGGTAATCCGATGGAAGAGGTACCAAACAGAGCTGAGAACTGCTCGCCCGCGGCCGCTCCGATGAACCAGCCGCTGGTGAACTCGGCGAGCGCGAAAAGGGCGATGGCAATGCCGCCGCCGATCAAGCCACCCTTGAATCCCAATCGCAGGAAATGCCGCTGAAAATGCCGTGCGATGAAATTGTCCTCGGCGCCAATAAGATGCAACACCTCGATCACCGGGCGGTTGGTCGCGATAGCGGCGCGGGTGGCGAAGACGACCGAGAGCACGGTCGCGCAAAACACGAGCAAGAGAAGGCCGATGCCGAGCACAATGACCGCGCCGGCTATGGCACGCATACGGTCGACGAAGCTGCGATGGTCGTCGAGGCTAACACCTGGTATCTGTTCAGCAAGCGTTTGGCGCAGTTGCCCGAGGTCCGGCGCGGCTCCAGGCGCGATCCGCACGACGATCAGCCGCGGGACCGGCAAATCATCGAGCTGAAGCCCGCTTCCCAGCCACGGCTCGAGCAGTTGGGTAGCCTCTTCCTTGGAATAGGGTCGCACCTCGGCGATGCCCGCGGAAGCGCGGGCGATGACGGCGGCCTTGATCACTTCCATCTCGATGTCGCGACCGGCCACTGGGCGGATCTGGATCGTGATTTCGCGCGCCACATCGGCTTGCCATTCGGTGGCGGCGGCGCGCACCAGCATGACCGCGCCCGTGGTCAGCGAAGCCAGAAACGTCATGATGGCGACGATCGCAACGAGTGCCCGGCCGGAAATTGTCGCTTGCGGCACGATGGGGCTCTCGACGCGCGACAGAACCGGCGAGGGTGAGCCCTGCGCCTCGACCTTGCTATCGATATCCGCGCTCACGTCAGTCGTAGACATGCAAACGACCCTCGTGCAGCACAAGCCGACGCGCGTTGATCTGGTCCATGAGCGCGATGTCGTGGGTGGCAATGACGACGGAAGTCCCCGATTTGTTGAGCTCAATGAACAAGCGCAACAGCCGCTTCGCCAGATTGGGATCGACATTGCCTGTCGGCTCGTCAGCGAGGAGAAGCTGTGGTCGCGCGATCACCGCCCGCGCGATCGCAACGCGCTGCTTCTCTCCGCCCGAGAGCACCGGCGGGAGTGCGGCGATACGATCGCCGAGACCGACCCATTTCAAGAGTTCGACGACCTCTTCGCGATAGGTTTCTGGCGACTGCCCAATCACTCGCAACGGCAATGCGACATTCTCGAATGTCGTCATATGGTCGAGCAGCCGGAAATCCTGAAATACGATACCGATACGCCGCCGCATGCTTGCGAGCGCGTCCTTGCTCAGGGTGGCGACATCGTGGCCGAACAGTGTGACCAGCCCACGCGTAGGCCGCAGCGACAGGAATAGGAGGCGCAAAAGCGAGCTCTTGCCGGCGCCTGAGGGCCCCGTGATGAACTGGAACGACCGCGCATCGATACGGAACGTGAGATCGCGCAGGACCTCGGGACCGAGGCCGTAACGTAATCCCACGTGTTCGAACCGGACCACATTGCCTCTCCCAAACGGCGATGCCCGCTTGACAGGGACGCGCGACCTTAAGCTGGGGCCTATGTTTGCGAATTGGTTAACCGAGCCCCCGCACTCGTCAAGCCCGCCTGCATTGCGGGCGAGACGAGGCCGCGCAGCGAGAGTTGATAACGGACCAGGAGGAGTATCCTTCCTGCGTCCTTTATCTCCGGTGTATCAGAAATCCCGCAGCAGCCGCTCGATATAGTCCAGCTCGAGCTGGGGACGGAAGTTCTCGCCGAAGCGCCGCCGCAATTCTTCGAGAATGCGACGCGCGCGCTGCACGTCGATCTCGCCGGGCACCTTGACCGTCGTGTCGTCGCCATAGTCGCGCCCACGCAGCGGCCGGCCCAATGGATCGGTGTCCTGTTGCGCGCGCGGCAAGCCAAGCCGACCGGGCTGGCCATTCGGACCGGGGCCCAACATCCCCTGCTGCTGCATCGACTGTGCCAGGTTCTGCGCGCCACGTCGCAATGCTTCGAGCGCGCGGCCTTGTGAATCGACAGCGCTATCGGCGTTGCCTTCGCCGAGCTGGCCCTCCGCATCGCCCATGGCCTCGCCGGCGCGGCCCAATTGATCCATTTCGCCCTGGCCCTGCTGTCCCTGGCCGAAACCCTTCTTGCGCAACTCCTCCATCAGGCGCTTGAGCTGATCGCGCAAAGCCTGTTGATTTTCGCGCAGCTCGCCCATCTGCTCGCCCGGCTGGCCTTGTTGGCCTTGCTGTCCACGCTGACGATCGCGCCGCTGGTCCTGGCCCTGCTGGAAGGTGCGATCGCGCAATTGCTGCTGCTTGCGGATCACATCTCCGAGCTCGTCGAGCGCGGACATCATGTCGTCCTCGCCGTCACTGTCCATCTGCTGGCCGGGACGGGCCATCTGCAGGTTCTCCAGCATCTGTTGCAGGTCCTGCAGCATCCGGCGCGCCGCATCTTTGGCACCGGAGCGCGCCATCTGTTCGAGCCTGTCGATCATATTGCGCAGATCCTGAGGGCGCAGCTGGCGTGCATTGGGATCGAGCGGCCGGGCGAGCTGCTGCGGATTCTTGCGCAGCTGCTCCGCCAACGCCTGCAAGAACTTGTCGAGGGCCGCGCGCAACTGATCGGTGAGTTTCTTGATTTCCTCGTCGCTGGCACCGCGCTCAAGCGCCTGCCGCAGCGCTTCTTCAGCCGCGCGCAAGGCCTGCTCGGCATCTGAGACGCTGCCGTCCTCCAGATGCACCGCCATGTCCCACATGCGTCCGACGACGTCGCGCAATTGGTCGTCGCTCTTGGCGCGCGCGAGTTGCCAGAAAATCGAGCGCAGCCCGAGATAGACATTGCTCTCCATGTTGAAACGCTCGGGCGCCAAGGTGAGCGCATCGAGCGCGGTCAGGACGCTTGCCTGGGAATCGGCATCGAGCGCCAGTACCCGGCGCTGCTCGACCAGCGCTCGCGCCATCGGTTTCGAGAACGGCCGTTCCGGCAAACGGAATTCGAACGCCGCACTCTGGCCTTCATTATCGGCCTCGTCGCGCGCGGTGAGAATCATCGAGACGTCGGTCCCGGCCCAGGGGTGCTCGGTCAAGTCTTTGGTGGTCTGTCCGACCGCGTTCTTGGTGCGCGCCTGCGGCAACACCAGCGGAAAGTCGGGTGCATCGTAGAGCGGACGTGCGGGGTGCCCGTTGGTCCCCTCGCTCGTCTGCAGCTTGAATAATGCCTGCGCGCCGACGACGCCGTAATCGTCCTCGAGCTTGTAGGAGAGCTGCAACGCGCCACGCGCCTGGCCCTCCGGCTCCTTGGCGAGCGCGATGGTCGGAGGCTTGTCGGGGATGGCAGTGAACTGCCAAGTCAGGTCGGCGACAGCAGCCCCCCGCACGGTGGCCGCGCCGGCCTCCTTGATTACAAAACGTCGTTCTTCCGATCCGTTTGCGTTGCTGCTTTGTGCACCGGCGCTAGGTTCGGCGACGCCGCCACTCGTCGCAATGTCGAGGTGAATTCCGCTCGCACGGATCACAAGTATGCTTCCCGCCGGCACCGACAGCGAGTTGGCGGTCTGCACCGGCTCGCCCGGTCGCAGGCCCGGCAGAATCACGGGCGGCCGGCCCGTATAGGGGGGCGGGCTCACCCAGGCATCGATGCGGAAACGGCAGCGAAGAACGTCGCGACCACCAACACCGCCACCAGCGCACGCATGGCGAAGGGATCGCGCAGCGCGAGCCGCGGCATTGGCATGCCGGCTCTGAGCGTCTTGGCCGCACGCAACGCGCGTTCGATATGCGCCCGCCAGAGAACGATGGAATAAGAATCCTCGCTCGGCGCCGCGATTTCGTCCGCAATTGCCGTCGCTGGTCGATGCGGCAAGCCGGAATTGCGATCAAGGCGGCGAAGCCCCTCGACACGGCTCGGCACGCGCAACATCAGGAGTGGGGCAAAGGCGGCCGCGGTGAGGAGAAAGAACACGCCAAGGGTGATGGCGCGAGCGATCGGCGGCAGCCAGAGCCACAGCCCGAGCCACGACACCGCCAGGAACAGGCCGACGACGGTGGCGAGCGATGCCAGCGCGGGCCATAGCCTTTCCCAGAAAATCGTCCAGCGCGCGCGGGCGAGCGCGCGCGTGAGCACGTCACCGCCCCCACCCTGCGGCGGGGGCGACGGGCGGGAATTCGCGAGGTCCGCGGGACGATCGGTCAAGCCCATCTCCAGAAAAGAGAATCTGCCAATCTTAACACGCAACCACCTCCCCGCCAGCGGGCAAAAGCAAGGCACTCGCTGATGAAAACCGCGTCGGCGCGATAAAGTTCGGCGCGTTCACGCAGGCTTTAGAGCCAAGGCGGCAGGCGGTCGAGGGCGATCAGATCAGCGGTCTCCAGGCGCGGCCGCACCAGTGCCCATTCATTTTCCCGAACAAGCACTTCCGGCACCAGCGCGCGCGTGTTGTAGGTGCCGGCCTGGACGGCGCCATATGCACCGGCCGTCATGACCGCGAGCAAATCGCCTGGCCGGGGCTCGGCCATTTCGCGCTCAAGCGCCAGGAAATCGCCCGATTCGCAAACTGGGCCGGCCACATCGGCGATGATGCGGGCGGCATTCGGAGCAGGCTCGCGCACCGGACGGATGTCGTGATGGGCTTCGTAGAGCGTCGGCCGAATGAGATCATTCATCCCGGCATCGACGATGACGAACATTTTGGCTTCGCCGCGCTTGAGGTAGAGCACGCGAGTCAACAGGATGCCCGCATTGCCGACGATCAGACGCCCCGGCTCGAAGATGAGCGTGCAGTCAAGGTCGCGCGTCGCGCGCTTGACCATAGCAGCATAAGCCTCGGGATGCGGCGGAGGCTCGTTGTCCTCGCGGTAGGGAATTCCGAGCCCGCCGCCGAGATCGAGATGGCTAATGGCGTGGCCGTCGGCGCGCAGCGTGCGCACGAAATCGGATAATAGGGCAAACGCATCATCGAACGGCTCGAGTTCCGTAATCTGGCTGCCGATATGCATGTCGACGCCGGTCACTTCGAGGCCGGGGAGTTTCGCCGCCTTGGCATACACCTCGCGGGCGCGGCTGATCGGAATGCCGAACTTGTTTTCGGCCTTGCCGGTCGCGATTTTGGCGTGGGTTTTGGGGTCGATGTCAGGGTTGACGCGAACAGCGATACGGGCGTTGCGGCCCTTGCTGGTTGCGATCGAGGACAGCAGCTCGAGCTCGGCGTCGGACTCGACATTGACGCACAGGATACCCTCATCGACGGCGAGCGCGAGCTCGGCCGCAGTCTTGCCAATGCCGGAGAACATGATCTTGTTCGGCGCGATGCCAGCAGCAAGCGCGCGCTTGAGTTCGCCCTCGGATACGACATCGGCGCCGGCGCCGAGCGACGCAAGCGTTTTGATGACGGCTTGGTTCGAATTCGCCTTCATGGCGTAGCAGATGAGGGCGCTCACATCGCTGAATGCGCCGGCGAACACCTCATAATGACGCCTGAGAGTGGCGGTCGAATAGCAATAGAATGGGGTTGCGACCGCCTGCGCGAGATCAATGAGATTGACCGCCTCGGCGTGAAGCACGCCGTGGCGATAGACGAAATGGTGCATGGCGAGGGCTCAGTTGAGCAGCCAGTCGATGAGCGTGCGCCGTTGCGGTCCTTGCGGCGACGGCATGACCTTGCCGTCCGGCCCGATCGCGGGCTCGAGGTCCGGCCGCGAGGGACTGGTATCGGCTGCAGTCGCTCCCGGCGGCGGGTCGAGTCCGCCCTTGCGCCCGCAGCCCGCCAGGCCGAGCGCGGCGATGAGCGCGCCAATGGCCGCAATCCGGGCGAGGCGCAGGTCGGATAAGGACGTCAATTCAGCCACTCCTCGATCGAGGGCACCATAGCAGATCGCACGCGCGAGGCGACAGCATGGCCAAACGCCGCCACGAGTGTGGAGTTTATCATTGCCCTTTTGCCAAGGTCTTAAGCCACCTGTTCGCCTCCCGGCGCACGTTCTTCGGGGCGGTGCCTCCGTAGCTAGCGCGGCTCCTTACCGAAGCATCGACGCTAAGCACGGCCAACGCGTCCTTGGTGATCCGTTTCTCCATCGCCTGCATGGCAGCGAGCGGCATTTGATCGAGCGGAACATTCTCGCTCGCCGCCTTGGCGACGATGCGCGCCGTGACGTGATGCGCCTCGCGGAACGGTAGCTTGTGCGTGCGCACCAGCCAATCGGCGAGGTCGGTCGCGGTCGAATAACCGGTCCCGGCAGCTTGGCGCATGCGCGCGACGTCAGCCGTCATATCGCGAACCATGCCGGCCATCGCCGCAATCGACAACGTCAGAGCGGAGAAGGCGTCCATCACGCCTTCCTTGTCCTCCTGCAGGTCCTTTTGATAGGCGAGCGGCAAGCCTTTCAAAACGATGAGCAGCGCCTCGAGCGCACCGACAATGCGGCCGCTCTTGGCCCGCACAAGCTCGGCGGCATCGGGGTTGCGCTTCTGCGGCATAATCGATGAGCCGGTGGTGAAGCGGTCCGATAGCGAGATGAACCCGACGATGGGGGAGCACCAGATGACGATCTCCTCGGCAAAGCGGGACAGGTGCACCGCGGTGATTGCCGCCGCGGCGAGCGCCTCGAGTACGAAATCGCGGTCGGAGACCGCGTCGAGCGAATTGGCCATGGGCGCCTGAAAGCCGAGCGCCTTTGCGGTCATGGCGCGGTCGAGCGGAAAGGCAGTGCCGGCGAGCGCTGCGGCCCCGAGCGGAGAAAAATTCCCGCGCTTGCGCGCGTCGGCGAACCGGCCGCGGTCGCGCGCGGCCATTTCCACATAGGCCAGGAGATGGTGACCCAAGGTCACGGGCTGCGCGACCTGCAAGTGGGTGAAGCCGGGCATCACTGTTGCCGCGTGCTCGAGCGCCTTCTCGGCGAGCGCGCGCTGATAGCCGGCGAGCGCCTGATCCACCGAATCGATCGTCGCCCTGACCCATAACCGCAAATCGGTTGCGACCTGATCGTTTCGTGATCGCGCGGTGTGCAACCGGCCAGCCGCCGGCCCTATCAATTCGGCGAGCCGGCTCTCCACATTCATATGGATGTCTTCGAGCGCCCGTTTGAACTTGAACCTGCCGCTCTCGATCTCTGACAGGATCGTGTCTAGACCGTGAGCAATCTTGCGGGCATCGTCGGCCGTGATGATGCCTTGTTTGGCTAGCATCGCGGCATGGGCTTGGCTGGCGGCAATGTCTTGGCGGAAGAGGTGTCGATCGAAATCGATGGAGGCATTGATGTCCTCCATGACCGTGTCGGGGCTGGTGCGGAAACGCCCGCCCCACATCTTATTGCTCATGGCACGTTTACCGAGGTTTCGCCCATCATGACGGGGCCCGAAGCTGCAGCGCGAACCCACGCCAAGCGGCGGCTTGCCACGATCGTGGTCGCCGCAATGTCCGGCGCCACGGTCGTATTGGCCGCGGTATACGGGATCGGAGCGCTCAAGCGCAATGCGGCGGACGCCGCCTGCGCTGGCGCGGTGGAGTTAGCACAACATGTTGCGCCGCTCGCGCGCGGAGAAGTGGCGGCATTCACCATCGCCGAGCAGTCGCTGCGCCTGCCGGATCTCGCCTTCCACGATGGGAAAGGGACAGAGCGCCACCTCGCGGACTGGCGCGGGCGCACGGTGCTGCTCAACCTATGGGCCACTTGGTGCGTGCCCTGTCGCAAGGAGATGCCAGCGCTCGATGCGCTCGAGGGAAAACTCGGCGGACCGACTTTCGAGGTGGTCGCGGTCAATATCGACACCCGCGATGCCGTTAAACCCCGTGCCTGGCTCAAGGAGGTCGGGGCCGGGCGCCTCGCCTATTATGCCGACACTAGCGCCAAGGTTTTTCAGGACTTGAAGATGGTTGGCCGCGCCGCCGGAATGCCGACGACAGTTCTGGTCGACCCGGCGGGCTGCGAGATCGGCACCATTGCGGGTCCGGCGGAATGGGCGAGCGAGGATGCGGTGAAGCTCGTGACCGCGGCGCTGCAACGCCCGCAAAACTGAGTGATTTGCCTACGCCAGAATACAAGGGGGCGGGTAGAAGGTGCGCCAACAATGCTTCACCACGCGTACGGGATCGCTCCGGTGCCGGCATAGGTGGAATTGGCAGACGATCAACGGGTCGGTACGGGCTTTTCGCCGCGATAGTCGTAGAAGCCGCGCTGGGTCTTGCGGCCGAGCCAACCCGCTTCGACATATTTCACCAAGAGCGGACACGGGCGATACTTGGAATCGGCCAAGCCTTCGTGCAGGACCTGCATGACCGAGAGACAGGTGTCGAGCCCGATGAAATCTGCAAGCTCGAGCGGCCCCATGGGATGGTGGGCACCGAGCCGCATGGCCGTGTCGATGGCCTCTACGTTACCGACGCCTTCATAGAGCGTGTAGATCGCCTCGTTGATCATCGGCAGCAAGATCCGATTGACGATGAAAGCGGGAAAATCCTCCGCCATCGCGATCGTCTTGCCGAGCTTGGCCACGTACTGTTTGGTCGTATCGAAGGTAACGTCGTCGGTGGCAATCCCGCGGATGAGCTCGACCAGTTCCATCAGCGGCACGGGATTCATGAAATGGATGCCGATGAAGCGCTCCGGCCGGTCGGTCGCGGAGGCGAGCCGCGTGATCGAGATCGACGACGTGTTGGTCCCGATGATTGCGTCGGGTTTGAGTACCGGGCAGACACTCGCGAAGATGGCGCGCTTGGTATCCTCCTTCTCGGTCGCCGCTTCGATGATGAGATCGCAATCGGCGAAGGCTTCGAACGTCTCGGCCGGTGTGATGCGCTTGAGCGCGGCCTGCCGCTCCTCTTCCGTGATGCGCTTGCGACTCACCTGCCGTGCCATGTTGCCGTTGATGGTGGCGATCCCGGCCTTGATCCGGTCGGCGGAGAGATCGTTGAGCTTGACGTCGAACCCGGACAGCGCGCTGACATGGGCGATGCCGCTACCCATTTGCCCCGCGCCGATCACACCGATCTTGCGAATATGAATGGCCGGGTTGCCGGAACGGGACTTCGGCCGCTCTTTGACCTCAATCATGCTCTTTCGCCTGCTCTACCGAGTGCCTGCGGCCAATCGCGCCTAGCACTCTTCTTAACGTCCAATTTTGCCGAGTTCCGCCGCCAATTCCGGAAGCGCTTGGTACAGATCGGCGACGAGCCCAACGTCGGCCACTTGGAAGATGGGCGCCTCTTCGTCCTTGTTGATGGCCACAATGACCTTCGAATCCTTCATACCGGCGAGATGTTGGATCGCGCCGGAAATCCCGACTGCGATGTAAAGCTCCGGTGCCACGACCTTGCCGGTCTGGCCGACCTGCCAGTCGTTGGGGGCATAGCCGGCATCAACCGCGGCCCGCGAGGCGCCGACGGCGGCCCCAAGTTTATCGGCGACCGGCTCGATATATTTGGTGAAGTTTTCCCGACTTTGCATGGCGCGCCCCCCCGAAATGATGATCTTAGCCGAGGTGAGCTCGGGGCGCTCCGATTTGGATAGTTCTTCGCCAACGAAAGTCGAGAGGCCGGGGTCGGCGGCGGCTGTCACCTGCTCGATCGGCGCTGAACCTCCCGCGCCCGTCGCCTGAAAGGTCGAAGTGCGTACCGTGATCACCTTGGTCTTGTCCTTCGAACGCACGGTCTGCACCGCGTTGCCGGCATAGATCAACCGCTCGAACGTGTCCGGCGCGATCACCTTGACGATGTCGGAAATCTGCATGACGTCGAGCAAAGCTGCAACGCGCGGCATGATATTCTTGCCCGTCGTGGTCGCCGGCGCGACGATCGCATCGTAATCGCGCGCCAACGAGTGGATGAGCGCCGCAGCCGGCTCAGCCAGCATGTGCTCGTAACCGGCGGCATCGGCGAGCAGAACCTTGTTCACGCCGTCGAGCTTGGCAGCGGCGTCGGCGACCGCGCGACAGTCCTTGCCGGCAACCAGTACATGCACGTCCGCCCCGAGCGCCTTAGCCGCGCTCAGCGCCTTGGCGGTCGCATCCTTCAGCGTTTTGTTGTCGTGCTCGGCAACGAGGAGCGTGGTCATGGCAGCGGAGCGGTCATGAGCGCAAGATCGTGGAAGTTCGGTGATCGCCGGATGCCGGCCGTGCATGCCCGTTGCAGCGCCGCGCGCACATCAGATCACCCCCATTTCATTCTTGAGCTTCTCGACCAACTCGCCCACGGTCTTCACCTTGACGCCCGCCTGCCGCCCTGCCGGCTCGGTGGTCTTGAGCACATCGAGCCGTGGCGCGATGTCGACTCCGTAATCGTCAGGCGTCTTCTCGTCGATCGGCTTTTTCTTGGCTTTCATGATGTTGGGGAGGCTCGCATAACGCGGCTCGTTGAGGCGCAGATCGGTCGTCACGATCGCTGGGCTCTTGAGCTTGACTGTTTGCAAGCCGCCGTCGACTTCGCGCGTCACCAAAACGCCGTCGCCCTCGATTACCAGTTTGGACGCGAAGGTGCCCTGCGGCCAACCGGTGAGCGCCGCCAGCATCTGGCCGGTCTGATTGCAGTCATCATCGATCGCCTGCTTGCCCATGATGACCAGCCCCGGCTTCTCCTGCTCGACGATTGCCTTGAGGATCTTGGCGACAGCGAGCGGCTCGAGCGGCTTGTCCGTCTTCACCAGGATGCCGCGGTCGGCTCCCATCGCGAGCCCCGTGCGGATGGTTTCAGCGGCCTGCGGCGGGCCAATCGACACGCAGACGACTTCGGTTGCCTGTCCCTTTTCCTTGAGCCGGAGTGCTTCCTCGACGGCAATCTCGTCGAAGGGATTCATGGACATTTTCACGTTCGCCAGCTCAACGCCGCTGCCGTCGGTCTTGACACGAATTTTGACGTTGAAGTCGACGACCCGTTTCACGGGCACCAGGATTTTCATGGAAATTGGCTCTCGCGACGACAGCGTCGGCTCCAGCCGCCCGGCAAAGACGGCGGCAACCTAATGGCCGCTACCTTGTAGTGTCAACGGAGGTCGTTGAGCCTCGCCGCAGGCCCGGCACGCTGGGGACCGATCTGCACCACGGTGTCCGGCACGGGCTGCAGGCACTGGAACAGCCTCACCCCCCGTGGCTTCAGGAGCGGAAAGAGGAGAGCCCCGCCCAACATGCCGCCGAAATGGCACCAATAGGCAACTTCGCTCTTGGATGACGCGCCCAGATTCCACAATTGACTGATGATGAACAGGCCCACGACCCAATAGGCGCTGATCCGCAGCGGGATGATGCCGAGCAGTACCGTGATCTTGGCGCAGGGCCGCAGCATGACATAGCCGACCACAACACCTGCCACCGCGCCCGACGCGCCGATCAGCTCGATGGTGGAATGCGGATCATTGGCCACGAAGACGAGGCCGCCAATGACGCCGCAGAGCAAATAGAATGCGAGATAGCGCCCACGGCCGAGGACCCGTTCGACATCGTCGCCGAACACCCACAGGAAGATCATGTTGCCCACGACGTGCGTGAGATCCGCGTGGAAGAACTGGTACGTGATGATGGTGAGGAAAGCCGGTACCCATCCTCGCGCGCCGATGTCGCCGATGAAGGCCGCGGGCGTAAGACTGAAGGAATCGATGATGCGATCGAGCGCGAGCTGGCTCGCTCCCATCTCGTAGAGCAAGATCGCGAGATTGACCGCGATCAGGCCCCAGCTGACCACCGGCTTCACCGGCGGGCTGAATGGGTTGTCGTCGTAGATCGGCAAGACCATGAAAGGTTTCCGATCACCGATTTTGTCCGGGTTGCCACAGCACATCGGATGTGCCCTTGGCGTTGGCGTGCCTGCCCGCGACGAACAGGAAATCCGAGAGCCGGTTGACGTATTTGAGCGCCGCCGGCGTGACGCCTTCGCCGGCTTTGTCGTTGAGTTCGACCATTATTCGCTCGGCACGGCGGCACACCGTGCGGGCAAGGTGAAGATACGCGGCGGCCGGGCTTCCACCCGGCAGAATGAAGGACCTTAGTGGCGCAAGATCGGCATTGAGCTCGTCGATGCGCTGCTCCAACCAGTCCACCTGTGCGTCGGTGACGGTCATGCGCGCGCCGCCCGGCCCTTTCTCGGAAAGGCAGAGATCAGCCTCGACGTCGAACAGATCGTTCTGTATGCGCGCGAGCATGCTATCGAGCGCAGGCTCCTCGCCGACGTAGAGCCGCACGATGCCGATCACCGCATTGACTTCATCGAGCGTACCGTAAGCGTCGACGCGCAAATCGTACTTCTTGCGGCGCGCACCACTGCCGAGCGCCGTCGTGCCATCGTCGCCGGTGCGCGTATAAATCCTGTTGAGAACGACCATTGCAGCACCCTATCTCCCGATTATCCAAATCGTGAACATAATGATGATGATCGCCACGAATTGGAGCAGCACGCGAAGGCGCATCAGCTTCTGCGAGCGCTGC
>WNFW01002691.1_pt1 | contig 22448 bp, 19 predicted proteins | sample 5400131 | NCBI WGS metagenome assembly WNFW01 (sample SAMN13153362, study PRJNA577476) | soil metagenome | isolation source: 20 cm soil or saprolite under grassland replicate 1 | place: USA:California | collected 2016-06-15 | reverse complement strand
GCCGCCTCCAGGAAGCCCGCCACCTCGTCGGCGGTTCCCAGGGAGGTGACGTTCGCACCGGGCACGATGCGTCGCAGCAGCCCGGCGAGCACGGTCCCCGGCCCGGCTTCGATGAAACGGGCGTCCGCTCCGGCGAGCTCGGCGGCGCGCTGCATGCACGTGACCCACCGGACGGGCGCGGTGAGCTGGTCGGCGAGCAGGCGGCGGGCCCGCGTCGCGTCGCGCACCGGTTCGGCCGTCGCGTTGGCGATCACGGGGAACGCCGGATCCCGGAACGGCGCACGCTCCAGTGCCAGCCGCAGGTGGTTCGCCGCCGGAGCCATGAGCGACGAGTGGAACGCGCCGCTCACCTTGAGGGGGACCACTCGCTTGGCGCCGCGCGCCCGGCACGCCGCCCCCGCCTGCGCCACGGCCGCCGGGTCGCCCGAGATCACGGTCTGGTCGGGCGCATTGAGGTTCGCGGCCACCACCACGGCGCCTCCGCTCGAGGCCGCACGGCACGCCGCCTCGACCTCGGCCGTGGCGAGGCCGAGCACCGCCGCCATGGTCCCCGGGCGCTCTGTGCCGGCCTGCTGCATCAACTCGCCGCGCCGCCGGACCAGGGCGGCCGCGTCGGTCGGCGCCAGCGCGCCGGCCGCGATGTACGCCGAGTATTCGCCGAGCGAGTGTCCCGCCGCCGCCACGGCGGCGCCGTCGACCTTCGGCCCCACGACGGCGAACACCGCCGCGCTGTGCGCCAGGATCGCCGGCTGCGCGTTCTCGGTCGCGGTGAGCTGGTGTTCGGGCCCTTCGAACATCAGCCGACTGAGCGCGAAGCCGAGCGTCTCGTCGATCGCGTGGAGCGTCTGCCGCGCTTCCGGAAACCGGTGGGCGAGGTCCTTGGCCATCCCGACTTTTTGTGCACCCTGTCCGGGGCAGAGCCAAATCGTGTGGTGCGCGGCTACCACTGCACCACCAGGCTTGCCCAGGTGAGCCCGGCGCCGAATGCGCAGAACATCACCTTCATGCCCGGTTGGAGTCGACCACCGCGAACCGCCTCGTCGAGTGCGATCGCCACCGACGCGGCCGACGTGTTGCCGTAGCGGTCCACGTTCACGTACACCTTGTCCATCGGCACCCCGGCGTGCTTGGCGGTCGCCTCGATGATGCGGATGTTCGCCTGATGGGGAATCAGGAGATCGATGTCGGCGCTGGTGAGCCCGGCGCGCTCGAGCGCCTTGTCACACGCGTCCGCCATCGAGAGGACCGCGGCCTTGAACACCTCGCGGCCCGCCATCTGGATGTAATAGGAATGGTCGGTGAGCAGGGCGGCATCGGGCGGGTGCGCGGCCCCGCCCCCGGGTCGGTACAGGAGCTGCGCGAGCGCGCCGTCGGATTTCATGTAGCTCGACAGGATGCCGCGCCCGCCGGCGCTCTTGCACACCAGCGTGGCTCCGGCCCCGTCGCCGAACAGGACGGCCGTCGCGCGGTCGCTCCAGTCCATGATCGAGGTGAGCTTCTCGGAGGCGACGACGAGCACCTGCTCCGCCTGCTCCGAGGCGACGAGGCCTTCGGCGACGTTGAGCGCGTAGAGGAAGCCGGTGCATGCGGCCTGGACGTCGAACGCGGCGGCGCGCTTGGCGCCCAGCAGGGCCTGGAGATCGCAGGCCTGGGAAGGGAGCAGGCGGTCGGGGGAACAGGTGGCCACCACGAGGGCGTCGATATCGAGGGGGGTGAGGCCGGTCTCCTGGAGCACCTGCTCCGCGGCGGCCTTGGCCATGCAGGCGTTGGACTCGTCGGGCCCCGCCACCCGGCGCTCGCGGATCCCGGTGCGCTCGCGGATCCACTGGTCCGACGTGTCGAGGATCTTCGAGAACTCATCGTTCGTCATCACGCGCTTGGGCGTGTACCGACCGGTCCCCCGGAGCTCCACGATCGGCCGCTTCACCGGGCCGTCCTCCCCCCGGCGAACTCGGCGCCGATGTCCTGATCGAGATGACTTTCCACCATGTGCGCCGCGACCCGTACGGCGTGCATGATGGCGCGTGCGGGCGAGGCCCCGTGACAGATGATCACCACGCCTTTCACGCCCAGGAGCGGTGCGCCGCCGTACTCGGAAGAGTCGAGGAACTTGAAGAGCTGTTTGGCTTCCGGCCGGCCCAGCACGTCCGGGAAGGCTTGCTTCAACATGCCCATGAACATGCGACCCGCGGACTCGTAGAACTTGAGAACGACGTTGCCGACGAAGCCGTCGCACACGACGACGTCGATCCGCCCCTTCTTGCACTGGCCCGCCAGGATGTCTCGGCCTTCGACGTTCCCGACGTACGTGATGCTCGGCGTCTGCATCAAAAGCTGGTGCGCTTCCTTGACGACGGCGTTGCCCTTCTCGTCCTCTTCGCCGACGTTCAGGAGGCCGACGCCCGGGTGCGGCCGGTCCAGCACGTCGCGCACATAGACGGAGCCGAGGTGGGCGAAGCCGACGAGCTCGCGGGCGTCGCAGTCCACGTTGGCTCCGCCGTCGATGACCAGCACGGGATGGACGGCGGTCGGGAACAGCGGGCCGACCGCGGCGCGCTGCACCCCTTCGTGCAGGCGCAGCATGAGCGTCGCGGCGGCCATCACCGCGCCCGTGTTGCCGGCCGAAATGAACGCGTCCGACTCGCTCTGCTTCTGGAGCCCCAGGCCGACGGATATCGAGGATCGCGGCTTGCTCTTGACGGCGGCGAGCGGCTTTTCGCCCATGCCCACGACTTCGGGCGCCTCGACGATCTCGAGGCGGCTGCGATCCACGCTCCCCTGGGCCTTGAGCGCCGCCTCGATGTCGGCGGTCCGCCCGACGAGCTGGATCCGGAACCCGGGAGGGAGGTCGCGCAGGGCCAGCGCCGCCCCCTCCACTTCCACGCGCGGCGCGTTGTCGCCACCCATCGCATCCAGCGCGATCCGAATCACCGTCAGGTGTCCTCGACGGCCACGCGCTGCTCGTCCCGGTAGTAGCCGCAGGTCGGGCAGACCCGGTGCGGGCGCTTCAGGTCGCCACAGCGCGGACAGGGCTGGAGCGCGATCGGGGCGGCCTTGTAGTGCGTGCGGCGCGCCCGCTTCTTCCGCTTCGAAGTCCTGCGTTTCGGTACGGCCATAAGATCGTCCTTTTCAGTCGCGGAGCTTTTGCTTGAGAGCGGCCAGCCCCTGCCACCGCTGGTCCGCGGCGGGTGGGCAGCCACACGGGCCCGCGTTCAGGTCCTTCCCACAGCGCGGGCACAGCCCGCGGCAGTCGTCCCGGCAGACCACCCACCGGGGCACGGCGAGCAGCAACTCCTCCCGCACCGCGGGCCGGAGATCGATCGCGATCGCATCAGGCGCCAGAGGATACGAGCTCGGGTCCTCCAGGGCGTCCGGATCTTCGGAGAACAGCGCGTCGACGGTCGCCACGACCGGCACGGGGACGGGCACGAGACAGCGCCGGCACTGCCCCGCCATGCAGGTGGTGAGCGAGCCGCGCCAGTAGAATCGCCCTTCTCCGGCGGCATGCAAACGGCCTGCCACGCGCACCGGCTCGGCCAGCACGACGTCGAGGCCCTCGAACAGGGGATCGCTCCCTGCGAGCTGGCCCTGCGTTTCGACCGGACCACGGGCGAGCTCCCGGAGGTCGACCTGTAACATGAGCAACCGAAGCTAAACCCTTGTGGGACTTGCGTCAAGCGAACTGCTACCGGCTGCCCCAGAGGTCTCGCAGCTCCCCTTCTGGAAAGAAAAACGCGACCTCGCGAGCCGCGGTCTCCGGGGCATCCGAGGCGTGAATGGCATTCCGTTCCTTGGATTCCGCGTACAGCTGGCGCACGGTGCCGGGCTTCGCCTCGGCGGGGTCGGTCGCGCCGATCACCTCCCGCAGGCGGGCGACGGCGTCGTCCCGCTCGAGCGCGAGCGCTAGCCCGGGTCCCGACGTCATGAAGGTCACCAGCGAGCGGTAAAAGGCACGATCCCGATGGACGGCGTAGAAGGCCTCAGCCTGCGCGGTGCTGAGCTTGACGAGACGGGCGGCGCGGACGACGAACCCCGCGGCCTCCAGATGCGCAAGGATCTTTCCCACGAAGCCGCGCTTGACGGCGTCAGGCTTGATGATGGCGAGTGTGAGCATGTGAAGGGGCTAAGGGGCTATGAGGCGGCGAACCACGTCGGCGCGCGTGAGGAATCCGACGACTACACCCTCGCGCACCACGGGGAAGCGGTCGACGTCCTTGGAACTCATGAGGTTGGCGACGTCCGCGAGGGTTTGGTCCTCCGCCAGGCAGAGGACCGACCGAGCCATCGCCTCCTTCGCCGGGATGAGCTGCGGATCGGCGGAGCCGCGCTGCAGCTGGGAGCGCGTGGGTGCGTGAAACTCCCCAGTCTTAGTGCGCTGCACCAGGTGAGGGATCAGGAACCGCAGCAGCTCGCGGTGGGTGATCATCCCGATGAGCGAGCCGCCGTCGTCCACCACCGGCAGGGCGCGGATGTCGTGCTCCACCATGAGGCGGGCCACGTCGCCCAGAGTACGCTCCGGGCCAACGGTGATCGCCTGGGCGGTCATGACGTCGCGCACCGTGAGCTGGCTCGGCAGTTCCACCGCCTCCAGCGCGGCGAGCGCGACGACGTGCTCCGGCGTGCGCGCCGCGAGCAGCCCGAGCACCGTGTCGGGATTCGCCAGCGTTCGGGCGAAGGCGCCCACGACCTGGAGGTAGAGCGCGGCGTCGCGCATCGGCGCTAAGATGAAGATCACGACCCGCGCCGTGCGGTGCGGGTCTTTTTCCCAGCGGATCGGCGTGGCGGAGATGCCGACCGCCGTCACGAGGCCCCGCACCGCCTCGGTGCGGAAGTGGGGGAGAAACGCATGCTCCCCGACGCTCACCATGTCCTCGGGCCAGGTATGGCGAATCACGGCGTTGAGGCGCTGAGGATCGGCGACCGCGCCCGCGGTGATGAGCTGCTCGGCCAGCCGCTCGGTCGCCTCTTTGACGGTGGCGGCGCGGAGCGGGACGATCATGTGCTCGGGCTTGAGCACGTCGCGCAGCTTCACAGCCGCTCCTTCAGGAGTGGCACGACATCCGCCGGGCGCTGCATCACGGCGATGCCTGCGCGCGCGAACGCCGCCATTTTCTCGGCGGCCGTGCCGCTCGACCCCGAGATGATCGCGCCGGCATGCCCCATGCGGCGGCCGGGCGGCGCCGTTTGCCCGGCGATGAACCCGATCACCGGCTTGGTCATCGTGTGCTGCACGAAGTCGGCGGCTTGCTGCTCGTCGGTGCCCCCGATCTCTCCGATCATGACCACCGCGTCGGTCTCGGCGTCCGCCTGAAAGGCCGAGAGACAGTGGATGAAGTTCGTGCCGATGAGCGGGTCGCCGCCGATCCCCACGCAGGTGGACTGACCCAGGCCCTGCGTCGACAACTGGTGCACGATCTCGTACGTCAGCGTTCCGCTGCGCGACACCACGCCCACCCGGCCGGGCCGGCAGATGTTGCCGGGGATGATCCCCACCTTGCTCCTGCCCGGGGAGATGAGCCCGGGGCAGTTGGGACCGATCAACCGCGCGCCGCGCTCCTGCAGATACGGCAGGACGCGCGTCATGTCCAGGACCGGGATTCCCTCCGTGATGCAGACGATGAGCGGGATGCCGGCGTCTGCGGCTTCGAAGATCGCGGAGGCGGCGACGGCGGCCGGGACGTAGATCACGGCGGTATTCGCCTGGGTCTCGCGCACCGCGTCGGCGACGGTGTCGAACACGGGGACCACACTGTCGAACCGCTGCCCGCCTTTGCCGGGCGTGACCCCGGCCACGACCTTGGTGCCGTAGGCGATCATCTGCCGCGTGTGAAACGACCCGTCGCGACCGGTGATACCCTGCACCACCAGGCGGGTCTGCTGATCAATGAAGACGCTCACGCGACTGCCTTCGCCTGGGCAACGGCTCGCTTCACGGCCTCGTCCATGTCAGTGAGCGCCGAGAACCCCGCTTGCGTGAGAATCTGCACCGCGAGCTCTTCGTTGGTACCGGTGAGTCGGATGACGATCGGCACTTTGAGCGGTAACGTCCGTGTGGCTTGGACGATGCCGTTGGCGACGTCGTCGCACCGCGTGATGCCCCCGAAGATGTTGAACAGGATGGCCCGCACGCTCGCGTCCGTGGTAATGATCCGGAGGGCGCTGACGACCTTCTGAGGGTTCGAGCTGCCGCCGATGTCGAGGAAGTTGGCGGGTGCGCCGCCGTAGTACTTCACCAGATCCATCGTCGCCATCGCGAGGCCGGCGCCGTTCACGCAGCAGCCGACGGCGCCGTCGAGCTTGATGAAGGTCAGCCCGGCCTCCCGGGCTGCGACCTCCGAGGGCGCTTCGGCGCTGGTGTCGCGCAGCGCCGCGATTTCGGGACGGCGGTCGAGCTCGTTGTCGTCGATCACGATCTTGGCGTCGAGGGCGGCGACCGCGCCGTCCCGGGTGGTGACGAGCGGATTGATCTCCGCGAGCGATGCGCCAACGGCGTAAAAGGCCGTATACAGCCGTTGCATGATATCCGCCGCGGCGCGCGCCTGCGCGATGTCGCGGTACAGCGTCAACGCCAGCCCCAGTGCTTGATGCGCGAGCAACCCGTAGCGCGGGTCCACCGGCAATCGGTGGATCTTCTCCGGCGTCTTGGCGGCGACCTCCTCGATATCGATGCCGCCGGCGGCGCTCACCATCAGTACGGGGCGCTGGGACGTCCGGTCGACGATGATGCCCACGTAGCTCTCGGAGGCGATGTCGGCCGCGGGCGCCACGAGCACCCGGCGCACCGTGAGACCCTTGATGGTCATGCCCAGGATCTTGGCCGCATGCGCGGCGGCCTCGGCCGGGTTCGCGGCAAGTTTGACGCCTCCGGCCTTGCCGCGTCCGCCGGCGTGCACCTGCGCCTTCACGACCACGGGGCCCCCTCCCCCTCCCCCGCCGCCCCCGAGCCGCGTGGCGATCGCGCGGGCCTCGTCGGCCGTGGTCGCCACCTCCCCGGGGGGTACCGGGATGCCGTGCCGCCGCAGGATGTCGCGCGCCTGGTATTCGTGGAGATTCACGTTCCGTCCCTCGTGATGGTGGTGCCGGCTTCGCCCTGCAACGCCGCGAGCCCCTGAGACAGCTCGGCGATGATGGCGCGCCGCTCTCCCTCGCCTGCGCGTACGAAGGCGGCCGCCGCTTCGACCTTCGGCCGCATGCTCCCGGTGCCGAGCTCCTTCCCGGCCAGCAGGTGATCCGCCTGGGCGAGGCTCAGGCGGCGGATCGCCGCTTGTTGCGGGGTAGCGTAGGCGTGGTACACCGCGTCCACGTTGGTGAGAATCAGCAGCACGTCGGCTGCGATCTCCCGGCCGAGGATCGCCGCCACGCGGTCCTTGTCGGCGACCGCGTCCAGCCCCTCGAGCCGGAGGGTCGGGTCGTCGTACACGGGGGGCCCGCCGCCGCCACACGCCACCACGATGTGCCCCGCGGCGACGAGGTGGTGGATCATCTCCCGCTCGACCACGGCGCTCGGCTTCGGGCTGGGAGCGAGCCGGCGCCACCGGCCCCGCTGCTCTTCCTTTACAGGAACGCCCTGCGCCTGGAGTCGTGCCAGGCGCACCGGATCGAGGGCATGGCCGATCGGCTTTGTGGGACTGCGCAAGTTCGGGTCGTGCGGGTCGCACAGCGTCTGGGTAATGAGCGTGACGACCTGGCGCGTGACGCCGGCACGCGCGAACGCGTTCTGCAACGATTGCTGGATCATGTAGCCCATCCAGCCGGCGGTGGCGGCGACGAGCACGCCCAGGGGCAAGGGCTCGACCTGGTCGGCGGCGATTTCGTTGCGGGCCAGCTCGTCGCCCACCTGCGGGCCGTTGCCGTGGACCAGGGCGATGTGCCACCCCGCACGCGCCAGGTCCACGATCGGCGCGAGGCTCGCCCGCGTGTGGCGGAACTGGTTGGAGATGGTGGGCCGCTCCCCCGGCGGGGCGACGGCATTGCCGCCGAGCGCGACCACGATGGTACCGGGGGGGTTCACGGCGGCGCAACCTAGCGGCGCTCGGGGGTGGGAGCAAGCTTGCGGCGCCCCAGGCCGAGCAACTCTTTCAACTGCGTATACAAATAGCCGAACCGCTCCAGGTCGCCGGCGGCGAGAGCGGCGTCGGCCTGCGCCGCGAGCTGCTGCGCCCTTCGCCACCGCGCGGCGAGCGCCGTGTCGGCGGGCATGCGCGCCTCGCCACCCGAGGCGAGCAGGCTGCGGAGTGCGGCGGCCACGCTCCTGCCCTGGCCACGGTGCTCTCCCCATGAGAGAAACACCGTGTCGATGCCGGTTGGCGGACCCCCGCTGGCCGGTTGACTGAACAGCGCCTGCTCGAAGAAGCAGGCGCCGGCGACGTTCCAGAGTCGGGGCACGCCCGGCGCCGTCGTGTTGGGGGAGCCGACCAGCACCGGCGGCAGGCGCGGTGCCGGGCTGGGCCGCCACACCGACACGCGAGGCCCATCGGGCGCCATCGTCGCCGCCACGAGCGCGGCGAGGGTGCTTCCCGCTTCGAATCCCTGGGCCATCCAGACGCGGGACGCCTCCGTCGACCCTTCGCCAGTAGGCCCCACGATCTCGAACGGGTCCCTCGGGCGCGCGCTCCACGGAGTGGTGTCGGGGCGCCAGCGTTCCAGGAGCGTCATGGCCGCGCGGAACGCTCGTCCGGGGAATGGGAGCTGCGCGCGCAGGGTCGCGGGTACGCTGTCGAGCGGTCGAATCAGCGGCGTGAGGAGCCTCGCCCACGCGGCGGCGAGCGAGTCGGCGCCCGGGGCGAGGTAGATGCGCGTGTCACCGCTGGCGGCCTTCACGACGCCGACGAGGCCCGCGCGCAAGTACCGCACCGAATCGCGGCCGCCGTCGTCGACCGGCCGGGCGAGGGGAAACGCCTCCCCTTTGAAGTACCCGTACGCCACCCACCACAAGGCGCTGTCGGCCACGACGGGAACGGCTTCGTCGAACGAGGCGGACGGCGCGAGCCGCCCGAGCCGCTCCAGCACGTCCCGTCGCCACAGGAGCACCAGGCCGTCGGTCTCGCGACGCGCCAGCGCGGGGCTCTGGAGGGCCCACGCGAGCGCGGTTCGGCGCCACCCCCCTGCCAGCGCGATTCCCGCGTGCCGCAGCGCCGGCCAGGTGTCGGGGGTCGCGACCGCGAATTCCGTGAAGCGCGGGCCGAACCAGGCAGTGGAGTCGCGCGTCGCGACCGGCGCGAACGCGAGGACCGTATCGTCCTCCACGGCCGCCAGCGGCCGCCCGACCCGCGCCGACGGGCCGCGATGGATCGCGGCCCAGTCGGGCGGCCGCTGTTGGAGCACGATGCTGTCGACGTCGGGCCTGAGCGCCACCAGCCAGGTGGCTCTCCCATCGCCGAAGGAGCGCGGCAACAGGCCCGCGGCTGTGGGTGTCGACTGCGGGCGGAGGAGATCACGCGGGGACCCGGCGGCAGCGACGACTCGCTGGGCGTCCCACATGGGCACCGCCGCCGCCGCCGCTTCGGGGCTCGGCCAGCCCGGCGGCGGGCGCTCGGTGAGCGTGATGCCGAACGCGAGCCCTTCGAGCCGCCTCCGTTCGGCCGCGAGCGCCGTGTCGGGATCGGCGGCACCTCGCCCGCGCGAGCCGGAGGGGGAACTCGACAGCGAGCCGGGAATGATGGCGAATCCCAACAGCCACGCCGCGACCAGCGCGCTCCAGGCGGTGACGAGCAGCACCGGCCGTTCGCGCAGACCCCACACGAGGCTCACCAGGGTGACAGCGGCGCCTACGCCCGCGACGATCGGCGCCGCGGCGAGACGCACGTCGAGCGTGCGACGCGTGAGCGTACCGTGCAGGCCCGCGACGGCCTCGGCGGGATCGAGGACGGCGCCCCAGGTGAGCGTCAGCGCGAGCAAGGCGAGCAGCACGCCGAGGTGCGCTCGGGCGTGCGCGTTCGCGTAGGGCAGCCAACGACGGAACCGCAGCGAGCCGATTCCGACGTACAAGAGGGCGACGACGACGGTGGCGGAGCACACCGCCACCAGCGCGAGCCCCCGCAGGCGTTCGCTCCAGGGCAGCTGTCCCAGGTAGTAGCCCAGGTCCTGCTGAAGCACGGTGTCGGTGACGCCGAAGGTCGGCGGGCGCGACGCGAGCGCCGCCGCCATCCACCAATCCCCTGTGCCGAGCGTGAGGAGGAACCCGAACACCAGACCACAGGCGATCGTGCCGGCGAGCAGCAGGGGTTGCGGGACCGCCTCGACGATCTCCAGGTCTCCGAGCCGGCGAGACAACTGCATGGAGCCGATGGAGCGGTAGACGAACAGGAGATTCGCCGTGCCCCAGGCGACCGCCCCGATGAGCAGCAGTCCCGACACCAGCCGGGCGAAGTCCCGGGCCGTGACATAGGCGCCGCCGCCGGGCACGCTCGCCCCCCAGGCGCGCTCGGCGGTCTCCAGGGCAAGCCAGCGTCCGCCCACGAGCACCGCGACCAGCAGTCCGACTCCGACGAGCAACGCCCGGCGGCGGACGACGCGCTTCACGCGCCGGGGCTCTGAGCGGCGAGCCAGCTCTCGACTTCGGTCCGGTAGGAGGCGAGCGCCGCGGCCGTGGCCGCTTCGAAGCGGAGCACCAGCACCGGCTGTGTATTCGACGCACGCAACAGTCCCCATCCGTGCGCGAACGTGATGCGCACGCCGTCGAGCGTGGACACCGGGTACTTACCGGCGAAGTGCTTGGCGGCGCGCTGCACGATCTCGAATTTCCGGTCGTCGGGGCAGTCGACTCGCAGCTCCGGTGTGGCGACCGTGACGGGAAGGTCAGCGAGCAGCCGCGAGAGGGGCCCTCCCTGCTCCGCCACGTACCGCAGCAACCGGGCCGCCGCGAACAGCGCGTCGTCGAAGCCGTACCAGTCGCCGCCGAAGAACATGTGGCCGCTCATCTCGCCTGCGAGCGGTGCGCCGCTCTCTTTCATCTTCTGTTTGATGAGGGAGTGGCCGGTCTTCCACATCGTGGGCACGAGGCCCACCCGCTCGAGCTCGCGCGGCAGCACCTCGGAGCACTTTACGTCGAAGATCACCGCATGGCCCGGACCCATGCGGCGCGCCAGGTCGCGGCCGAGCAGCACGAGCAGCTGATCGCCGAACACGGGGCGACCCTGATCGTCCACTGCGCCGATGCGGTCGCCGTCGCCGTCGAAGGCGATACCCATCTCTGTCCCCTCGCGGCGGACAGCCGCCTGCAGGTCGCGGAGATTCTCGACCACCGTGGGATCGGGATGATGGTTGGGGAACGTGCCGTCGGACTGGCAAAACAACGGGACGACGTCGGCGCCCACGCGCCGGAGCGTGTCCACCGCGACGAGGCTCGAGACGCCGTTGCCGCAATCCACGACGACTTTGACCGCCCGGGGTAGCGGGCCGTTATGCTGGACGATCGCGTCCCGGTAGCGCGACAGGACCGAACCGTCCTCACTGCGCCCGCCGCCGGGGCGGCCGGGGGTGCGTCCCTCTTCGATGAGACGTCGGAGGCCCTGGATGTCCGCGCCGGCAACTGCATCGCCACCGAGGACGCACTTGAAGCCGTTGAACTCCGGCGGATTGTGCGAGCCGGTCACCTGGACGCCGCCGTCCACGTTGAGCACGTGGGTCGCGAAGTAGAGCGCCGGCGTCGGCAGCTCGCCCACATCCACGCCGTGGCCGCCCACGGCCTCGATGCCGGAGAGCAGGCCGTGCGCGAGCGCGGGTCCGGAGGGGCGGTTGTCCCGTCCGACGGCGAGCCGGGGCGCGCGCCCCAGGCGCTCCCAGCCGAGCGTCGCGACCGCCTGCCCGATGGCGCGCGCGACCTCGGGTGTGAGCTGGTCGCCCACGGTGCCGCGGATGTCGTACTCGCGAAAGATGGCGGCGGGGAGCTTCATGAGGGCCCAGGCGTCAGCGAGCGCTCGGCTGCAGCGGCGGCGCGGCGGCGCCGACCGATGCGCATGCCGGCGTGGGCCTGCTCGAACGGCTCGGGCTGCATGTACATCGCCATGATCACAGGGAGATAGTAGCCTGCCGAGATCACACTCGTAAGGACGAGGAGCGCGGCGAGCGGGAGCTGCCCCGCCGCGGTGGCGGCGACGAGGATGTACCACTTGCCGATGAATCCGGCCGTCCCGGGGAAGCCGAGCAGGGACAGCATGCACACCGCGAGCGCGAAGGCGAGCCATGGCCGGCGGGTCCCGAGCCCCGCGAAATCGTCGATCCGCACGTCGCGCTCACCATCCCGTCCCTTCGCGGCGAGGAGCGCGAACGCGGCGAGCGTCGTCAGGGTGTAGGCGACCAGGTAGAACACGAAGGCCGCGGAGCCGACGCCCGTCCCGGCGGCGACGGCGACGAGCACGTACCCCGCGTGGGCGATCGACGAGTACGCGAGCATCCGCTTCACGGTCCGCTGGGCCAGCGCGACCAGGTTCCCCACCACCATGGTCGCGACGGCGAGCCACCACACGATCTGGTGCCATGCCGGAACCCCGCCGAACGCTTCGCCCAGGACCCGCAATAGGGCCGCGAACGCCGCGGCCTTCACGGCCGTCGCCATGTAGCCGGTCACCGGAGTCGGCGAGCCGTCGTACACGTCCGGCGCCCACATGTGGAACGGAACGGCCGCCACCTTGAACCCGAACCCTACGAGCAGCAGCCCGAGGCCGATCAGGAGCATCGGATTGTGCTCCAGGCCCTGGGTGCGGATCTGCACGCCGATCTGGCTCAGGTTGGTGGTTGCGGTCGCGCCGTACACCAGCGCGATCCCGTAGAGCAGAAACCCCGACGCGAACGCCCCCAGGAGGAAGTACTTGAGCGCCGCCTCCGCCGCGGCGGCGCTGTGGCGGTTGATGCCGGCGAGGGCGTACACCGCCACCGACATCAGCTCGAGCCCGAGGAACACGACCATCAGATCCTCGCCGCCGACCATGAGCATCGTGCCCAATGTGGCGAAGAGCAGCAGGGCGTAGTATTCGGGGGCGAGCAGGCGCTCGCGCTCGAGGTAGTCGAACGACACCAGCACGGTCAGACCCGCGGTGCCGAGGAGCAGCCCATCCGCGACGAAGCGGAAGTCGTCGACCGCGATCATGGCCGGGGCGCCGATCGCGCGCGCCGTGTGCCACCACAGCCACCACGCCGCCGCTCCCGCGACCGCGAGCCCCGCCAGGGCCAGCCACCCCGCCGCCCGCAGGTCGGCGGTCGTGCGGTGCCGCCATGCGATCACGAGCAGGAGCACCATTCCCACCAGCGTGAGCGCCAGCTCGGGCAGCAAGGCCCGCAGCAGGTCGCGCGAGTTCGCGAGGTCGAGGCTCACCGGACCGCCGTGAACGAGGCCGCGTTGAGCCGGACCGACTGGATGAGCTGCCGCGCGCTCGGCTCCATCCGTTGGAGGATGGGTTTGGGGTACACGCCGATCCACACGATGCAGGCCAGCAACGGCACGAGCACCGCGATCTCGCGCCACGACAGGTCCGCGAGCTTCTCGTTCACAGGCTTGTCGAGCGGGTTGAACATCACGCGCTGCAGCGCCGGGAGCAGATACATCGCCGCGACGATCACGCCGGCGGTGGCGGTGGTGGCCGCCAGGGGGTACGTCCGGAACGCCCCGAGCAGCACCAGGAACTCCCCGACGAACCCGTTGGTGGCCGGCAGGCCGATCGATGAAAGCGAGACGATCGTCAGCACCGCCGCCAGCATCGGCACGACCTTCGCGATCCCACCGAACGCCTCGATCAGCCGCGAATGCCGCCGCTCGTACAGCATGCCGGCGAGGAAGAACAGCGCGCCGGTCGAGATGCCGTGGTTGATCATCACCAGCAGCGCGCCCTGGACGCTCTGCAGCGTCAACGCCCAGATGCCGAGCATCACGAAGCCGAGGTGCGCCACCGACGAGTAGGCGATCAGTTTCTTGAAGTCGGGCTGGACCATCGCCACGAGGCCGCCGTACAGGATGCCGATCAGCGAGAGCGCCACGATCGCCCGTTGCACCGCCGGATGCATGGCGACGGCCGGGAAGAGGGGCAGCGCGAATCGCAGGAAGCCATAAGTCCCCATCTTGAGGAGCACCCCTGCGAGCAGCACCGACCCCGCCGTGGGGGCTTCCACGTGTGCATCGGGGAGCCAGGTGTGGAACGGGAATATCGGCACCTTGATCGCGAACGCGAGGAAAAAGGCCCCGAACAGCCAGAATGCGAGAGACCCGAGGCCGCCGATGTGCGCGGTCAGGTGCGTGTACGAAAACGAGTACACACCGGTGCGCTGGCCCACGACGAAGACGAGGGCAAGGATCGCCACCAGCATGAGCAGCGAGCCGAAGAAGGTGTACACGAAGAACTTGATGGCCGCGTACAGCCGACGCTCCCCGCCCCACACCCCGATGATGAAGTACATCGGAATGAGCATGACTTCCCACATCACGTAGAAGAGGAACAGATCGAGGGCCACGAACACCCCGATCATCCCCGTCGTCAGGACGAGCATGAGCGCGTAAAACCCGCGCTCGCGCGTCGTGATGTAGGCGTAGCTCCCGAGCACCGACAGGGGGACCAAAAACGTCGTGAGCAGGACCATGAACAGCGAGATCCCGTCCACGCCCACCGTGTAGCGGATTCCCCACGTGGGGATCCACGGCACGTCGAGCATGAACTGCATGCCCTCCGCGGGCGCGAACGTCCACCACAGCGGTGCCGAGATCGCGAATTCGATGAGGCTGGCCGCGAGCGCCAGGTGTTTCGCCCAGCGCGCCGGAGCGAGGAGCACCATGAGCGCGGCGAGCGCGGGCCAGGCGAGCAGCGCAGTGAGGACTGTCGATTGATACATGGGCTAACGCACCGCGGCGCGCAGCACCGCCCAGACGCCGATCACGAACAGGACCACGTACACGCCCACCTCGCCAGTCTGCAGCCGGCTCCCGAGCCATCCCACGGCCCGCGATGCGGCGGCGGTCCCGTTCACGAGCAGGCCGTCCACGATACGGGCGTCGACGATCTTCCACAGGACTTCGCGTGAGAGCCACATCACCGGTCGCACGATGAGCGCGTCGTAGAGCTCGTCCACGTACCACTTCTTCCAAAGGAGTCGGGCCAAGCCCGTTTCGGGGGGCGCGAGCCGCGCCGGCACGAGCGCTTCCGGCTTGAGGAAGCGGAACGCGCCGACGATGCCCAGTGCCGCGACCAGGACCGCGCCCGCCACGAGAGCCCACTCTCTCGCGTTCGCGACCTCGACCGCCGGTTGGAGGCGGTGCGCGAGACTCGTCACGGGCTCGAGCCAGCGCTCGAGGAAGGCCGTGCCGCCGAACAGCTCCGGGACGTTGAGGGCGCCGCCGAGCACGGTCAGCACGCCGAGCACCACCAGCGGTCCCGTCATGACGGGCGGCGCCTCGTGCAAGTGCTCGCGCTCGCGCTCGCCGGTGCGGTTCGGGCCGTGGAACGTGTAGAGCATGAGCCGGGTCATGTAGAATGCCGTGAGGAGGGCGGCCGCGAGGCCCATGCCCCAGAAGGCGTACCACAGCGGTCGGACCGCCGCCTCCGCGAACGCCGCCCCGAGGATTTCGTCCTTCGAGAAGAATCCGGCGAACGGCGGGATCCCCGCGATCGCGAGGGTCGCGATCCACATGAGCGCCGCAGTCCACGGCATGTAACGGGCGAGCCCGCCCATGTTGCGCATGTCCTGCGCGTCCTCATGCGTATGGGTCGCATGGTAGGCCTGATGGATGGCGTGGATCACGCTCCCCGAGCCGAGGAACAGCAACGCCTTGAAGAATGCGTGGGTCACGAGGTGGAACATCCCGGCCGCGTACGCGCCGGTGCCGACGCCGACGAACATGTACCCGAGCTGGGACACGGTCGAATAGGCGAGCACCCGCTTGATGTCCCACTGCTTGAGGGCGATGGTGGCGGCGAACAGCGCGGTGAGCGCACCGATGCCGGCGACGACGGCGCTGCCGAGCGGGGACAGCGCGAACAGCACGCCACACCGGGCGACCAGATAGACGCCCGCCGTGACCATCGTGGCCGCGTGGATCAGCGCGGAGACGGGCGTCGGGCCCTGCATGGCGTCGGGGAGCCAGGTGTACAGGGGGATCTGGGCCGACTTGCCGGTGCAGCCGAGGAACAGGAAGAGGGTGATCGCCGTGACCGCCGCGCCGCCTGGTATCAGGGCGGCGGGCGCCTTGGCGAACACCGTCTCGAAATCGAGCGACCCGAAGCGCGTGAAGATCAGGAACATCGCTACCAGGAACCCGAAGTCCCCGATCCGGTTGACGATGAACGCCTTCTTGCCCGCATCGGCGTTGATCTGCTCGTTGAACCAGAAGCCGATCAGCAGGTAGGAGCAGAGCCCGACCCCTTCCCAGCCGACGAACATCACCGGGAAGCTCGCGCCCAAGACCAGGATCAGCATGAAGAACACGAACAGGTTCAAGTACGCGAAGTAGCGCGCATACCCCGGGTCTTCATGCATGTAACCGACGCTGAAGACGTGGATCAGCGCGCCGACCCCAGTCACGACGAGGATCATCACGGCCGCGAGCGGGTCGAGCTGCAGCGCGAACGCGACCTGCAGGTCGCCCGCGGGGATCCACTCCCAATAGCGGAACACGAGCGGCGCCGTCGCATGGAAGCGCGCGAGCTGGGCTACCGCGATCGCCGCCGCGGCGAAGGCCAGCACGAGCGTGCCCACGCCCACGATGGAAACCGCGCCCTTCGCCGTCGGCCGGGTGAGCGCGAGCGTGCTGTTCACGACGAACCCGAGGAGCGGCAGCGCCGGCACCACCCAGAGCAGGGACAGCGGCGGCGCGGGCATCAGCCTTTGAGCAGGTTGATGTTCTGCAAGTTGACCGTGTGCCGGTGGCGATAGATGGCCAACATGATCGCGAGCCCGACGCCGGCCTCGGCCGCGGCGACGGCCATGACGAAGAAGACGAAGATCTGACCCGCCACGCCGAGCTGCTGGGCCAGCGCGACGAACGTCAGGTTCACGGCGTTGAGCATCAACTCGACGCACATGAAGATGACGATGGCGTTGCGCCGCAGCAGCACGCCGGCGACGCCCAGCGCGAACAGCACGGCCGACACGGCCAGCGACGGTCCGAGGAGCATCACAACTTCCGCTTGGCGAGCACGACGGCGCCGACGATCGCGGCGAGCAGCAGGATGCTGGTGATCTCGAAGGGGACGAGATAGGCGCCGAACAACGGTCGCGCCACGGCCGGAACCATACCCTGCTCCGCGGCGGCGCGCGCCACCGCCCCGGGCACGAGCGCCAGCCCCGGCGGCGGCGTCGCCTGGCGCAGCCCGAGCAGCTGCACGAGGAGGAGCCCCGCGAGCAGCACGCCCACGCCCAGGCCCGCCGGGCCCTTCAGGTCGGTGGGTCCCGGCCGGCCGAGATTGAGCAGCATGATCACGAACAGGAACAGCACCATGATGGCGCCGGCGTAGACCAGTACCTGGAGCACGGCGATGAACTGCGCATCGAGCAGGACGAACAGCGCCGCGAGCGAGAACAGCGTCACGACCAGCCACAGCGCGCTGGCCACGGGACTCCGCCGGGTGATGCAGGACAGGGCGCTCACCACGGCCAGTCCGGCGAACGCCCAGAAGATGATCAGCGTCCCGTCCACCGCTTACTCGCCCTTCGGGTCGGAGGGATCCCACAGCGTCGAGACGGGGTGCGTTTGGGCGCACAGCCGCTCGAGATCGTACACGAACCGGTCGCGCGAGTACTCCGAGTTCTCGTAGTGCACGCCCACGTGGATCGCCTCCTCGGGGCAGACCTCCTGGCAGTAGCCGCAGAACACGCAGCGGAACTCATCGATCTCGTAGATCAGCGGATAACGGTTACCCTCCTCGTCTTCCCCGGGCACGAGCTTGATGCAGTTGGCGGGGCAGATCTGGGGGCACAGACCGCATGCGACGCACTTGGCCCGCCCCTGCTCGTCGGTCAGCATGCGGTGCGTGCCCCGCCAGCGCGGCGAGAGCGTCCAGTCCTTGCTGCTCTTTTCCTCGGGATACTGCATCGTCACCTTGGGCCGCCACAGGTGGCTCAAAGTCAGCGCCATGCCCTTGAGCGTGGCGCGCAGATAGGAGACCTCGGCACCGGGCCGCTTCATCAGCTTCACGCCGATCGCCATCAGGCCCCCCCCGCCTCCTCCGCCGCCACCGAGCTAGCGATGATGTGACCGCGGTCGAGCACGAAAACCAGCGGCACCGCCAGCAGCAGGTTCAGCCCGAACAACGCCAGCGCGAACCGGGTGTCGTACGTCCAGCCGAGCTGGTCGTGCAGGAACCAGATCGCGGTCGCGATCACGGTCACGTAGCCGAGCGCGAGGGGCAGCATGACCTTCCATCCGAGCGCCATGAGCTGATCGTAGCGGAAGCGCGGCAGCGTCCAGCGGACCCAAATGAACAGGAACAGGAAGCAGATCGTCTTCAGCGAGAACGAGCCGAGCGTCAGCACCGTCTTGAGCGGCGTCCACGGGGCGGTGTTGTCCCAGGTCGTGAACGGCACGTCCCAGCCACCGAAGAACAACGTGGTCATGAGCGCAGACGCGGTGACCATGTTCGAGTATTCCGCGATGTAGAACATCGAGAATTTCATCGCGCTGTATTCGGTGTGGTAGCCGGCGATCAGCTCGGCTTCCGCCTCCGGCAGGTCGAACGGTAGCCGGTTGGTCTCCGCGAACGCCGCGACGATGAAGATGAAGAACGCGAGCGACAGCGGGAACACATTCCAGGTGAACAGCGAGTGCGACTGCTTGGCGATCACGTCCGTCAGCGTGACGTTTCCCACGAGCAGCAGCACCGCCACCGTGCTCATGCCAAGGGCGATCTCGTAGGAGATCATCTGGGCGCTCGCCCGCAGGCCGCCCAAGAGCGAGTACTTGTTGTTCGACGACCACCCCGCGAGCACGATGCCGTACACGCCGAGCGAGCCGAAGGCCAGGATGTAGAGAAACCCGACCGGCAGGTTCGCGACGACCATGTCTACATCTCCCCACGGTGTGGGGAGCGGGGCCGCGAACGGGATCACGGCGAACGTCAAAAGCGCCGGGATGAAAGACATCGCCGGCGCGAGCATGAACAGGACCTTGTCGGCCTGGGCGGGAAGGGTCTCCTCCTTGACGAGGTTCTTGAGCCCGTCCGCCGCGGGTTGCAACAGGCCCTGCGGGCCGACGCGGTTCGGGCCGAGCCGGTCCTGCATCCACGCGCAGATGCGGCGCTCCGCGAGGGTGAGCAGCGCCACGCCCACCATGATGACCGTGAAGACCACGACGATCTTGACGATCGAGCTGACCAGGAAAAAGGTCATGCCGGCACCGCGGTGGCGGGCGCCGCTCGTCCCGCAAAGCCGAGCTGTGAGTACGAGAGCCCGCGAAACGCGTCCACCGACGCCGCCATTCGGTCGAACGCCTCGGCGGCGCTGCCGACGTGCGCGTCCTGCCCCGCCCCCAGCGTCGCGACCAGCTCCGAAAACACCCACCACGCCGGCCGTGCCATTCCCGGCGCAGACCTCGCCTGGAAGTAGCGCTGCACGCGACCGTCCCGGTTCACGAACGTGCCCTCCTCTTCCGCGACGTTCGCGATCGGCAACACCGCCTGGGCGTCCCGGGCGCGCTCGGGCAGCACCGTCCCGACGTAGATCAGCGTCCCCGCCGTGCGGACCGCGATGTCCGGCTCGTCGAGCAGCAGCACGACCGCGGCCGTCTCGGCCGCCGCGACGGTCGCCGCGTAGTCCCGGCTGTAGCCGAGCAGCTCGGCCCCGCGGCCGTTGGGCGCCCGCTCCGCGCGGAGCGCGAGGTTCGGGACGCCCGCGAGCGGCGCCTCCTCACCCATGACCACCTGGAAGGCGCCGCTCCACTCGAGCCCGCGGAACAGCTCGCGCGCAAAAAACAGCGCCTCGGTCGAGGCTTTGGGGGAAACCAGGGCGACCGCCTTGCCGCCCGCCCCGCGCAGCCGGCTCGCCACGAGGTCGAATGCCTCGTCCCAGTCGGTGGCGTGCAGCTCGCCGGCCGCTCCCCGCCGCACCAGGGGTTGTCGAGCTCCCAGGCGCGCGCCTTGTGCAGGAAATCCTTGGAGAGGAGGGAGCCAACCGGACACAGATCGACGACGTTGCCCGCCCACGGGTGATCGAGGCGCCCTTCGGCATGGATCCCGATGTAGGCGCGGTCGCCGCGCTCCGAGACGTTGAGCACCGGCTCCTTCGCCACGTCCTCCATGAATCGGACGCAGCGCGTGCACAGGATGCAGCGGTTCGGGACGTACAGCACGTCAGGGCCGAACTCCTCGACCGGGTTGAAGCGCTTCGCGTAGTCGGGGCTGTACCGCGTGGCGGGGCGGCCTTCCTGGAACGTGAAATCCTGCAGCTCGCACTCGCCCGCCTGGTCGCAGATGGGACAGTCGAGCGGATGATTGATGAGCAGCAGCTCGAGCACGCCCATACGACCGCTCTTCGCCTGAGGCGACTGCGTGCGCACGACCATGCCCTCCGCCACCTGGGTGGCGCAGGCGATCTGCAGCTTGGGGGCCTTCTCGATGTCCACGAGGCACATGCGGCACACGCCGGCCACCGCCAGACCCGGGTGATAGCAGTAGTGCGGCACGAGCACGCCCGCCTGCTTGGCGGCCTCGATCACGAGCGTCCCCTTGGGAACGCTCACCGGGACGCCGTCGATCGTGAGGTTGACGAGCGCGTCGGGCATCAGGCGACCATGACCGACTTGCGACGTCCCGCGATATAGTCGTCGAATTCCTGCTTGAACTTCTTGATCCCGGACACGACCGGGGCGGCGCACGAATCCGACAGGACGCAGATCGTCTTGCCGGTCATGTTATCGGCGAGATCGAGCAGCAGGTCCAGATCGGCCGACTTCCCCTGCCCCGACAGAATTCGCTCCAGGATCTTCGTGGTCCACGCGGTGCCTTCGCGACACTGGGTGCACTGGGCGCACGACTCGTGCGCGTAGAAGCGAGCGAGCCGCATGATCTGGTAGACCATGTCGGTGGAGTCATCGAACACGATCACGCCGCCGGAGCCGAGCATCGAGCCCTTCTCGACCACGCCCTCGTAGTCGAGCAGGCAGCTCTCGGTCTCCTCGCGGTTCAGGATCGGCACCGACGAGCCTCCGGGGATGCACGCCTTGAGAGTCCGGCCGGGCGGCATCCCGCCGCACAGCTCGTAGATCAGGTCTTTGAGCGGGAAGCCCATCGTGACTTCGTAATTGCCGGGCTTCTGCACGTGGCCGCACACGGAGAACAGCTTGGTGCCGGTGCTCTTGGGGGACGCGAGCGACAGTCCCTTGTACCAGGCCGCTCCCTTCTTGAGAATGAGCGGCACGGCGGCGAGCGTCTCCACGTTGTTGATCGTGGTCGGCATGCCGAACACGCCGGCGGCAGCCGGGAACGGCGGCTTGATCCGGGGATTGCCGCGCTTGCCCTCGATCGAGTTCATCAGTGCCGTCTCTTCACCGCAGATGTAGGCGCCGGCGCCGCGATGCAGGTAGAGCTTGATGGCCCCGAACGCGCCGGCGGCGGTCGCCTCGGCGAGCGCCCGCTCCATGACCGCCCAGGGCTCGGTGAACTCGCCGCGGATGTAGATGTAGACCACCTCGGCCTGGATCGCGTGCGCCGCGATGGCGGCGCCCTCGAGCAAGGCGTGCGGCGTCCAGCGCATGATCTCACGGTCCTTGAACGTTCCGGGCTCGGATTCGTCGGCATTCACGCACAGATAGTGCGGCTTCGTCTTCTCTTTGGGCATGAAGGACCACTTGAGTCCGGTCGGGAAGCCGGCCCCACCCCGCCCGCGCAGCCCCGATTCCTTCACGCTGTCGATGATTCTGGCGGGCTCCATGGTGAGGGCCTGAGCGAGCATCTCGTAGCCGCCCCGCTTCACCCAGCCCTTGTACGTGCGGGCGTCGGCCTCGCCGAAATGCTTGGAGAGCACCAGGGTCTCTTTGGGATGCGGCTTGTGGGGGTAGCCCATCAGACCATCCCGAAGTTGGAACGTGGAACGCGGAACGCGGAACAGCGTGTTCCGACTTCCGCGTTCCGACTTCCGCGTTCGGTTCTCATTTGTACTTCCTCACGAGGTCCGAGACCTTGTCCGGTGTGACGGACTCGATGAAGTCGTCGTCGACGAGCACCGGCGTCGCGAACCCGCAAGCCCCGAGGCATTCCACCTCGATCACTGTCCACTTGCCGTCGGGGCTCGTGGCGCCGAGCTCCTTGGCACCGGTCGCGTCGAGCAGCGCCTTCACGACGGCCTCGGCGCCGCAGATATTGCAGGGCGACGTGGTGCACACCTGCACGAAGTGTCGCCCCACCGGGTGCTGGTGATACATCGTGTAAAAGGTCACCACACCCTTGACGTATGCCGGCGTCAACCCCAGCAGCTCGGCGACCTCGGCCATGTTGCGGTCGGAGATCCACCCGCGCGCCTGCTGCACGAGCCACAGC
>WNFW01002049.1_pt1 | contig 22482 bp, 23 predicted proteins | sample 5400131 | NCBI WGS metagenome assembly WNFW01 (sample SAMN13153362, study PRJNA577476) | soil metagenome | isolation source: 20 cm soil or saprolite under grassland replicate 1 | place: USA:California | collected 2016-06-15 | reverse complement strand
GACGCGCGCCCGTTGCGCATCGATCTGGGCATCGAGATTGGCAAGGCTGGCAACGGCCTGATCGACTTGCGCCGTGGCTTGGCCGAGTTGGGCCTGGTAGTCGCGCGGGTCGATCCGGGCCAGAACCGCGCCGGTCTCGACCAGTTGATTGTCCGTCACCGGGACCTCGACGATGGCGCCGTTGACGAGTGAACTGACCATCACGGTGCGGGCGTCGATAAACGCATCGTCGGTGGTTTCGAATTGGCGCGCATGGAGCCACCACGCCACGCCAGCGAGCCCAACCAGAACAACTCCGATGATGGCGAGGCTCGCCAGGTAGGGATGTTGCCGGATTGACGTTCGCCACGATCGCAACCGCTCATCGCTTGGCGGCGACGCGCGCTCGTCTTTGCTTTCGCGTCTTTCGTTGCTCCTGTCGCCGATATCGCTTTTCTCGGCACGATCATCGCCGGTTCGCGCCTTGCCGGGCTCAAACCGTGTTGTGGCGGGCTTTTGCAGCGACAGGGGCGCGTGTTCGGTCATGCGACTAGTTCAGTCCGAGACAATTCGGCGTCCACCCCCGAACGCCGAAAAGACAACTGCCGGCGACGACGCCGGTTCCGGCAGCGTGAGTCAAGGACCGGAAGCGATTACGCAAATTGTCGGAACATCCTTCGTCATTCCGTATTGTTTCCACGAGAGCTATCGGCCTGTTCCACGCCGATAAGTGTCACTGGCCGGGCCTGTTGAGCGAGAGGCTGACAAATGTCCGACAAGCAGCGGTCAGCACCAAAACGCGGCTCTTCACCGGTCTATTCGGCGGATCGGGTCCGTGGCGGAGAGATTATCCTCAAGACGTTCGCCCAAAAGCTTGTGTTCATTGGGGGACTGGTCGGCGCTGTCTTGCTCGGATGGGTACTCGTGATTGTCGCTCTCTGGACTTGACGCTTTCTGGAACTTCGTTCGAGCGGGTTCAAATCCGATTATCCAGGGATGCATCTGTTCCAGCGCGGTGCTCCGGGGAACCAAGACACCCGATTGTTACGGGAAGGGCACATTATGACCGGAAAATCGATTTCTGAAAAAATGCGGCGCGCTGCCTTCGTGGTTGCGGCCCTCGGGACGGGAATAGTGGGCTGGCTCGCTGGATCACAAGTGTTCGGTTGGCGAGACGCGCCTGTAGTGCTTGATTCCGCCGGTGGCTCACAATCTTCGATGCGATCCTCGGGCTTTGAAGATCTTGTGGATCGGGTGAAGCCGACAGTGGTCGGCGTGAGTGCACGGGTCCAGCAAGACGCCAGGGATGCGGAATCGCCCGGTCGGGGGACCGACCTGGATCGCCTGTTCGGTTCGCCAAAGGAGCAATCCGATACGGCGCCTACCCGCTTCGCGATCAGTCAGGGTTCGGGATTCTTCATTTCGCCGGACGGCTATGTTGTGACGACCAATCATCTGATCGAGCACGGCGACCGAATTGAAGTTACCACCGATGACGGCGCGATCCATTCCGCCGCGCTGGTCGGCGCCGATCAAAAGACGGATCTTGCGCTGCTCAAGGTGGAGCGAGAGGGCAAATTCCCGGCGGCTCGCATGGCTGATAAACCGCCGCGGATAGGTCAATGGGTCATTGCGGTCGGAAATCCATTCGGCCTCGGAGGAACGGTGACCGCCGGGATCGTTTCCGCCGGTGCGCGTGACATCAAGGTTGGAACCTACAACGACTTCGTTCAAATCGACGCGCCCGTCAATCAGGGCAACTCGGGTGGCCCGACATTCGACATTGCCGGCAACGTCATCGGCGTCAATTCCGCGATCTTTTCGCCCACCGGCGGGTCGGTCGGCATCGGCTTTGCGATTCCGGCGGAGACGGTGAAGACGATCACGGCCAAGCTCAGGGAAAAGGGTGCGGTGACCCGCGGGTGGATGGGCGTCGAAATCCAGCCTGTCACCCCTGACCTTGCGGAAGGCCTCGGCCTCGACAAACAGATGGGCGGCGTGGTCGTAGCTGAACTCGTGCCGGATAGTCCCGCGGCGAAGGCGGGCATCGTGCCTGGCGACGTCATCAAGACGCTTGACGGCGAACCGGTCAGGGACGATCGGCAGGTGGTGAAAAGAGTCAGTGATATGTCCCCCGGACGATCGATCGAATTGGGCATGCTTCGCAAGCGTGAACAAAAGTCTGTCAACGTGACCATCGGTGAGTTTCCGACCTCCAGCAACAAAGAGGGCGTGAATACCGAGAGACGGGAGCAGCCGACGAAAGGCAATGCGGCGCCAAACCTCGGGCTCAAACTCACGCCTGCCGAGAGCCTTGGCCTCCAACGGCAGGGTGTCGTGGTCACCGAGGTTGACCCCGGTGGGGTCGCGGCTGAAAGCGGTATTGCAATCGGAGATATCATCCTCGACGTCAGCGACAACGTGGTGAAAACGCCGGTCGACTTTCACAAGGCATTGAGCGACGCGCGAAACCAGGGCAGGCACGTTGCGCTGGCGCGGATCAAGTCAAATGCAGCAACGCGGTATATCGCCATTCCGGTCGGTTAGGCCGTGTCGGACGTCGGCAATGCCGCCTAAAATTCCTGGCGAGGCCTGACGAACTTTCCGAACACGAAGAAGATGCCGACGCAGAATTCCATTTCCGAAACTTAGCGTCCACCTTCCATGACCTCGGAGACCTCGTACAGATGGGGGTCGATCTCGTCCGTCAATTGGTCGAAGTGTCCCCACTGCTTGCGAAATTCCGGCGATCGATGGGCCGATTGCAGCAGATCGCGATTCTGCCATTGCACGTAGTTGACGATGCGGCGGCCATCCAGGCTGCGATGCAGGCTGATGGAAATGAAACCCGGCTGGCGGGCCATGAAGCGGGCGCGCTCGGTCATGAGGGACAATGCCTCTGCCTGCTTCTCCGGTTCAGATTCGATGATCGTGATCTGTGTGATGGGCTGCTTGTCGCTATGGATCTGTGGCATCGACGTCTCCCTCGGTTGCGAGTTGAACTGCGGCGTTACCGGCGGCAATCAAGATCGTCCGATCAGGCTGGTGATCATCGATCGATCTCCCCGAACACGATATCCAGCGAACCGATGATCGCCGACACGTCGGCCAGCAAGTGGCCGCGGCTCAGGAAATCCATCGCCTGCAGATGCGCGAAAGACGGCGCCCGGATCTTGCATTTGTAGGGCTGGTTGGTGCCATCGGAGACGAGATAGACGCCGAATTCGCCCTTCGGGGCCTCGACCGCGACATAGACCTCGCCAGCGGGAACACGGTGACCCTCGGTGTACAGCTTGAAATGCTCGATCATTGCCTCCATCGAGCGCTTCATCACGCCTCGCCGTGGTGGAACGATCTTGTTGTCGACAGTTGCGACCGGCCCCTTTCCATCAGCGGCGCGTAGCTTCTCGATGCATTGCTTCATGATACGCACCGACTGGCGCATTTCTTCCATGCGCACCAGATAGCGATCGTAACAGTCGCCGTTCTTCCCGATCGGTATATCGAAATCGAACTCGGGGTAGCATTCGTAGGGCTGCGCCTTGCGCAGGTCCCAGGCGGCACCTGAGCCGCGCACCATGACACCGGAAAATCCCCAGCCCCAGGCGTCCGCGAGCTTCACGACGCCGATATCGACGTTGCGCTGTTTGAAGATACGGTTGTTGGTCAGCAGGCGTTCCAGGTCGTCACAAACTTCGAGAAAGGGATCGCAGAATGCCCAGATGTCGTCGATCAGTCTGTCCGGCAGATCCTGGTGCACCCCGCCGACGCGGAAATAATTTGCGTGCATGCGCGCGCCGGAGGCGCGCTCGTAAAACACCATCAATTTCTCGCGTTCTTCGAACCCCCAGAGCGGAGGCGTCAGCGCGCCGACATCCATTGCCTGCGTCGTGACATTAAGAAGGTGCGAGAGCAGGCGCCCGATCTCGCAAAAGAGCACCCGGATCAACTGACCGCGTCTCGGAACGCTGATGCCGAGCAGCTTTTCGGTTGCCAGACAAAACGCGTGCTCCTGATTCATCGGTGCGACGTAGTCGAGCCGGTCGAAATAGGGCAGCGCTTGCAGATAGGTCTTGTGCTCGATCAGTTTTTCGGTTCCGCGGTGAAGCAGCCCGATATGCGGATCGACGCGCTCGACGACCTCGCCGTCGAGCTCAAGCACAAGCCGCAGCACGCCGTGGGCCGCCGGATGCTGGGGCCCGAAATTGATGGTGAAATTGCGAGCGGCAGCTTCGACCATGGCGACCTCGCGTCGACTGCAAGTCGAACGTCTTCCATTTGGTGGGGTTCCAGCACGATCCGCCGAAAACGCGATAGATCAGACGCGATGCCCCAGAGGTCCGATTTCCTCCGCGTCTAGACTTTTAAGAATTTCGACGAGACGCCCGACGCGGCCCGCGGCCAGCGGTTTGCCGATGTTCATAAGGGGTTCGTCGTTGGCGAGCCACGCCTGGGCTTCCGCCAGTTCGTCGGCGTTCGCGCCAGTGCTCAGGATCTCGACGACAATCAAATCGTCGAGATCCCCAAGCATCGCTGCAACGTCGTCTCGCGTCAAAGGCTTCATTTGCGGCCAGTCCACGCCGGATCAGCGACCGGTGGTCAGTCGCGGCGGATTTTGGTACAGCAGCCAGAGTTCGATGGCTGCCAACACCGCCACAATGATGCCAATCACCACGTGAGCCGTCATCGCGGTGGTGCCCTGGAACCCCAGGACCCAGGGCGACACGACGACCCAAAGCCCGACGATCAGATTTAGCCACTCTTCCCAGACCGCGAATGCAGCGAGCGCGGCAATGGAAATGACCGCGATCACGATACCGCTAATCCAGGCGTTTTGGGACTGCGCACCTGCGGCAAAGCCAAACATCCAAGGCGAGAAAAACAACAACGCGCCGAGAATCAGGTTTGCGACGTCGCAGAGCTTTGTATTCGACCACTCGCTCATGACATCCTCCATTCGAGTAGCTGTTGCAGTTGCAACATTTGCTGCAGTTGCAACATTGCTGAAGCTGAAACCTGTCTGCTCGCATTCGGTTCCGTAAAATTGCGCCAAATTGAATATCTTAGGCGTTAGCTGCCCAATCGCTGCAGCGCACAAATCGATCTCACAAGCGAACTCAGGGATGCGAGCTTGACGCTGCCGAAGCGGGGTATCCCCGCGAAGCTCGCGTCTGCGGCGGCAGGCTTAAATCTTTGCCGCCGCACGGGCAGGCTGGCAGGCGGGGAACCAACCGCCAATCACCGGTTTGGTTTTGGAATGCTTCGAGCCCGCCGTGGTCGCGGGAGGGTACCATGTGGAAACCGGGCAACATCGCTATGGTTCTTGTTCTCGCAACCGCATTGTCGGCCGCTGCCTATGCGAGAGGCGGTGGAGGCGGTCACGGCGGTGGCGGCCATGGGGGCGGGGGTCATGGTGGCGGCGGAGGGTTTCACGGCGGAGGGTTTCATGGTGGACACGGTTTCCATGCGGGAGCCGCGCGCGGCGGTGCACGCCATTTCGGGGGAGTAAGCCGCGGCAACCGCTCCTTCGCCGTTCACAGTAGCGGTAGAACCTTCGGCCACGGGGCGGCTGCTGGCTTTAGCCGGAATGCCGGAATGAGCCGCGCCGCGCGCAATGCGTTGGCCTCTCGTTCGTTCAGGCAGTCGGTGCGCAATGGCAGCGCATTGCGTAGCCCGGCGGCTCGCGCGCTCATGTCGGCGGGAGCAGCGACGGCCGTATGGCATGGCGCTCGCAACGGTTCGGAGGGCTGGTGGCAACACCGGAACGGCGGATACGGATGGATCGGGCCGCTGTTTTGGCCCTTCGCCTATTATGACATCTACGGTTACACACTTTGGGGGTACGGCTACGACGACGCGTTCTGGGGCTACGGCTACGACGACATCTATGCCGGCATCTTTGGGCCGTACGGCTACAATGACCTCATGGGCTATGCGCCCCGATACGCCGGCAGGCGCGCGCGCGGCCCGAGAACCGGCTTTGCCCTGGCGCAAATGTGCGGCGACGACAGCCGGAACATCGCCGGCCTGCCGATCGAGCAAATTCAGCAAGCGATCCTGCCGACCGAGGCGCAACGCGCCGCTCTCGACGATCTCGCCAACGCCTCGTTGAAGGCGGCGCAGGACATTAAGGCCGCCTGCCCAACCGACATTGCGCTGACCGCGCCGAGCCGGCTGGCGGCGATGCAGCAGCGCATCGAAGCAATGGTCGCGGCGGTCCAATCCGTGCAGCCGCCGCTCGAGAAGTTTTATGCACTTCTGAGCGATGAGCAGAAGGCGCGGATCAACGCGCTGGCCAATAACGAGCGTGAGACCGGAAAGTCAGCCACGGCCGCAATGGATCAGAACTGCGGCGCTTCGCAACCGGGCCTGACAGCGTGGCCGACAACCGAAATCGATCGGGTCGTCAGGCCAACGGAGGCACAACGCGCGGGTCTCACCGCGCTGCAGGATGCCGCCGCAAGGGCTGCGGACATGCTCAAGGCCGCGTGCCCGACCGAGAACGCGCTCACGCCGCCGGCGCGGCTCGCGGCGGTCGGAACAAGGCTCGATGCCATGTTGCAGGCGGTCAAGATGGTACGCTCCGCTCTTGATGCATTTTACGCCTCGCTTGGCGACGAGCAGAAGGCAAATTTCGACGCGATCGGCCCGCGGCGGGCGGGCGGATGAGGAAGCGCCATTCGGTCTATTAAAGATGCTTGCGATTGAAGACGCTTGGCTTTGAGGAGATGCAAATGTGCAGGCTAGGTTTGGTATTCGCATTGCTGTTGTCGGGGTGTTCGCTGGCGATTGCACAACGAGGAACGCCGCAGGAGCAGCAGGCATGCACGCGGGACGCTCAGCGACTTTGCCGGCAGCAATTGGGCGACGATAACGCCGTTCAGCAATGCTTGCAGCAGAACCGGGCGAAGCTCGGTTCTCAATGTCGCAGGGTGTTTCAAAGCCACGGCATGTGACAAGGCCCGCTAACAGCGACCAAATGTATCGCTAACCATATGATCGATCTCATTGGTTGAAAGCTGAGCCGCTTCTGATTTATACTCTTGCCCAACAAGAAACAGGGCAGGGCGGAACGCGATGAAACGCGGCATCGAGTTTTGAGCGAGGTCGCGCGGCCGTCCGCGCTCGCACCCTTCCGTATCCGGAATTATCGCTTCCAGTGGCCCGCCGATCTGCTGACCTCGTGGGCGTTCGAGATGGAGACGCTTGTTCTCGGCTGGTACGTGCTGGTCGAGACCGGATCGGTGCTGCTGCTGACCCTGTTTGCATCGCTCAGTTATGTCGGCACATTGATCGCCCCGTTGTTCGGCGTAGTCGGCGATCGCATCGGGCACCGCGATCTGCTCGCCATGATGCGCGCGACCTATGCGATGCTCGCCGCCACGCTGATGACGCTGGCGCTGACAGGTTATTTGACGCCGCTTTATGTGATGGTCATCGTGGCCTTGATGGGCCTGGTCCGGCCGTCGGATCTGGGCGTCCGCGGCGCGCTGGTCGCGACCATCATGCCGCATGATCTTTTGATCGGCGCCATCAGCGTTTCCAGAACCACGATGGATACCGCGCGGATCGCGGGTGCCTTGAGCGGAGCAGGCTTGTTCGCGGCACTCGGAATGGGGCCGGCCTACGTGGCGACCGTCAGCCTCTACGTCCTCAGCACGCTGCTGACGCTGTGCGTGGTGGCGCGGGCGAAACCGCACCCGGTCGATGTATTGGCGAATGCCGCGCGGCCCTCGCCGATGCGCGACCTCAGGGAGGGAGTGGCCTATGTCTGGACCACGCCGCGGATGCGCGCAGCGATGTGGATCGCGTTCCTCGCCAATCTGACCGCCTATCCCCTGTCCAATGGATTGCTGCCCTATGTGGCGCGCGAGATCTACCACACCAACCAGACCGGGCTCGGCTATCTGTCGGCCAGTTTTGCGGTGGGCTCGCTGGCCGGTTCAATCGCGTTGAGCCTGATCGGCGGCATCCGGGTTGCGCGGCTGCTGATCGGCGCGACCGTGATGTGGTACGCGACGCTGCTGCTGTTTGCGCAGATGCAAACCGTGCCGGCGGCGATGGCGTGCCTGTTGCTGGCGGGTTTTGCGCAAAGCCTTTGCATGATCTCGATCGCGGTGATCCTGATGCGCACGGCGAGCGAACATTTCCGCGGCCGGGTGATGGGCGTCCGCATGATGGTGATCTACGGCCTGCCGCTCGGTCTGCTGGCGGCCGGCAGCCTGATCGATGTGGTCGGCTTTGCCGCCGCCGGCACCCTCTATGCGATGGCCGGCCTGGCGTTGATGATGGCCGTGGTTTTGCACTGGCGGGCGGATTTGTGGCACGTGCATGCGCCGGCGAATGCGAAATAGGGCGGCGCTCGTCTTACCGATCCTCTCCGGTACCTTGTGCTGACAACGCCGCCCACCATCTTCGTGCGATGACGTGAACAGCAGTGAGGACGACTGATGGCGCCGCACGTGGATTTCACCAGCCAGGCTTTTTTTCGCGATCCCGCTGCCGGCATCGCAACGCTCCGGGCATCCGGACCAGTGGTTGCGACCAGGTTTCCGATCGTCGGCAAGGTCTGGGTCACCACGACCTACGAAGCCACAGCCCGTGTGTTGAAAGACAGTACGACGTTCACGCTGCGCAAGGAGGGCGGGGCGCTGGCCGGGCTTCGCTGGTGGATGCCCAGGTTCGTCGCAACGCTTGCCAACAACATGCTCACGATGGACGAGCCGGACCACACCCGCTTGCGGGCCATTGTCGAGGAAGCCTTCCGCCGCCGCGCCGTGCTCTATATGGAGCCGCGCATCCGCGCCATCGCTGACGGTCTAGCCGGCGAGCTGTTTGCGCAGGGAAGTCCGGCCGATCTCGTGCAGCGCTATTCGCGGATACTCCCGCTCTCCGTCATTTGCGAATTGCTGGGTCTGCCGCAGGCCGACCGGCCGAAATTCATCGCCTGGGCAAATTCGGCGGCCCGGCTCACCGGCGTCTTCGGCTTTCTGCACCTGATCCGGGCGCTCACGCAGATGAAGCGCTATCTGCAGGGCCGTTTGCAGTTGGCGCGCAAGCAAGGCGGCGAGGGATTGATCGCCGAACTGGTGCGGGTCGAGATGGAGGGCGGCTCCATCACGCCCGACGAAATGGTGTCGATGGTCTTTCTGCTGCTGGGGGCCGGCTCGGAGACCACGACCCACCTGATCAGCGGATCGGTTTACGAGCTTCTGAAAAATCCGGGCTGGCGTGATTGGCTCATGGAGGACTGGAGCCGCGCCGGCCTTGCGGTCGAGGAATTTTTGCGCTTCGTCTCTCCGGTACAGTTCTCAAAGCCGCGCTTTGTCCGACAGGATGTGGAGCTTGACGGCATCCGCCTGAAGAAAGGCGACAGGATCATGGTCATGATCGCCGCCGCCAACATCGACCCGGAGGCAAATGAGCGTCCCGAACAGCTCGATCTCGCGCGGCGGCCGAACCATCACATGTCGTTCGGGACCGGAATCCATTTCTGCCTCGGTCATCAGCTCGCGCGCATCGAAGGCATCTGCGCCCTGGAGGCGCTCTTTTCGCGCTGGCCGGGACTTCAGCTGGCGGTCGAGCCCTCGCAGATCCGCTGGCGCCGACGGCCCGGCCTGCGCTCGATTGAAAAGCTGCCGGTTGTGCCGGGCTCTTGAGCAGGGAATACCGAGGCCGCCCAAGCTCTCTTCAAAATTGGAACCCGAGGTCAATTGCCTTATTGAATTTTGATACTGCCTCTTTGGGCGCCGGGCTCTCATTTGGCTGCTTCAGCGCGCATGAACGCATCGAATTCCTGCGGCGAACTCCCACAATCGCGCCGGCGAAGTGACCAGAAATTTAGTTGACTTGACCTCATATTTTGTACACTTGTACAAAACTGGGGATTGGAAAGCAAATCCAGTGACGGGCACGGTCGGGGCTGATCAAGCGCGATTGATCTGCCCCACGCTGTTGCTTTCATGGTCTTGTAGATGACTATCTCGGGACTGGGGATCTCCTGCAAAAACTGGTCGATCTTGATCTTCTGCTGCAATTGCAGGTCGAAGGCGATCAGTTGTTGGCGCTGTTGCCGTTAATCCAGGCTTCGCCCGTCAGGCTGCTGATCGATCATTGCGGCCGTCCGTCGATGGAGGCGGGATTGAACCAGCCGGGCTTCCAGGCAGTGCTGGAGTTGGGAAGGGCCGGGCGCGCCACCGTAAAATTGTCAGCAATCCAGGCATTTCGCGTGCGCAGATCCAGAAGGTTTTGGACAAGGATCCTTATGTTGTCCTGGGGCCGATTTATTCCGGCTCCGTCAAGGTCAACATGGCGCTGACGCAGCAAGCCGAAGTGCCGCAAATCGTGGGGGCGGAGGCCGCGCAAATTACGCAGGCCGGTAACCCCTTCGTGTTTCGCACCGCCTTTGGCCAGCAGTTCAGCATGCCGAAGATCGCCAACTATCTACACGACGGGTTGAAGGCCAAAACCGTCGCTGTGATTTGGGTGAACAATGATTTCGGCAAAGGCGGCCATGACAGTTTTGTCAAGGAGATGGAGCCGCGCGGCATCAAGGTCATTGCCGACCTCTCCACCGAGCAGGGTCAGGTCGACTTTGCCTCCGACGTTGCCAGGCTGAAATCTGTCAAGGCCGATTCGATCTTTGTCTATTGCAACGAGGAGGAAAGCGCGCGCTTCCTGCTGGAGGCCAAGCGCCAAGGCCTCAGTTCCCCGCTTTTCGGTGAAACCACGCTGCTCAGCCAGAAGGTGATCGATCTCGTCGGCTTTGCGGCAAACGGCGTCCGCGGTCATGTCGGTTTGACGGCGGATGCGCCGATTCCGGCCATTCAGGAATTTGCAGCCAAGTTCAACGCGCGCTTTAAATATGCGCCGGACCACAACGGCATCAAGGGTTACATCGCGGTGTATCTTGTCAAATACGTCACCGGGAAGATCGGCGGGTTCGATCGCAAGGCATTTGCCCTTGCCATGAAAGGATTGACGTTGAAGCCGGATACTTCGCCCGGAATTCTGATGGAAGCCAGTTGGGACCAGAATGGCGACATCGATCGCGCGAGTTTCCTGGCTGAGATCGTCGACGGCAAGCAGAACATCGTCGCAATCCTTCCGAAGCTGGGAAAATAGGACATCACCGCGACACCGGCCGCCAACGCAATTATTTGGGGCGATCTTGTTACCCGCGGGTTCCATTCGCGGAAATGACCCGGCGAAAGTCGGCGGCCCTTCGGCAGTCTGCCAAACCGATCGCGCTGGGCAGGTGTTCAGTGTGGGGCGTTCCGCGCCATGATGTTTTTGTTGACTTGACCCTATATTTTGTACAGCTGTACAAAGCGAGGGGGCAAAGGAACGGAAGGTAAACCTGATGACGCGAAACCCGAACATGCGGGAAGCCATCCTCAGCGCGGCGGAACTGTTGTTCTCGACCCATGGCTTCAATGCCGTCTCGATCCGCGACATTGCGATGGAGGCGGGCGCCAACCCCGGCAGCATCACCTATCACTTCAAGAGCAAGGACGGCTTGCTGCTGGAGATTTACAAGCGTCATTGCGGGCCGATGAACAAGCGCCGCATCGAACTGCTGGTCGCCGCCAGGCGCGTGCGCGACGCGCAGGACCGGCTTGAGGCGATCGTGCGCGCCTATGTGCAGCCGGCGTTTTCCTCCAGCAACGATCTGGCGGGCGGCGGCGCGCGGTTCACGCGCTTGCGCGCGGTGATGTCGGCGGAAGGCAACGCCGTGGTGGGGCGCATCATCGCCGAAATCTTCGACGACACCACCCACGCGTTCATCGAAGCCATCGAGCAAAGTCTGCCGCATTTGCCGCGCAAGACCATCGTCTGGCGATGTCAGTTCCTGCTCGGCGCCCTGTATTACACCCTCATCAACCCGGAACGGGTCACGCGGTTGTCGCGCGGCGAGGCCGACGGCGCGGATATGGCGGTGGCGATCGAGCAACTGGTGTTTGCGACCGTCGCCTCATTGCAGGCGCGGGAAGTCGATGATCTGGCGAACGAGGCGGAAGCCGGTCCGCGTCGGTCGAGGCCGACGCCTCAAGCTGTGCGGGCTATTCCCGGCCGCCGCAAGAACGTTCCGGCCAGGTAAAACGTCAAGGCCCAACATGCGCAGACGTGATTTTCTTGCAGCAGTTGCCGGTCTGGGAGGGGCCGCGATTCTCGATTCGGCCCGGTCCGCCGGCGCGGCGGAAGAGCCGGCCGCGCCCGCGAGGCAAATACCCTCGATCGCCGGTCCGGATCAAAATACCAGAACGTCTGCGTTCAAGGCGCCGGCGGGCGCGGTCGACACGCATTGTCACATCTTCGGTCCCGCCGCCGAATATCCATTCTCGGCAACGCGCCCCTACACGCCTCCGGAGGCGCCGCTGCCGATGTTTCGTGCCTTGCACGAGAAGATCGGGGTGGAACGCGCGGTCATCGTCAATGCGACCCTGCATGGGCTCGACAACCGTGTCGTGACCGACGCGATCGCCCAGAGTAACGGCAACTACCGGGGCATCGCCAACGTCAATGGCTTGATGTCGGACGCCGATCTTATCGCCCTCGACAAGGCCGGCATTTGCGGTTGCCGCTTTGCGTTCCTCAAGCGGCTCGGCGGTGTTGGTGACATGGCGGCGTTCAGGCGTCTCGTGGAGAGAGCCGCCGGCATCGGCTGGCATGTCGATATTTATCTCGAACCCGGAAGCGTCAGGGAATTTTCCCCAATGCTGAAGGCGCTGCCGGCGTCCTATGTGATCGATCACATGGGCACGATCGATGCCGCCAAAGGTCTCGACGATCCCGACTTCAAGGCATTGCTGGATCTGCAAACCAGCGACGAAAAATGCTGGGTCAAGATCACCGGGCTTGAGCACGCTTCGGCCGCTGGTCCGCCGTTTCACGACGCGATACCGTTCGCAAAGCGCCTGATCGACAACGCGCCCGATCGCGTGCTGTGGGGAACGGACTGGCCTCATCCCAATGTCAGGATCATGCCGAATGACGGTGACCTCGTCGATCTCGTTCCGCTCTGCGCCCCCGATCCCGGGGTCCAGCGCAAGCTGCTGGTGACAAATCCTGAGCGGCTTTTCCGATTTGCGAGCTCGTAATGAATTCGGTCAGCGGAGCACCGGCGCCCAGCCGACATGAGGAGATGATGTTCAAGCCAACGATTTCCGGGCCGGATCCCGACACCCGGACGCCGAAATTCCGGCTTCCCGCGTTGGCATGCGACGCGCATACCCACATCTTCGGACCAGGCGACAAATATCCGTACGCGCCGGGCCGGCCCTATACGCCGCCCGACGCGCCGTTGTCGGCATTCCGGGCGTTGCATGCGAAGCTTGCAGTGGGCCGCGCCGTCATCGTCAATGCCAGCGTGCACGGAACCGACAATCGGGTCGCGCTTGACGCCATCGCGGTGAGCAACGGGACCTTTCGCGCGGTCGCCAATATCGATGATACCATCACGGAACGCGGACTGCGGGAGCTTCACGACGGCGGCTTCCGTGGCTGCCGCTTCAACTTCGTGCGCCATCTCGGCGGGGTGCCGGACATGGCCGTGTTCGATCGCATCGTGGCGATGGTCGCGCCGCTGGGATGGCACATCGATCTGCACTTCGATGCGATCGATCTGCCTGACTACGCCGGCATGTTGGAAAAATTGCCGGGCTGATCGATCTGATGGCGCGCGACGAGAAATGCTGGGTCAAGGTTTGCGGCTGCGAGCGCGTGTCGTCGAGCGGGCCGCCCTTCCACGACGCCGTGCCCTTCGCGCGCCGCATCATCGAGACGGCGCCAGACCGCGTGATCTGGGGAACGGACTGGCCACATCCCAACGTCAAGGCGATGCCCAACGACGGCGACCTGGTTGACCTCATTCCACTGTTCGCACCGGAGCCGGAACTGCAGCAAGAAATATTGGTCGAAAATCCCGCTCGTCTGTTTGAATTCGGAAGCTAGCCTCGCATGCTCAAAGAAGGTCATCTGGGGGATTTATGAGCCTGACAGCGACCAGCCAAGCGCCCGCACAGCGCTCCACCAAAGCGTGGTGGAAGGAGTTGTGGGTCCGGGTGCTGATCGCCATGGCGCTGGGTGTGGCGCTCGGGATCTACAAGCCCGATCTTGCGATCCAGATGCAGCCGTTGGGAGACGCCTTCATCAAGGCGATCCGGATGCTGATCGCGCCGATCATTTTCTGCACGGTCGTCAACGGCATCGCCCATATGGCCGACATGGCCCGGGTTGGGCGCTTCGCGATCAAGGCGATCATCTACTTCGAGGCCATCACCACCATGGCGCTGATCATTGGTCTGGTCGCGGTGAATCTCTGGCAGCCCGGCGCCGGAATGAATATCGACCCCGCCAGCATCAATGCGAGCGTCGTCGAGCCCTATGTCAAGCAGACGGCCGTGATCGGATTTGTCCCGTTCATGCTCAACATCATCCCGCAAACATTTGTTGGAGCTTTTTCCGAAGGCAATATCCTGCAGGTGCTGTTTCTTTCGGTGATGTGCGGGTTCGCCTTGATATGGCTTGGTGATCGCGCCAAGGCCCTGACGGATGTAATCGACGTTGCGGCGAAGATGGTTTTCGGCCTTGTCAAGATCGTGATGTGGGCGGCGCCGCTCGGCGCCTTTGGCGCGATCGCCTTCACCATCGGGAAGTTCGGCATTGGATCGCTCGCCTCGCTCGGCAAGCTCGTCGGCGGCTTCTATGTGACCTGCATTGTCTTCATCGTGATCGTGTTCGGCCCCATTGCCGCCTATTGCGGATTCAGCCTGCTCAAACTGATCCGCTACATCTGGGAAGAGTTGCTGATTTGCATCGCAACGACGTCATCCGAGACGGTGCTGCCGCGGATGATTGCCAAGCTTGAAAACCTCGGTTGCGAACAAGGCATCGTTGGACTTGTGATTCCGACCGGTTATTCGTTCAATCTCGACGGCACGTGTCTCTATCTGGCGACAGCGTCCGTGTTTCTGGCGCAGGCGACCAATACCGATTTCGATCTGAGCCATCAGATCGGGCTCTTGCTCATTCTCCTCGTCACCTCGAAGGGCGCGGCAGGCATCGCCGGGGCCGCCTTCGTGGTGCTTGCGGCTACCCTTGCCGCGGGCGGAACGATACCGGTTGCGAGCGTGGCGCTGGTGCTCGGCGTGCATCGGTTGATGTCGCAGGCGCTGACCCCGACCAACCTGGTGGGCAATGCCGTCGCCACGGTGCTGATCGCAAGATGGGAAAATGCGCTCGACAAAGCGCGGATGGATCGGGTTCTCAACGGCGAATTGGTTGCTGCAACCTAGGCAACGAAGGTCTGCGCCCTTGCGTTACATAGATCGATAGCCGTCTTTAACGGTGCGGATACGAGATAAGGAAAACGCTCATGGCGACAACGAAAACAGGCCTTGTGGTTTCGGCGCACCCGGGAGACTTTGTCTGGCGCGCCGGCGGCGCCATCGCGCTGCACGCCAAAAAAGGATACCGCGTCAAGATCGTGTGCCTGGCGTTCGGCGAGCGCGGCGAATCCCAGTTCGCCTGGAAGCAGCCGGGGATGACGCTCGACAAAGTCAAGGCCGGCCGCCGCGACGAGGCCGAGCGCGCGGCCAGCGCGCTCGGCGCCGAGATCGAATTTTTCGATGCCGGCGACTATCCGCTGCGCCTTACCGAGGCGCACATGGATCGGCTGATCGACATCTACCGCGAACTCAATCCGAGCTTCGTGCTGACGCATTCGCTGGAAGATCCCTACAATGTCGATCATCCGGCGGCGGCGGCCTATGCCCAGGAGGCGCGCATCGTGGCGCAGGCGATGGGCCACAAGCCGCAGGCCGATTACAGCTACAGCGCGCCGCCGGTATTTCTGTTCGAGCCGCATCAGCCGGAGATGTGCGATTTCAAGCCGCAGGTCATCCTCAACATCGACGAGGTCTGGGACATCAAGCGCAAGACGTTCGAGATTCTCGCAGCACAGAAGCACCTCTGGGCCTATTACGAGCGGGTAGCGCTGCAGCGCGGCATGCAGGGCGGTCGCAATTCCGGCAAGGCCATGACCTATGGCGAGGCCTATCAGCGGCTGTTTCCGGTCGCTTTGGAGGAGTTGATATGAAGACGGTTGTGATCCGCAACATCAAGCGCACCGATGCCGAGCTCGTCAAACGGCTCGGTGCGCTCGGCGTCGCCACCGCGCACGAGGCCTATGGCCGCTTCGGGCTGATGAAGCCTTACCTGCGCCCGGTATGGGCGGGCGGCGAAGCCGCGGGCACCGCCGTCACCGTGCTGGCGCATCCCGGCGACAACTGGATGATCCATGTGGCGGTCGAGCAGTGCAAGCCCGGCGACATTCTGGTGGTCGGCTGTTCAGCCGATAATACCGACGGCATGTTCGGCGATCTGCTGGCGACCTCGCTGATGGCGCGCGGCGTCACCGGGCTTGTCATCGATGCCGGCGTCCGCGACGCCAGGTCGCTTCGTGAGATGGGCTTTCCGGTGTGGTCGAAGGCGATTTCCGCCAAGGGCACGGTCAAGGCGACGCTGGGCGCCGTCAACGTCCCCGTGGTCTGCGCGGGTATCAATGTGGTGGCGGGCGATGCCGTGATCGCCGATGACGATGGCGTCGTGGTGATCGGCCGGAAGCATGCCGCCGAGGTCGTAGCCAAGGGCGAAAAACGCCACGCCGACGAAGAGGGCAAGCGCAAGCAGCTCGCCGCGGGCAAGCTCGGGCTCGACATGTACAACATGCGCGAGCCGCTGGCGAAAGCCGGGCTCGTCTACATCGACGATCCGGAGGAGGACTGAGGTGACGTTGCGGCTGCACACCTTGCTTGGCGACCACGCTTGCACATCGGCGCTGAAGGACGGATCGATCAAATCCGATTTGGTGGCGTTCGATTTTGTCGATTATTCGCCGACCAACAAGGGTTTCAAGCCGATGGTGCGCGAAGGGGCCTTCGACGTCTCGGAGATGGCCATCGTCACCTATCTGATGGCGAAGAGTTTCGGCAAGCCGATAGTGCTGTTGCCGAGCGCGGTAATGGCGCGGTTCCAGCACGCCTACGCCGTGTACCGGGCTGAACTCGGAAATCTCGATCCGCGTGATCTCGAAGGCAAGCGCGTCGGCATCCGCTCCTTCACCACCACCACCGGCGCCTGGCTGCGCGGCATTCTTGCCAATGACTATGGCGTCGACTTGAATTCGATCGATTGGGTGACGTTCGAGGACGCCCATGTCGCCGAATTTCGCGACAGTACAATGCGTGCGCCCGCAGGCAAACAAATTAACCAGATGTTGCTCGACGGCGAACTCGATGCGGTGCTTGGGGAGAAAGTGGATCGCTCCGGCCTGAAGCCGCTGTTTCAAAACGCAGCCGCCGAAGAAAAATCATGGTTTGCAAAGCACCGGGTGATGCCGATCAACCATATGGTGGTGGTCAGCGAAAATCTGTCCCGGAATCATCCCGACGCGGTGCGGGAGGTTTTTAGGCTGCTGCAACAGAGCGCTACGCTTGCGCCGGCCACGGCCCCGCGATTTGGCGCCGACGAAATGCGGCGCTCGCTGCAGATGATTATCCGGTATACCGCCGAGCAGGGGCTCATTCCCCGTGCCTTCGCGGTCGACGAGTTGTTTGACGATGTGACGCGAGCGCTTTGGTAAAGCAGCCTGGGCGATCTCAAAGGAGCGACACGAATGAACCCCGAGCCGATCTTCGATCTCGCCCATCTCGGCCACATGGAATTGCTGACGCCGAAACCGGACGAGAGCCTGAAATTCTTCGTCGACGTGATGGGCATGACCATCAGCGGCCGCCAGGGAGAGTCGGTCTACCTGCGCGGCTGGGACGATTACGAGCGCTATTCGCTGAAGCTCACCGCCTCCAAAACTTCAGGCATGGAGCACATGGCGCTGCGGGCGCGCAGCCCTCAGGCCTTAGAACGGCGCGTCGCGGCGCTGAAGGGATCCGGCTTCGAGATCGGCTGGATCGACGGCGATATGGGGCAAGGGCCGGCGTTCCGTTGCCGCGATCCCGACGGCCACATCATCGAACTTTATTACGAGACCGAATGGTATCAGGCGCCGCCCGAGCTCAAGCCCGCGCTGAAAAATCAGGCGCAGCGGTTTCCGGCGCGCGGCGTCAACGTCCGCCGCCTCGATCACCTCAATTGCCTCGCGGTCGACATCAGGGCCAATCGCATCTTCTTTGAAAAATATCTGGGTTGCCGCTTGACCGAGCAGATCGTGCTCGACGACGGTACCGAGGCTGCGATGTGGATGACGATGTCGAACAAGAGCTATGATTTCGCCTATTCGCACGATCGCTCCAATACGCACGCGCGCTTCCATCACGTCACCTACGCGCTCGACAGCCGCGAGGAGATTTTGCGCGCCGCCGATATCTTCCTGGAGAACGGCGTCTACATCGAGACCGGGCCGCACAAGCATGCGATCCAGCAGACGTTCTTCCTCTACGTCTACGAGCCCGGCGGCAACCGCGTCGAAGTCGCCAACGCCGGCGCCCGCCTGATTCTGGCGCCGGACTGGAAGCCGATCGTGTGGACCGAGGAGGAGCGCAGGAAAGGCCAGGCGTGGGGGCTGAAGACCATCGAGTCGTTTCACACCCACGGCACGCCGCCGGTTGCGACGTGAGGCGAGGCCCTTGCCCAAGCAGCTGTAGCACGATCGATGGAGAGGATTTGCCGGCAAATCTGGAATCCACGGTTCGATCGCGATTGCAGCGATTCATGTTGTTTTTTAACGGCTTAGATGCCCAGTTCTGAGTTCTTCCACCGGCAGCGCCGCGACGACGTTGATCCCGCTGGCCAATATGTAGCGACTGTTGAGGGCTTGCAGTAGACACTTTGGCAGCAGCCGATTATTGCGATTACGCGTCGCGGTATCGGCAGATTCGGCCTAATAACCGAACAAAAACTGTGTAGATCGCTCCCGACGCAGGTTTTAAAGGTGTTTTCCAAATACTGTCCACCCTACCGAATCGACGAAAAGGATCGAAAATGGCAGACCAAATGACGAAGTCGCAGCTGATCGAGAAAATCGCCACCGAGAACGAAGTGGCGAAGAAGGACGTAAAGGGCATCCTGGAGACGATGGCGTCGATCGGCTACAAGGAACTGAAGAAGTCGGGGGTCTTTCTCGTACCCGGATTTGCAAAGTTCGTTGTCATCAGGAAGCCGGCCACCAAGTCGCGCAAGGGCACCAACCCCTTCACCGGCGAGCCCATGACCTTCAAGGCCAAGCCGGCCCGGAAGATCGTCAGGGCCCGTCCCGTCAAGGCCGCCAAGGACGCGGTCTAAGCGCCGAAGCACCCGCGCGCTTCCAATAAGAAATCATTCCGCGAAGGCATTCCAATCTGGGAATGCCTCCTCCGCCGCCGGCATTGCATTCACGCTTTAGTTGGGTGCGATGCCGACGGAGGTTTTTTGTTCGCTGCGTGCCTGGGACGAAGCGGCGGAGGAGCCTGCGATCGCTTTTATGGCCGCGGCTGCCGCCCTGCGGGTCACAACCCCTCGCGCCCAACTGCTCTCAGCATCCCAGTTTGCGTCTGCCACTAGCCCGCGCGAGTACCGTTTGGGACCGGCTTCTCCGGCTGTGCAATGACCGGAGTGATTTTGTCCGCATGGCCGATGTCAAATATCATTCCCTCGGAAAGCTCGCCAGCCATCCTTCGAGGTTCGAGATTCACAACGAATAAGGCCTGTTTGCCTTCAATTTCTGCCTTCGGACTTTGCCGTTCTTTTTTCATGCCAACGAGAATGGAACGAGTATGGTCGCCAAAATCGACTTTAAGCCGGACGAGTTTCTCTGAATTTGGCACGTCCTCAACGACAAGGATGGTTCCGACGCGGATGTCGACCTTATCGAGGTGGTCAAGAGAAATGGGCGATTTAACGGGTGCTGGTCTCATGTTGATTTGCCATGATAGCAACAAAGAGCGTAACTTTTGCAACTAGCGGCAGATGAGCCAAACGCTCCTACGACTCGAAGGCGCCCTTAGCACTTTCCGGTTCACGTCCAGTATCGATGCCCAGAACTATCCGCGCGACCTCCCGCCAAGCCGCCTTCTGCCTCCGCGTCGTCAATCCTGTTTTACGGCGGCAGCCGGTGAACCCGGGCGAACGGGAACTCTTCAATGGCCTCGCAGAACACGTACCCGGAGGCTAGAAAGCCAATATACCGGTTTTTGGTAAGAAACTTAGCAAAGTGACACATCGCAAAATGTTGCTACTATACGGCAGGCTGGGTTGCTCCATCTTGTATTGGAGGATTGACCTATGACTCGCATCGAACAAACTCGCGCCGGGTCACTGGATTTGGCTAGACTTGAAGCAGATGTCATAGCGACCCGTCCAGGTAGCTCGTTAGCGTCGATTGCTATGCCGGACTACGTCGAGCATCAAGCTGGTGTTCCCCGGGTCGGCGCGATCAGTGCCGAGGCGGTGGTACGCGACTATGAAGCCGCTGCCAAAGAAATCGAAGCGATGGGAGCGGAGCTGATCAGCGCGGCCCAGAAATGCGAGGCGATGACCGCCCAAGTGCATAATGCAATGGCTTACATGCGCGACACCGCGGCAGCGTATCGTGAGGAAGCTAAACAGATTTTTAAGCGCATTGAAGATTGTGCGTTGTTAACCGAAGACGTCCGCAAAGCCTGCGAGACCGCCAAACGTAGACTCGAGAGCAACATCACGTCATCTGGACTTCGGGCGGAGGAGACCTCTTCCCCGTAGGCCAGGCCTTCGATTTACGGTGTGGCACCAACAATCGGTCGCGCGTCGCCTTGAGGGCTTTCGCGATGCGAGCCAAGACGACCACCGTGGCGTTCCGTTTCCCGCGCTCCACCTGGGAGACGTAGGTGCGATCGAGGCCAGCCTCCAAAGCCAAGCCTGCTCCCGGTGGGTCTGGTTTCAGATAGACGATCAGGCAACAACAACAGATGCCGAGTCCAACCAGAGGATATTTCAGCGCTACGACCGCAGCCACTCCGAAAAGGCAGAGGGTCGCGATCGATCGGAAACGCATGATCCTGCGCACCCTCGGCGAGACGTCATCAACCGGAGTGCGGTCAATAAGCTCCCAAATCAAAAATATGTAGGTCAGGTTCACCAGGAAGAACACTGCCGCATAGAAGGCAACCGGCTGTGGCGCCAATTCGCTCACAGCCATCCAAGCCGTGGAGAGCGGAAGGAGCGACACGGAAAACAGATGCGCGAAATTGAACCACATCAGACGCGGCGTGGCCTCCCTGGCGTATCGCATGAGATGATGGTGACCCGCGCAACTCGCTTGATCATTCAACCGCGCACACACAAGAGGACTACACTATGAGTGAACTAACTGATCTATCCGCCGCAGCCAACCGCTCGATCGTCGGCGCGCAAATGCACTTCGCTACTCGTCCGGGCGTCGGCACTGTGACCGCCTTCGGCATCGAGGTCGACAAAATCGCCGCGCGCTACCAGACGCAATTCGACAACCTGCAATGTGTCGACCGGCGTGAGCGTCACGTCTGCCAAGAGCGCACTGACGACCCTGGCCAATGCAGCGAAGGCCGCAGCGGCTGGCGCGGGCACCGTCGAAGTGCCGGCAGCCGCGTAAACCATCCAGCATCAACACACACACACTTCAAGGGGAATACGAATATGTTTGAGACCACTTTAATCGCCGGCCTTGACCTGGCGAAGAATTCGAAAAACGCCGCGATCAAGGAACTTGCGACGATGGGCAAATATGCGCTCGCCGTTCGCACGGAAGGCGCAGCCGAAGCGCGCAAGATCGATCTGGACGCAACGGTCGAGCCCGCGCACAAGCTTGGAACGAAAAAAGCAAAGGCATCGGCACGGCTCAAAGAGCTTGCGGAAGCCAAAACGAAACTTGCAGCCGCATCGGACGAATTGATTGCAAGCCTGCCGCCGATCCTGCCGCCGGATGGTGCTGGCCGGACCCAAGTGTAGCAACGTTGAGTTTTGCTACACTTTGCTACAGGGGGCGATTTCGGGAAGTTATCCACAGGGCTGTAGCAATCGTTAACAATGCTACGCTTTTCAACGGCTAATTGCAGAAAAGCCATGTCGGCAGACTCAACACATGAGTGCAATCGGAGCGGTCCCAATCCGATCAAAAGGTGAGGTCCGGTTTCACCTTTCGGCGGCCTTTTTAAGCGGCGTCGGCGCGCGCATGGGGCAGTGAAGCAGACCGTATTATCCCGGCTTCAACTTCTTTGATGGGGCGCCCAAGATGGCGCTGGCGCCGCGCTACAACCCGTGGCTCCGAGACGGCGGATAAGTCTTTTTGATACGGGCCAGGACGATCTTGGTATTTTGGAGGAGGGTGTAATGAAGAAGCTTATTTTTGCACTTGTTATTGTTGGTCTAGCGTCCCCTGCCTATGCTCAAAACTGGGGCAGGAACCGGGCGAACTACGGAGCCACCGCGCGAGGCTCTGCCGACTGGGGCAAGACGATGGGCGACCCGAAAGCCAGACAAGCAGCGGGACGGGCA
>WNFW01000648.1_pt1 | contig 22494 bp, 23 predicted proteins | sample 5400131 | NCBI WGS metagenome assembly WNFW01 (sample SAMN13153362, study PRJNA577476) | soil metagenome | isolation source: 20 cm soil or saprolite under grassland replicate 1 | place: USA:California | collected 2016-06-15 | reverse complement strand
TTGACCCTAGTACGAGAGGACCGGGTTGAACGGCCCGCTAGTGTACCGGTTGTCACGCCAGTGGCAGCGCCGGGTAGCCATGGCCGGTTTGGATAAGCGCTGAAAGCATCTAAGTGCGAAGCCAACTCCAAGATAAGGTCTCCCACCGGGTTAACCGGGTAAGGGCCCTGGTAGACGACCAGGTTGATAGGCCGGAGGTGTAAGAGAAGCAATTCTTTGAGCTGACCGGTACTAATAGCCCGAGGGCTTGTTCACCTATAACTCACTCTTCAGGCACTGAAGGTGAGAACAAGCCGACGCCAACAAGAAATTCGGATCCAGCGCATGAAAGCAAACTGGAGAATCTCGTAGACCTAATTCGGTTGTGCAATTGCTGAGCTGCACCCTTTGGGCCATGCTCACCTGCTGTAATTCAACGCGTGGCTGAGCTAGGCGGGACCCCGGACCTCGACGGCGCCGACCTGCAACTCGCGATCGTGGTCGCCCGTTCCAACGACGACGTCACCAAGCGTCTGCTCCGGGGTGCCCAGGAGGCGCTGGAGCGCCACGGCGTCCAGGATCCCGACGTCTTCTGGGTGCCCGGGCCGCTCGAGCTTCCCGTTACGGCCCTCGCCCTGGCTGAGAAGGGCGGACACGATGCAATCGTCTGCCTCGGCTGCGTCATCCGAGGCGAGACCTTCCAGTTCGAGGTCGTAGCGATGCAAACGGCCGCCGGCCTGATGCAGGTCCAACTCGACTCTGGAGTCCCCATCGCTTTCGGCGTCCTGACCACCGAGGACCGCGACCAAGCCCTCGCCCGGTCGGGGCCCAAGAACAACAAGGGCTCCGACGCCGCCGAGGTCGCGATCGAGATGGCGAACGCGCTGAGGGAGATCCAGGGCTAGCTCGCGACGGAGATCGCGACGACCTTCTGTCCGGCGGGCACGACCAAAAACCCCTCAGTCGCCGCTGGTGTGCTGTAGCGGTTCGCAGCTCCAATGCTCGTGCTGAAGAGGTTCTTGCCGGTGGCCGGCTCGAACGCGAATAGCGTGCCGGTCGAGGCGTCGATCGCCCACAGCGCGCCCGCCGCGGTCACCGGCGGCGCCAGGGTCGGCCGGCCGACGTGCCACGCGACCTGCATCGAGCTCGCGCCGACCGAGACCGCATACAAGCCGTCGTTGCACGGAACGAAAACCATCGACCCAAGCCACGCCGTGCCACCCCACGCGCCGCTGCAGACGCGGAGGCTCGCCAGCTGGCCGCCGATTCCGCCCAGGGCACCCATCCGCAACAGGTATCCGACGCCTTCTTTGCCGATCACGAAGACGCGGCCAACGGACGGCAGGAGTGCTGCCCCGGTCGATCCCAGATCGACGTCGCCAGCGTTCAAAGAGGCCCAATTGGAAGGTGCGAAGTACGACCTGATTGACCCCAGGTCTGGCGAGAGCTGCAAGACGGAATCGCTGTATCCGAACCCCGATGCGAGCGCGTTACCCGTCACGACGTACACGCTTCCGTCAGAGCCGATGCTCGCCCCCTGCGGGGCCCAGATGCTCGCGCCCCGCGTCGCCGCCACCGTGAACACATGCGCCTGCCCGCCGCCGAGCGGCACGCCCACGACATATCCCCGGTACGCGCCGCAGTCGCCGAACAACCCGCCGAACGGGACATAGACCAAGCCAGACCCGATCGAAAGCGCGCCACGCAGCTGCTGCACCTGTGGCGTTGAGCCCGGCGGGTCGATCGTCTGCTGCCACGCCACCGAACCGTCGGTGAGGCTCAGCGCATAAAGCACGTGGTGGTAGCCCTTCAAAAACGCGACCACGTACATCCGCGCCGACGCCGGATCCGCGGCCGGTGTAGCCGTGATCCCGGTGATCGGCGAGATGTTGCCGCAGGGTAGCGTCGCGCTAACCACCGGGTCGCCCAGGTGCCGCTCCCATACCTTCGAGCCGGTGAACAGGTCGAGCGCGTAAACAGTGTTGTTCTCGGTCGCGACGATTGCGTGTCCGCCGACGATCAGCGGCGATGCGTAGACCGCCGCGTCCACGGCGACTGTCCACGCGACCTGGGGCGAATGAATGGCCGGCTCTGCCGCGCCGGCTCCCGACCGGCCAGCGTCGCGGTGGTATTCAGCCCACTCAGTGGAAATGGAGGGCGATGCACGTGGGGAAGCACTCGAGCCAGGCGACGGCGACGCAACGCCGGATGAGGTGGAGCTACATGCGCCGATGGCCAGGCACAAGGCAAGGCCCGCTGCTGCGCTTCGAATCAGATGCCCCAGGTGAACTTATGGCTTGGGTTCAGGCGCGCCCGCTCCGGCGCGAGCAGCTCGACGCGGCCCTGCATCGCGATGCCCCTCTTCGGTCCCATCGCGTCCACGACCATCGCGGCGCGCGGTTCCGCGCCGAGGTTGCGCAGCTTCACGCCGTCGACGTCGAAGTCAAGCGAGCCGTCGTCGTTCATTGTGTACATCACCGGCACGACGTGTGGCCAGCCCGTCGGTCCGACCGTCGCGAACCGCGCGATCCTCTGCGATCGCAAGAACTCGAGCTCCGCCTCACTGAACACGAGTCACATCCTAGACTCAACGATTTACATGGCAAGAACCACGGCGGACAAAGTCGACACGATCGGCAGCTACACGATCACCAGGCGCGAACCTCTCGAGCGACTCGAGGGCTCGTACCTCGAGCTCGAGCACCAGGCCACGGGCGCGCGCCACATCCACATCGAATGTCCAGACGACAACAACGGCTTCGCGGTTTTCTTTCCCACCCCGCCCAGCGATTCCACCGGGGTCGCCCACATCCTCGAGCACGTCGTCCTGGCGGGTTCGCAGCGGTTCCCCGTCCGCGATCCGTTCTTCAGCATGACGCGCCGCTCGCTGTCGACGTTCATGAATGCGCTGACAGGTTCGGACTGGACCATGTACCTCTACAGCACTCGCAACACCAAGGACTTCATGAACCTTCTCCAGGTGTACCTGGACGCGACCTTCTTTCCTCGCCTCTCCGAAGACTCCTTCAAGCAGGAAGGCATCCGCTTCGAGTTCGAGGATCCCGCGGATCCGAAAAGTGGACTCCGCTACAAAGGCATCGTCTTCAACGAGATGAAGGGCGCGCTGGCCACGCCGTCTGCCGCGGTCGATCGGGCCGTCGGCAAGACACTCTTCCCCGGGCTGCCCTACTCGTATGTGTCGGGCGGCGACCCCGAGGACATCCCCAATCTGACCTGGGAGAAGCTGCGCGGCTTCCACGAGCGCTACTACCACCCCAGCAACGCGCGCTTCTACACGTACGGCAACCTGCCCCTCGAGACAACCCTCGAGGCAATCGAACGCAACGCACTCGGACGATTCCGGCGCATCGCCGTCGACTCCTCGATCCCCGACGTCAACCGAAAAGCGAAACCGACGTCCGCTGTCGAGCCATACCCCGCCGTGCCTGGCGAGGACGATGCCAAGAAAGCGCAGGCACTATTGGCATGGGTTACCGTCCCTAGCGCCGACCCGTTCCGCGGCCTCGCCATGAAGGTCCTGTCCGAGGTCCTTCTGTCCAACGCAGGCTCGCCGCTGCGGAAGGCGTTGATCGACTCGGGCCTGGGCAGCGCGCTGGCTGACGGAAGCGGGCTGCACGACGACTTCAAGGAGTCGGTTTTCGGCGCCGGCCTGAAGGGGATCGCCCGCGAGGACGCTGAAAAGGTCCAAAACGTTGTGCTCGGCACCCTCGAAAGAGTGGCCGACCTTGGCGTGGACCAGTCCATGGTCGATGCCGCCATCCACCACCTCGAGTTCGAGAAGCGCGAGCGCTCGAATGCAGGCTTTCCCTACGCGTTGCGCCTCCTTTTCGCCTCGATGCCCGCCTACCTGTACGGTGGGGATCCCTTCTCCGCGCTGAATTTCGACGCGGACCTCGAACGCCTGGAGGAGGCCCGCCGCGAAGGACGCTTCTTCGAGAACCTGATCCGGGCCGAGCTCCTCGACAACCCGTACCGTGCTCTGCTCACCGTCGTGCCCGACACTGATTTGGAGGAGCGCAAGCGCCGTGCGGAGCTCGATCGCCTGGCTGCGATCGAGGCGAGGCTGACGGAGGACGAGCGCGCTCGGATCGTCTCTGAAGCCATGAGACTCAAAGCCGACCAGGACGCCAAGCAAGACCTCGCGCTCCTACCGACGCTCGAACTAAGCGACATCCCCATGAAGTTCGAGGACGTCCCGGTCCAGGACGTGGCCGTGCGGAAGGCCAAGGTCGAGTTCTATCCGCAGCCGACGAATGGAATCACCTATCTCGACATCCGCAGCGACTTCGCCGTCCTGTCGGCCGAGCAGAAGGATCTGCTCCCGCTCTTCAGCCGCGTCCTGACGCACAGCGGCGCGGCCGGCGCCGACTACGCGGAGATCGCGGGCCGAATCGCGTCCATTACCGGCGGCGTCGGAGCCGCGGCACAGGTGCAGTCACTGGCGATGCGCGACGACTACCTCCAATCCTTCGTCATCTCGGGCCGCGCTCTGGACCGCAACGCGCAGCCGTTCATCGAGCTGCTGACGGACCTCATCGCGCGGCTGGAAATCGATCCCCGCCGCCTCAAGGAGATCATCGCCGAGATCGCCACGCGCCTGGAGAGCTCACTCGCCGGGCTTGGGTTTCAGTTCGCATTGCTGCGCGCGCACTCCAAGCTCAGCTCGGAAGGAGCGATCAACGACCGGCTGCAAGGCATCGGGATGCTCCACACGATGCGCAGGCTGGCGCGCCTGGAGCAGGATGCGCTGGGCGACGTCATCAACCAGCTGGGAGAGATTCGCAAGCGTCTCTTCCGCGCAGGCTCGCTGCGGATCGTGGTCACTTGCGAAGAAGCGATGGTGCAGCCCTACGAGGAGCTGCTCACCGGATTGGTCGGATCGCTCGAAGCCGGCGGTGCGATAGGCGAGCAGGTCAAGCCGACCGCGCTGGAGCGGGCACCCGAGGCCCGCACGGCGCCAGTCCCGGTCGCTTTCAACGTTCGAGTCCTCAAGACGGTGCGCTACACGCACGAGGATTCGCCCGCGCTCCTGGTCCTTGCCAACTACCTTCGCGACACCTTCTTGCACCGCGAGCTGCGCGAGAAGGGTGGCGCATACGGCGCCTACGCCCAGGCGGGTGTCGCCAGCGCCACTTTCTATTTCGGCTCCTATCGCGACCCGAACATCGTCCGCACCTACGACATCTTCGACGCCGCCGTGCTCTGGGTCACCGAAGGCGACATCGAAGCGGAGGCCCTCAAAGAAGCGATCCTGGGCGCCTGCGGCGACGTCGATCCGCTCGAATCGCCGGACATCAAGGGCCGCCGCGAGGCGACCAACCGGGCGACCGGGTTCACGCGACAGGCGCGCGAGCTCTTCAAGCAGCGGCTGCTCCAGGTGACGGCGGATGACCTGCGGCGCGTGACTCGCGCGTATCTCCTCGGTGCACCCGCGGTGCAGACCACCGTCGCGGGCTCGGATCTGATCGACGCCGCCCGCAAGGAGCGTCCCGCTCTGTTCGAGGTCGTCGCCGCGATCTGATTGGACCTGCGCCCGACCCGCGCCCGGCGGCAGTCGCCACTAGACTGGCCCAAGCGTGAGGCGAGACTTCTGGCGGCACGAACTCTTTTGGCCAGCGGTCCTGATCCTGGCGGGCCTCTACTTCCTGGCCCTCAACCTGGGATGGCTGTCCTGGCTTCGCGCGGACATCTTCTGGCCGCTCGTCCTGATCGCGGTCGGCGCCTGGCTGATCCTCCGGCGCCGCCGCCGCTGAACCATGTGGAACCGCAACCCCAGCATCTTCTGGGGCATCGTCCTCGTCGTCCTCGGCGTCCTATTCCTGCTCAGCAACCTCGACATCAACATCAACTGGAGCATCGTCTGGCCGGTCGTGCTGATCGCACTCGGTGTCTGGCTGCTCGTCGCGAGGGTGGGTCCGGGCGGCGCATCTGCAGGGCTCGACAGCGCAGAGGCAAGGGACGGTCTGACGAAGGCTAAGCTCGAGGTGGCGGTCGGCAGCGGACGCATCGACGTCCGCTCCACTGACCTCGGTGACCAGCTCTACCGAACCCACATCGAGCACGCAGGAACGGCACCAGAGGTGAACCTCGACCGCGCGACAGGCACGGTCCGCATCAGCCAGCGTCTGGACTGGTTTGCCGGCGCGCGGCGATTGCGGATCGACACCCAAGTCTCGGATGCGATTCCGTGGGAGATCACGTGCAACACAGGAGCCATCCGCGGCGACTTCAACCTCTCGACGACCTCGATCACGGCTTTCGAATGCAGGACCGGCGCGAGCCAGCTGACGCTCGACCTGGGTGCGCCCAAGGGCATCGTGCCCGTGCGGATCGAGGGCGGCGCGCTGACCGTCAATCTCGCGCGGCCGGCAGGTGCGGCGGTCAAGGTCGCGGCATCGGGAGGCGCGGTACAGCTCCGCGGGGATGGGTCTCACCAAGACGGGATCGGAAGCCGCGATTGGCGCTCCACCGGCTACGACGCGGCGACAGACCGCTACGACGTGACCGTCTCAGGCGGCGCGCTCCGAGTGAACATCAGCTCCCGGTAATGCGCTACACGTACCGCTATCGCAGCTTTTTCTGGCCCGCCATCCTCATCCTCGGCGGCATCGTCGCGTTGCTCGTCAACACCGGTCAGATACCGGTCGACCGCCTCTACCAGCTCGTCAATCTGTGGCCGGTCGTCCTCGTCGTGGTCGGTCTCGAGCTCATCATCCGCCGCACAGTCCACGGTCTCGCCGGCGATGTCGCCGCGGCGCTGATCGTCCTCATCGCTGTGGTCGGCGCCGCCGCGTACGTGACTGTCGGCCCGAACCCATCCGCGAACCACACACTCGACGCGGCAACTCCGGCCGGAGATCTCACCGAGGCAACCCTTGAGATCGACGCCGGCGCCTCGACCGTTACGGTGTCGGGCAGCACCGAGGTCGGGTCCGATCTGTACCGCGCGCACCTCGAGTACACAGGCCCTACGCCCACCGTGAATCACGACAGCTCTCGAGGCACGGTCCGGATCAACCAGCCGAGCAACAATTTCGGGATCCTCCAACCGCGGCACTTCAAGGCAGACGTCCAGCTGAACGCGGGCGTGGCGTGGGCGATCCGGCTCAATAGCGGCGCGACGACAACCACCATCAACGTGGCTCATGCCCACGTCACCTCGGTCACGCTCAATTCCGGCGCCGGGCGCGACGACATCACGCTCGGCCCCGCTTCGGGGCTTGTGCCGGTGGAGATCAACGGCGGCGCGCTCACGGTCCACCTCCACAGGCCGAGTGGCACCGAGGCTACGGTCGACGTCTCCGGCGGGGCGGTCAGCCTCGACGCGGATGGCAGGAGCATGCACGCGATCGGGCATCTCACCTACACCTCGTCAGGCTTCTCGGGCGCCGGCAGCGGTTACCGGATCAAGGTGAGCGGTGGAGCCTGCACCGTGACCCTCGACGCGACGACCGAATCAGGCTAGTCGGGCGTCGAGAGCCTCGATCCGGGCGCGGTAGATGCCTTCCGTGGCAGGGCTGACGGCGGCGCGCAGGCCATGCGCCGCGACTCCGAGCAGTCCGGCGAGCTCGGCGTCGAGCACGTGCGCCGCCTCCAGCACCTTGACCAGCGCGGCCGCGCGCTCCGCGCCGGCGAGGATCGCATCCTGATCGGCCGGCAGGCGGGCGAGCTCCTCAGCCTCTTTGCGCAGGTGCCTCGCGAGCGCAACGAGCTCTTCGCCCCCTCGCTCCTCGCATCTCGTCGCGCCCGCACTGGCGGCCGCCGACGCGAGCCTTCCCTCCAGCAGGCGGCCGTCCGCGGCCGCGTTGGCCCCGATCGCCGGGCACAGTCCGACGACCTGTTCCGCGCCCAGCTCCACGCCGCGACGGGCGAGCTCCGCGATGACGTCGGAAGGCGTGGTCTCGTCGATGCGGAAGAGGTTCATGGACAGCTGCACCCGCGATCCGGACAGCTCAAAGGCCAGGGCCTGCACCCCGCGTAGGCCCGCCGACGACTCGCGGATCGAGCGCGCCAGGGCGCGCGCCCCGACCAGATCGATGTCGAACAGCATCACATTGAACGCGACGAGCATCCGCCGCGCGCCCACGCAGACCGCGCCCGCGGTGGGGTGGAGGTTGGATCCGCCCAGGTCCGGAACCACCCTGCCCGTCCGGATATCGGCCAGCGTCCGAGCCTCGCCGTGCCCGTAGTAATAGACAGGGACCTGAAGCTCCGACCAGACGCGGCGCCCAACCTCATGGGCGAGCTCGCGGCACTCGTCGAGCGTCGTCGAGCCGAGCGGAATGATCGGCACCACGTCAGCCGCCCCGACGCGCGGATGGACGCCCTTGTGATCGCGAAGGTCGATGCGCTTGACCGCTTCCCCGACGGCGCCGATCAGACCCTCGAGGAGGCGGCCCTGTGCGCCCGCCAGCGAAACGACGGCACGGTTGTGATCGGGATCCGCGTCGGTGTCGAGGAGGAAAGCCTCGTCGGAGGCCGCCGCGATCGCTTTGATGACTTCATGACGGCGGCCCTCCGAAAAGTTCGGCACCGACTCGAAAAGTGCTGCTCGATCCATGCGAACCGTTAGCGTAAGTTGCCGTGTCGGGCCCGGTCGCCCTGGTCTACGGCGAGGCGCTGATGAAGCACCAGCTGTCCGACGAGCACCCGCTCCAACCCATCCGCGTCAAGCTCGCCGTCGACCTCATCCGGTCAACGGGCCTCATCGAGCACTCCCACCTTCTTCCGCCGCGAGCGGCGACGATCGCCGAGCTCGAGCTCGTCCACTCTGCCGAGTATGTGGAGATCGTGCGCCGTCTCAGCGACCCCAGGGAGCGGAGGGAGGTGCCCCCCCAAGCCATCGACGCCGCCGGCTACGCATCCGCCGACAACCCGATCTCCGATGCGCTTCATGAAGGCACCTCGTTGGTCGTGGGCGCGTCCCTCATCGCCGCCGAGGCGATCGAGGGAGGCGCTGCACTCCACGCCTTCAGCCCGTCCGGCGGGCTGCATCACGCGCACCGTGAAAGGGCGTCTGGATTCTGCACCTACAACGATGCCGCGATCGCGTGCGCATGGCTCAAGCGGCAGGGACACCGCGTCGCCTACATCGACGTGGACGTCCATCACGGCGACGGCGTGGAGGAGATATTTCAGAGCGATCCGGACGTCCTCACGATCAGCCTGCACGAGAGCGGACACTGGCTGTTCCCTGGGACCGGGTTCCCACAGGACAGCGGCGTGGGGAAGGGCAAGGGCTCGGCCGCAAATCTGCCGTTCGTTCCGTACGCGTGGGATGAGCCGTGGCTGTACGGGTTTGATCGAGTGGTGCCGGCGTTCCTGCGCGCGTTCAAGCCGACGGTGCTCGTGACGCAGGACGGATGCGACTCGCACCACCTGGATCCTCTCGCGCACCTGGCGGCGACGACGCGGATCTGGCCACACGTCGGGAAGGTCTTCCACGAGCTCGCGCACGAGCTTTGCGGCGGCCGGTGGCTCGCATTGGGTGGAGGCGGCTACGCGATCTACGAAGTCGTGCCGCGCGCGTGGACGCTGCTCTTCGCGGAGATGGTCGAGCGGCCTGATCTCGCCGCCGAGGTCAACGATCCGACGACCGTGGTGCCGGCCAGGGACGCGCAGGAACGGGTCTGGAGCGCCTTGCGCAAGGACCTCGACCACCTCGGCGAGGTGCACGGACTGAGCTTCAGCTAGACCGAGTAAGTCCTCAGGCAGCGGGTGCAGACGCGCGCCCGGAACGTCTTTCCCGAGACGGTCACCCGGCCCATCTGGAGGTTAGGCAGGAACCTCCGGTTGACCCGGTTCTTGGCGTGACTGACGTGATGTCCGTACTGCGGCGTTTTGCCGCAAATCGCGCACTGCTTGGCCATGGAGCACCTTCTGGCTGGAGATGGAAGCGCGCGCGGCAGCAAACAAACGCTTGCGCGCGGACTCGAATTGTACCATGAGCCCTCAGATGGCCTCGAAGACGACCACCGCTCTGACGCAGTCCCGGCAGTGGGGCCGGATCGAGGTTTTCCCCTCGGCCGTCGCGGCCATCGCCGGGCACGCCGCCATGCGGTGCTACGGCATCAGCGGAACGGCGGGCCGTGGTCTGCGCGATGGATTCGCGGAGCTGCTGCGCCGGGAGAACGTAGACAAGGGCGTCGACGTGGTGCAGCTCGAGGACGGCCTGGCCATCGACGTCTACGTGATCGTGCAGTACGGGATCCGGATCTCCGAGGTCGCTCACAACCTGCAGGAGACCGTCAAGTTCGAGGTCGAGCGCTCGGTGAACGTGCCCGTGATCAAGGTCAACGTCAACGTCCAGGGCGTTCGCGAAGAACGCAGCTGAGTGGTGGCCGCGATCAAGGTGACCGGCGTGGATGGTCCGCTTTTCAAGCGGGCGTTGCTCGGCAGCCTGACGTGGCTTGCCGCAAACCACGAGGAGGTGAACCGGCTCAACGTGTTTCCGGTGCCCGACGGTGACACCGGCACCAACATGCTGCTGACGCTTCAATCCGCGGTCGAAGATGTCAAGGAATCGAACGCCGCAGAGGTGAGCAAGATCGCCAAGCTAGCCTCGCACGGCAGCTTGATGGGCGCGCGCGGGAACTCGGGTGTGATCCTGTCGCAGATCTTCCGCGGTTTCGCCCGTGCGGTCGAGGGCAAGAGCTCGCTGACACCTGGCGAGCTGGCGGCCGCTTTTGAAGAAGCCGCGAATGCCGCGTACCGCGCGGTGAACAAGCCCACCGAGGGAACGATCCTCACCGTCGCGCGCGAGGCCGGTCGGGCGGCGGCCACCGCCGCAAGCTCGCCCGACGCCAACGTGCCGCGCGTGATCGCCGCGGCCGCCGCCGGCGCACGCGCTGCCGTGTTGAAGACCCCGAGCCAGCTGCAGATATTGCGCGACGCAGGGGTGGTCGACGCCGGAGGGTTCGGCCTGCAGCTGATCCTCGAAGGGATGCTGAAGACGGTCGAGGAGTCGGACCCCGCGTTCGCCGCGCTCGCCGACGTGAAAAAGCCCGCGACACCCGCCGCCCAGATCTCGCTCGACCTTCCCGAAGGCGGCTGGGGTTACTGCACCGAGTTCCTGATCGAAGGCAACAACCTCGACACCGAGCTGATTCGCGGCCAGATCGAGTCGCTCGGCAACTCGGTCCTCGTCGTGGGGGAGCCCGAGCTCGTCAAGGTCCACGTCCACACCGACGACCCGACGAGCGTGATCAACCTGGCGGGCGGCTACGGAAAGCTCCTGAAGCTGAATGTCGGTGATATGTCGACGCAGCATCGTCGGATTCTCGACAGCGAGCGAAAGCCGGGCGGCAGCGGCACGCGTCCGAATGGCGTCGGCATCGTCGCGGTGGTCGCTGGCAACGGCCTGGTCGAGATCTTCCGCGGTCTCGGGGTCGACGCGGTCATCCAGGGCGGCCAGACCATGAACCCGAGCACGCAGGACATGCTGACCGCGATCGAGTCGGTCCCCTATGACGAGGTCGTGCTCCTTCCCAACAACGGCAACGTTGTCGCCGCGGCGAAACAGGTCATCGGGTTGACGGAGAAGAAGGTGCACGTGGTCGAGACGCACAGCGTTCCGCAGGGGGTTTCGGCCGTGGTCGGGTTCCGCCCCGAACGGTCGGGCGAGGAGAATCTGCGGGCGATGAAGGCGGAGGCGGAGCGGGTGCAGACGATCGAGGTGACGCACGCGGTGCGCGACACCCGATCCAATGGGGTCAAGGTGAAGAAGGGCGATGTGATCGGCCTCATCAACGACCGCCTCGAGTTCGCGGGCGGCGACTACGCGGAGGTGGTCAACAAGGCGCTCGGCAAGCTCGGCCCGGACGCGTATGAGCTGGTCACCGTCTATCGCGGAGAGCAGGCGAGCGACGCAGAGTTGGCGAGGCTCGAATCGGAGATCCGCACCAACTACCCCGGCCTCGAGGTCGAGGTGCAGCAGGGCGGCCAGCACCACTACCCTTTCATCCTCTCGGTCGAATAAGCCCGCTTGAGCCGTAGCTTCGCGGTCGTCACCGACTCGACTGCCGACCTGCCCGACGAGTGGCGCGAGCGCTACGGCATAGAGATCGTGCCGCTCAAAGTCCTGTTCGGCAAGGAAACGTTTCGTGATCGGGTCGACATGACAAGCGACGAGTTCTTCACCCGCCTGGCGGCCTCGACGTCGCTGCCGACCACCTCCGCGCCGTCGCCCGGCGAGTTCGCCGAAGTCTACCGGCGCCTCGCCGAAGACCACGACGGCTGCATCTCGATCCACATAGGCGCGCGCCTGTCGGCGACCGCGGAGGCTGCTCGGGTCGGGGCTGAGGCGGTCGAAGGATTCAAGGTCAACGTCATCGACAGCCAGACCGTATCGATGCCGATGGCGTTCCTCTGCCGCGTGGCGGCGCAGAGCAACAGCCTCGATGAGGCAACGGCGGCGGTGGAGCAACGAGTGAAAAAGTGTCGTGTGCTCGCCCTGCTCGACACACTCCGCTACCTGGAGATGGGCGGCCGGCTCAGCCGAGCCCAGGCGATGATCGGGACGATGCTGGATCTCAAGCCCCTGCTGCTCGTGTCGGAGAACGCCGAGATCAAGCCGGTCGACCGCGTGCGGACGCGTTCGCGCGCGATCCCCCGCATGGTCGAGTTCTTTCGCTCGGAGATGCCCGTGGAGACGGTCGCTGTGATGCACGCCCAGGCGGCGGACGAAGCTGACCGGATCGCGGGCGAGCTGCGGCGCGAATTGCCAGACCTGGAGATTCCCATCGGGCAGATCGGTTGCGTGCTCGGCACGCACACGGGCCCCCAAGCCCTTGGTCTGGTGTACCTCAAGAGGTAAATGAGAAGTTGCTGTCCAGCCGCACGTTGTGCCCCGGCAGGGGCCACACGCGCAGCACCGGCGGCGTGACGGCAACGAGGCGCGGTAGCGCGATCACCAGCAATCGAAACAGCCGCCGCTGCGCGTCTCCCCACGCCAGCCCGTACTGTCCGCGCAAGACTGGTGGCAGAAGGCCGGTGGTCACGATCTCGAAAGGGATCATGGCCGGGCCAGGCAGGAGTCGGAGCCGAGGCCTCAACACGAGCGAGCCGAGCTCCCGGGCCCGCGACCCGACACTCACCTCGCCCTCCGACATCATCCGCTCCAGGTACGTGGTGAACTCCGCGAGCGTCGCCGGAAAACGCTCGCGCGGAATGCCCAGCAGCTCGCCGAGCACCTTCGACTCCTGGTAGAACTCTTCACGCTCGCGCTCCGAGAGCGGTTTGACGAACGTCTCGTATGTCACCAGCGCGGAGTCGACGAGCGTTGCGTGCACCCACTGCAGAAGGTCGGGGTCGAGCGCCCGATAGTCCCGTCCGCGAACCTTGCCATGCGCCTGGTTGACAGCTCGCGCGGCGGCGAGGGCTGTCTCTCGATCGCCGAAGACGATCGCCATCGTCATGCGCACAGTCCGTCGCAGGCGCCGGATCGGCCGCGTCCGAAAGTCGGAATGCTGGTCGACGCCGGCGGCGACCTTCGGGTGCGCAAGCTGCATCAGCAGCGCCCGTCCGCCGCCCAGGAGGAGGACGTTTTCCCGGTTCACACGGCGGGTGATCGAGCCCTCGGGGTAGAGCGCACTCGCCATCACGTCCATTATTTCCCCTGGAGATGTACCAGCAGGCCTTCATCTTCGGAGCCGCGTTCCTCGGCTCGGCGGTCGAGGCGACCGAGGCGCTGACGATCGTGCTCGCCGTCGGGCTCACGCGTGGCTGGCGCGAGCCGCTCCTCGGAACCCTCCTCGCGATCGTGCTGCTCGGTCTGCTCGTGCTCGTTTTCGGGCAGCTCATCGTCACCACCATTCCGGAGTGGGCCCTCAAGCTGCTGGTCGGCACCCTCCTGCTTCTGTTCGGATTGCGCTGGCTGCACAAAGCAGTGCTGCGTTCCGCCGGAGTCGTCGCGATGCACGACGAGGAGCGCGCCTATCAGGACGCGGTCAGTCAGCTCGGTGAAACGGTCAGCCGGCGAGACTGGGTTGGCTTCGTCCTTGCCTTGAAGGGAGTGTTCCTCGAGGGCCTGGAAGTCGTTTTCATCGTGATCGCCGTCGGCGGGCCGGGCCACGCCTGGACCGCGGCCATCGCCGGCGGGTTGGTGGCTGCTGTCGTGGTTGCCGCGGCGGGGTTGGCCGTGCGCCAACCGCTGGCTCGAGTCCCGGAGAACACGCTGAAGTTCGCGGTCGGCATCCTGCTCACCAGCCTCGGCACGTTCTGGGCCGCCGAGGGCATGGGCGCGTCGTGGCCCGGGGACTTCCTTTCCATCTTCGCCCTCGCGGGCATCTTCCTGGTCGCCTCCCGGCTTGCGGTGACGCTCATCAGGCGGCCGGCGCTCGCGTGAGGTTCCTCAGGGCCGCCGGTCGAGAGCTGCTCGGCCTGTTCGTCAGCGACTGGGTGCAAAGCGGCGTGGTCATTGTCATCCTCGCCGCCGCCTGGTTTGCCGTGGCCAAGTTCGGGGCGCCCGCCCTCGTGCTCTTGGTGCTTCTCCTTGCCACCCAGCTCGTATGGTTCGCCCGCGCCGAGGCTACGCGGTCGCGGCGGCAATCTCCGAGTTGAACGTTTCGATCATCGGCTTGAAGAACGCGGCGATCTCGGCCCCGATCCTGTCGACGTCGTACTTGCCGAGGCTCGCCACGTCCGCCGAGACCATCGCGCGTTGTACCGCCGCCGCGGCGTCGTCACCGGCGACCTCGGCGTCGAGCTGCCGGCCGTAGTCCGCCACGAACTTCGTGAGCACCGTGGTCATATCGTGTAAGTCAGCTGGCAATCCGGGCGAGGTCGAAAGCCCGTCCGCCGTATCGATGTCCGTCTTCATCTGGCCCAGCGTGGAGCGCGCGCTGGTCACGTCACCCGCCAACGCCTGGGCGTTGAGGTCACGGAGGTCGGCAAGACCGGCGTAAAGGGCGCGCCAGAACCGGCCGTGCAGGAGTTGGTCCGCGGCCACGATCCTGGCGACCGCGAGCGCGCGCCGCGCATGCGCCACGCGTGTTGATTCACGGTCCAGGCCACTGCCGCCCACCAGCATCAACCAACGTTGGTCCCTGAGGCGTCGCTCATGGGCGCCGAGAGAGGCGTCGTCGGCGTTGATGGTCTGCATGGCCAGCTGCGAGTTGGCGACCGATCTGTCGACCAATACGAGCGCCTGCTTCGCATCGAAGGACCCGCTGCCGTTGAGGGTTGTTAACTGGATGTTGATGTCGGTGAACGTGGAGTTCAAAGTGTTCTGATGTGAAACCACCGTGTTAAGCGTTCGCTCCGCGCCCGTGATGCGATCACCCGCAAGGGCAAATCCAAGCGCGCCATACCCGATGATTCCGAGAGTCAGGATGGCGGTGGCCGCGATCTCGATCCGTTTCCGCAGCACGAGTGTCGTAAACCGGAAAATACGATAGATGGCGCTGCTGGTTCTACCGCGCGCGCTTGACGCGTCGGTCGAACAGCTTCCGGACGTCGGACCGCTCAACGCCAAGCGACTCGCCAAGCTCGGGATCAAAACGGTCCGCGACCTCTTGCTCACGCTGCCGTTCGGGTTCGAGACCTACGGCGGACCGACCGAGATCTCGACGCTCGAGCCAGGGACCCAGGCGACCGTTGTCGGAATCGTCACCTCGGTCACGGCCAAGATCACCCGCAACCGGCGGATGAAGCTCACCGAGGCTGTGCTGGGCGACGGCAGCGGTGGAAAGTTGCGCATCGCCTGGTTCAACCAGATGTACCTGGCCAAGCAGCTGCACAGGGGCGACCGCATCGCGGTGGCCGGCACGGTCAAGCGCGGCTACGCGGGATTGCTCGAGATGCAGAACCCGCATCACGAAAAGCTTGCGGCAGACGAAGAGGTGCAGCCGTCGCGGGTGGGCGGCCTGATGCCCAAGTACCACCTTGTCGACGGCCTGACGAGTCGCCGCATCGCAAGGTGGGTCGCCTCGGCTCTTCCCCTCGCCGACCACATCGAAGACCTGCTCCCTGAGGAGGTCCGCGCTCCGCACCACCTGCTGGGCGTCGTCGAGGCGGTGCAGCGAGGCCACCGCCCGGAGACCGATGACGAGTTCCGCGAGGCAAGGCGCCGCATGGCCTTTGCCGAGCTGTTCGAGCTCCAGGCGGCATTCGCGACGATGCGCGCCAACCTCGCGGTGGAGCCCGCGACGAGCATCCCGTACCGGCAGGAGGTCATCGACACCTTCAAGACCGGTCTCGGATTCGATCTCACGACGGCGCAGAGAAAAGCCACGTGGGATGCATTCAAGGACATGGACCGAGCGGTGCCGATGAACCGTCTGCTCGACGGAGACGTCGGGTCGGGGAAGACCGCGGTCGCCGCTGCATGCGCCGCGATGGTGCACGCCGCGGGGATGCAGTCGGTGGTGATGGCTCCGACCGAGATCCTCGCCAGACAGCATCTGCACCGGTTCCGTGCCTACCTGGAGGCCAGCTTTCCGGACCTTCGCGTGGAGTTGCTCGTCAGCGGTCTGAGCGCAGCCGAGCGTCGGCGCGTACGAACAGCTGCGGCTTCGGGGCACTGCGCACTTGTCGTCGGTACCCATGCGTTGATCGAGGACGATGTCAAGTTCGCCAACCTCGGTCTTGCCGTGGTCGACGAGCAGCATCGCTTTGGCACACGCCAGCGTGAGCTCTTGCGGGCCAAGGGCCAGGGCCGGCCGCATTTCCTGGCTATGACCGCAACCCCGATACCACGGACGCTGGCGCTGGCGTCATACGGCGAGATGACGCTGTCGGTCATCGACGAGATGCCACCGGGACGGAGGCCGGTGGCGACCGAGGTCATCGAGCCCGGCGAGCGCGACCAGGCTTACGACCTTGTGCGTGCAGAGATCCGGGCCGGGCATCAGGCCTTTGTGATCTGCCCTCTGATCGAAGAATCAGAGGTCCTTGCCGCGAAGTCGGCGACGGCAGAGTACGACCGACTGAAGAAGGAAGTGTTCACAGACCTGGAACTTGGGCTGATCCATGGTCGCCTCAAGGAAAAAGACGGCGTGATGCAGCGCTTCGTGGCGGGTGAGATCCAGGTGTTGGTGGCTACCGCCGTGGTCGAGGTCGGAGTCGACGTGCCCAACGCCACGGTGATGATGATCGAGGGAGCCGAACGATTCGGGCTGGCGCAGCTGCACCAGTTTCGAGGGCGCGTCGGGCGAGGCTCGGCGGCCAGCCGGTGCCTTCTCCTGTCCTCCGATGCGACGGAGTCGAGCCTCGAGCGCCTGACGCTACTGACAAGGATCGCGGACGGCTTCACGCTCGCCGAAGAAGACATGCGCATCCGCGGCATGGGCGAGTTGATGGGTGCGCGTCAGCACGGCATGTCGGACGCGGCGATGGAGTCGCTGCGCACGCCTGAGCTGTTGAGCGAGGTCCGCCAGGAGGCGGAGCGGGTCCTGGCATCAGACCCTGGGTTCGAGCATCATCCGTTGCTCAAGGCGGCCGTCGCACGTCGCCTGGAGCTGACATCCATCAGCTAGGTCGATACTAACCAGGTGACCGAACAGCTCTCAGCGATGCGCTTGACCGAGTACAGCCATGGCGCCGGTTGCGCTTGCAAGCTCAGCCCGGTCGAGCTTGGTCAGATTCTCGGCGCGCTACCGCCCGTCATCGACCCCAACGTCCTCCACGCCTCTGCGTCTCGAGATGACGCGGCCGTGTACAGAATCGCGCCCGACCGCGCTCTCGTCGCCACGGTCGATTTCTTCACGCCCATCGTCGACGACCCGTTTGAGTTTGGAGCGATCTCAGCGGCCAACGCGCTGAGCGACGTCTACGTGGTCGGGGCGCAGCCGCTGTTCGCGCTCGGGATCACGGCGTTCCCGCGCGACAAGCTGGGCACCGGCCTGCTGGATCGGATCGTGCAGGGCGGCGCGAGCAAGCTTGGAGAGGCCGGCGTCACGATCGTCGGCGGACACTCGGTGGACGACCCCGAGCCGAAGTTCGGTTACGCGGTCATCGGCGAGGTACACCCCGACCGCGTGATCGGTCACGAAGGCGCCAGCGCGGGCGATGTCCTCTACCTGACCAAGCCGCTGTGCTCCGGTCTCGTCACGACCGCGGTCAAGCGCGGATTGTGTCCACCTGCCCTGGAGCGCCAGGCCGTCGACGTGATGATGACCCTGAACCGTGAGGCGGCGAGGGCCATGCTCGACGCCGGAGCGACCGCAGCCACCGACGTGACCGGCTTCGGCCTGATCGGACACATGGTCAACCTGGCGGGCGGCGCGGACATCGACTTTTCAGCGGTGCCGTTCCTGGACGGCGTCCGCGGGCTCGCGGACCTGGACATATTTCCGTCGGGCAGCCGTCGCAACCACGGCGCGTACCGAGACGCCATCGAGTGGAACGGGTTGCCGGAGGTCGAGCAGCTGATGCTGTGCGACGCGCAGACCAGCGGCGGGCTGCTCGTCGCGATTCCGCCTCGTCGCGCTGAGACCTTCGCGCGCGAGCTGCCATCGGCCCGGAGGATCGGGGTCATGCGAGGCGACGGCAAGATCCGCGTCAGGGTTTAGATGTCCAAGCTGCGTGTGGCGGGGGGAGAGGCCCGCGGCCGCAGGCTCAAGGTGCCCAAAAACATCCGGCCGACACAGGGGATGGTCAAGCAGGCGATCTTCAACATGGTCGGGGCGAGGATCGAAGCCGCCGCCGTGCTGGACCTGTTTGCGGGATCCGGCGCTCTTGGCATCGAGGCTTTGTCACGTGGCGCAGCGCGGGTCACCTTCGTGGACCAGCAGCCCCGCGGTCTTGCTATCCTGCGCCAGAACTTGGACGCGCTCGGCTTCAAGGAACGCGCGCATCTTGTCCGGGCTGACGTCGTGCGCTGGCTCGAAGCCTCCCCCGACGCCATCAGATCCTCCGACTTCGTTTTCCTTGACCCGCCCTACGACGATGTCATCCTCGACCGGGCGCTGGAAGTCCTGGATCGCGAGGTGGCCGGCGCGACAGTCCTCGCCGAGCACTCGCGGCGCCGGCCGCTGCCGGACCTGGCCCGGTTGCGTGTCGACAGGCAGCGCCGTTACGGCGACACCCTCGTCACTGTCCTTCATATCTAAATGGCGCGCAATTCCAATCAACCGCCGAACTCCAAGATCGCGGTCTACCCCGGAAGCTTTGATCCGTTCACCAACGGCCACCTGGACGTGGTCGATCGCGCGCTTGCGATCTTTGACACGGTCATCGTCGCGGTGGCGGGGAATCCCGAAAAACGGCAACCGCTTTTCACTGTCGAGGAACGCCTTGACCTGATCCGCGCGTCGGTCGCCGGCCGCGATCGCGTCGAGGTCGCGAGCTACACGGGGCTGACGGTTGAATACGCTCGCTCTCGTGGTGCGAGGACGCTGGTCAAGGGGCTGCGCGCTTACTCGGACTTCGACGCCGAGCTGCAGCAGGCGCTCATGAACCGCAAGCTGGCGCCTGACGTCCACACCGTCTTCTTGATGTCCAGCTTCGCGCACATCTTCGTCTCGTCAAGTATCTTGAAGGACATCGCAAGCTACGGCGGCAAGGTCTCGGACCTGGTGCCGCCGCCAGTCGCGAGGGCGTTGAAGGAGAAGTTCAGATAAAGGTCGACGAGCTGCTGGACCGTATCGAGTACCTGATCCAGAACGCGCGCCATGTCCCGCTCTCGACTCAGGTCATGGTCAACGAGGACGAGATGATGGAGCTGATCGACCAGATCCGATTCAACCTCCCCGACGAGATCAAGCAGGCGAACTGGACCGTCTCCGAGCAGCAGCGGATCATGACCGAGGCCCACGCTGAAGCTGCGCGCACGATGTCGCGGGCCAACGAGAGGGCGGAGGAGACGGCGTCCGAGCACGAGATACTGCGCCGCGCCGAACGACACTCGGCGCAGGTCGTCAAGGATGCGCAGGCGAAGGCGGACCAGATCGTCCGCGACGCCGAGGGCTACGCGCTGGAGCAGCTGAAGCAGCTCGAAGCGCACCTCGGCCGCACGCTGCAGACCGTGAGGCGCGGAGTCGAGGCGCTGCAGGCCAATCAGCCTGCCAACGGGGAGACCGCGGACCAGGCGGCCGAGCGCTAAGAGCCGAAGTGGAGATTTAGGCCGGATTTACTCCGGCCGTCACCTGGCGTCAAACACCAGACGCCTCCAGTCGCTGCTACCAATGGAGGGGGTTCCGCGGGGGAGGCCTGCCTCACCCGCGCTTCAGACCGCGGACCAAGCGGCTGAGCGCTAGGATCTCGTAAGCTTCCCCAGGCCATGGCTCTACCGAAGGTCAAGCTATCCAAATCTAAGAAAGGTCGCCGGCGCTCTCACCTCGCGCTGGCGCTGGTGCAGATCCAGCCCTGCCCGAACTGCAAGCGGCCGAAGCGCCCGCACGCGATCTGCCGCAACTGTGGCTACTACGCCGGTCGCGAAGTAGTCAAAGCCAAGGAATAAGAGAAAGTCTCCTCCCCATTCACGGGGAGGCGGCCCGTAGGTCCGGAGGGGCTCTGACTCATGGCTTCGCATGTCGCGTTTTTGTTTCCCGGCCAGGGCTCGCAGCAGCCAGGCATGGGATCCGAGCTCCTCGAAGATGCGGAGGTCTCGACGCTCTGCGATCGTTGCGCCGTCCAGTCCGGCATCGACCTCCGCCACCTGCTGACGACTGCCGGCGAGGATGAGCTCCGCCTGACCCAGAACGCTCAACCTGCCCTGTGCTTCATGGGCATCGGGCTCACGCGGTTGCTGCATCGACGCGGCGTCGAATCGGTCGCGGCCGCCGGGCACTCGGTCGGCGAGTACGCCGCCCTTGCCGCGGCTGGCGCGGTCGATGCGGCGGGTGTGATCAAGGCGGTGGTTGAGCGCGGCAACGCCATGGCCGACGCGGTGCCCGCCGGCACCAGCTCGATGGCGGCGGTGCTCGGCCTGGAGGCGGAGAAGATCGAGGCGGCACTCGCGGGCATCGATGGCGCGTGGCCGGCGAACTACAACACGCCAACCCAGACAGTCATCGCGGGCACGACCGACGGCCTCGAGCGGGCGAGCCAGGCATTGCAGGCCGCCGGCGCCAAGCGTGTGATCCCGCTCAACGTCAGCGCCGCGTTTCACACGCCGCTGATGGCGCCGGCTGCCGACCGCCTGCGAGCAGCCCTGGACAGGATCGAGTGGCGGGCGCCAAGCGTTCCAGTGATGGCGAACCTGACCGGGCGTCAGCACCAGGGTGGCGATCGCATCGCGCACGTCATGCAGATGCAGCTCCGCTCCCCGGTGCTCTGGGCAGCGTGCATCGCATCCCTGGTCGAGCTTGGGTGTGATGCCTTCGTCGAGGTCGGACCGAAGCGTGCCCTCACAGGCATGATGCGCGAGCTGGCGCCTGGCAAGGCGGCGCTTGCTGTCGGGACGCCCGCAGCCATCGAGGAGCTGGCTATTCCGGCGTAGGCAACGATGTGTTGCCTGGCAGGGTTCTGCCCCTTGACGCCGGCTTCGAAACGGGGAGCAGAATCGGGTTGTGGCCAGGGGTCCACCGCAGGCCACGCGACGGTCTGACTGCGCAGGTTCCCGGTAGTCACGGAGGTGAGACATGAACGCAGGCGTCGTCAAGTCCAGGTACAAGAAATCAGAGCTGGACAAAGCCATCAAGCAATACCAAGAAACGGCGCTGCCGGCGATCTCGACTCACGAAGGCGCTCGCTCGGCTTTTCTGCTGCTCAATCGCGAGACGGGCGACGCGCTGTCGATCGCGATCTATGAGACGGAAGCGTCGGCAAAGGCGTTTGCTCCCAAGGCCGAGAAGCTGATCGCATCTTTCGAGCCCTTCGTGGACAGCGGTGTACAGCCGAAGCGGGATCTCTATGAGATAGCCGCGTCGACCCAGAACGAAGCACGGGCGGTCGTCGAGCGGGGCATCAAGGCCTTCAATGCGCACGACATGGAGGCGATCGCGCGTGACGTGGCGCCCGACGCCGAATACTTCGCTCCAGGAGACATGAAGCTCAAAGGCCCGCAGAAGATCAAGGAGTACAACCAGAACTTCGTGACCGCGTTTCCGGACGCCCGGGTGGAAGCGAAGAACACCTTCACGCAAGGCAATCACGTGATCGTCGAAGGGGTGTTCACCGGGACGCACAACGGGACGCTCAAGACGCCGATGGGCGACGTGCCGGCCACCGGCAAGAAGGTAAACGGCGAGTACATCCAGATCTTCGACGTCGATCGAGGGTTGGTGAAGAAGGTGCATATGGTCTATGACCAGGTGCAGCTGATGACGCAGCTCGGCATGGCGCCTGCGCCCCCACAGCAGGCGATGAAGACCGGCCGTTAGCGGAATTTGACGGGGTGGGGCCGGGGTCGCGAGGAGCCCCGGCCCCAGGGTCGGTGGCTCTCCGAGCGAGAAGTCGTGCTCGTGTACAGTAGACCGCGTATGGAAACTCAAAAGCTGAGCTTCGAGGACTTCAAGAACATCATCGTCGAGCGTCTTGGATGCGAGCCCGAGCAGGTGACGATGGACGCGTCGTTCCAGGAGGACCTGAACGCCGACTCCCTCGACCTCGTCG
>WNFW01000645.1_pt1 | contig 22517 bp, 20 predicted proteins | sample 5400131 | NCBI WGS metagenome assembly WNFW01 (sample SAMN13153362, study PRJNA577476) | soil metagenome | isolation source: 20 cm soil or saprolite under grassland replicate 1 | place: USA:California | collected 2016-06-15 | reverse complement strand
TCACGACTGAACGGCGAAATCGCAGAAACCGATTGCATTTCTAAAAGCCGTTCACCCTCGCGCTGTAGCCACCGAAAACGAGCTTTAAGTTCCGCTTCGCATCTTCCTTTCAGAAATTCCAACTTCAACACCATCGCGGCCAGTTTCACTCCCGCCCCGATCCAGCTTCCTTCCGCAGATTGTGACGGCAAAGAGAGCCGTCGGGGGGACCACAGAATGGCACCGTCAGGGACGGGCAACGTCTTGCGTAGTGAGCTAAAGGCATAATCCGCAGCGGAGTGGCGCGCCCAAGGTCCTGCGGGATCGTGGCTGTGGTCTTCCAGTAGCACGCATTTGTTTTGCTCACGCCAAATTCGCCAAGAAGTACCGTGGCGAACGCCGAAATAATTGACGGCCAGAACCACGTCGGTAGGCGCAGGGCTCAGCGACCGCCATTGGGGTTCTACCTGGCGCGGATCATCCCTATATTCGACCAGTTCCGCATGCTCTCGCCAATACTCAGCAACTTCATGACAGAAATACGCGGGGACCCAGAGTCGCGGCTTGGTTTTGCATCTAATGTGTTGCAGAAGTGCAACTACGGCCTGGCGTCCCAGCGAGTACCAAACGGCCTCTTGGGGCCATGACAGGAAGGGGGGTGCCGGTAATCCGCACCAGTGAAACTCGCTGCCAACTTCCCAATGTCGGCGTCCTAACTGAACAGGCCTTCTAGGTGGCACAGCTCTTGGCAGAATAACCCCCAGTCGATTGTGTTTCCCCAACGTTATGAAAACATTTCACTAGTAAACGACTTTCCAGGGGAGTGACCTTCAGGACTTCGATGATCCGCTGGGCCGCATTACCGTCTCCATACGGATTCTTGAGACCGCGAAGGCGGCACTTGAAGGATGGTGACAATACCATTCGGGCTGCCCTCAGAACAGATTCCTGATCCGGCTCCGCGTGAATTACGTTTTGACTGCGAACTCTCCCTCGCTGACGATTACCTATGTCGACAACAGGCAGCTCGAAGCTAGCGGCCTCGACAATGCCGCTAGAAGAATTGCCTAGCATCGCCGCGCTACAGTTCATAAGCGAAAAATAGCCTTGTGGCCCCAGGCTAACTACCACCCTTCCATTAGGATGAGTCCGGACAAACTGCTCAATGTGCTCGATGATGATGCGCCCTCCAGTGTCGGCATTGGGATATGTAAAGATCACCGGCATTGCTAGCTCTTCCAGCGCTGCCAGCAAGGCCACAATAGATCTTTCCGTCTCGTTCGGCTCCAGCGTGACGGGGTGAAAAGTAACCAGCAACGGAGCCGGATTGAGAGGGAGGCCCACGACCTTCTCCAGCTCAACAGAAGCCAACACAGTGATCTCCTTGAGATTATCCAGTCCCGGCTCACCCGTAACGGTAACACGCCACGGTTCCTCGCCCATTTGGATGATCCGGTCCCGAGACTCGTTCAGCGCGACAAAATGCAAGTGGCTCATTTTGGTTATCGAATGGCGTATGGCATCGTCAATAACACCTTCGGTGATATCTCCTCCGGAGATATGGGCAACTGGGATTCCGTAGGGCAACGCCGCAACCACTGCTGCTAGCGTTTCGAATCGGTCGCCCATCACAAGAAGCAGATCGGGACGGCTGTGGGAATAGGCTTGTGAAAAACCTATTACGCCCAGTCCAATGGACTTACTAACGGCCTGCGGGGCGTCGGATGCAACCAGCATGTCAACCCGTTCGCTTATGTCGAAGCCATCTGCTTCAATCACCCGAACCGTGAGTCCAAACTCTGGGGACAGGTGCATCCCAGTGACAAATAGTTGCAGCTTGAGCTTGGTATCCGCGACAATCCTCTTGAGAACTGGGAGAAGAAGACCGTAATCGGAGCGCGCCCCAGTAATCACTCCGATGGTTCTCATGCCACCATATCCAGAGCTAACAGTGTACCAGCCTCAATGTCGTGCCGTGCCCGACGCCCAACCAGTTGCGGCCGCATCGCAGGCGGGAGACCCGTCCCAGGCCGGAGGATCGCAACCAAGTCTTCCGTCAGGAGTGTTCCCGCGGCAATGTAACGCGCGGCTACCAACGATCGGCGGGCCACCGCGGTGGTGTTCGCTTCCTCCAAAGCCGGCTGTTTGTTTCCATCTCCGAACGCCGCTTCGACATTTCGGATGCTGCGGACCATCGAGGCCAGCTCGTCTGGTTCCAGAGAAGCACGATGGTCCGGCCCGGGCAGGTCGCGGCTGATAGTAAAGTGCTTTTCAACGACACATGCACCCAGAGCTACCGCAGCGATAGCAACTTCGATTCCCCTTGTATGGTCTGAGTAGCCGACCGGCACACCAAATGCTTCCACCAGCGTGCGCATGGCTCGCAGATTGGCACTGGAAGGTTGAGCGGGATAGTTGCTTACGCACTGCAAGAGGACTAGCTGCTGGTTTCCCTTTGCGCGAATTGTCTCCACCGCCTTCCTGACCTCATCCAGAGTCGACATGCCGGTGGAAAGTATCAGCGGGCGTCCTTTTCTCGCGATGTGCTCCAAGAATGGCAGGTTTGTGATCTCCCCAGACGGGATCTTGAAAGCGGGCATCCGTAGTTCTGCTAGGAAATCGGCGCTCTCGTAATCGAACGGAGTAGAAAGGAAAAGCATGCCTTTCGATTTGCAGTATGATTGCAGCTCGCGGAACGCTTCGAATGGCAATTCCAGTTTCTTACCCATCTCTAGTTGAGATTCTTCGGTGGCTGTGGCCTGAAGTTGGTAAGTCGCCTTGGGAGCCGAAGGCGAGCAAACTCTTTCCGGTTTGAAAGTTTGAAATTTCACCGCGTCGGTGTGTGCTTGCACTGCAAGATCTACGAGTTCACGCGCCAGTTTTAGGCTTCCGTTGTGGTTGACACCAGCTTCGGCGATGATGAAGCACGATTCTCCTACCCCGACTTTGCGCTGGCCAATAATGATGGTCTTCCTTTCTTCGCTTACGCACACTGCGGACCTCCTATCTATTCCGAAGGCCTTCTTTCAGATGATCGGCCGGGTCAGGAGAATTTAACCATGGCAGATTGACTATGCCTTCACGGACGAAAGCCTCTGCGAGTTGGAAATCATGCAGGTCGTCAATATCCATGGCGCGCTCCCGGGGTATTATCAGCATGCGATGCGGCCCGGCGAACAGTTGCTCTTCGGAAGCCTGCACGAGGTAGTCCCGCCGCCACAGATACAAGAGTCCGTTAATCCGGTAAACGGGTGGAACATCTTGGCGTCGCGTATAGGTCTTGTCTTGCTGGAACGCTCGCACCACGTATCCGCCCTGTGCCTCGACACACACATATCGTGGGTTGAATTCCGGCACAGAAACAGCAATCACCCCGACCGATCGAGAATCTTGTTCCAGCATCGAAATCGCACGGCTTACATCCTCTGGCAGCCGAGCGGGACTGGTCGGTTGCAACAGCAGCACCGATTCGAAGCGTCGGCGTTCGCGGATCTCCATCTCACGTAGAGCATGCTGCAAGACAAAGAGGCTCGGAGTTTCGTCGCGAGCTAGCTCAGCAGGCCGCAGGAAAGGAACTTGCGCACCGTGGGCACGGGCCACGTCAGCGATCTCCTCGCTATCGGTGGAGACAAGACAGCAATCTACCGCAGGGCAAATCTTGGAGAACAGTATTGAATGGGCGATAAGTGGCAGTCCAGCCAGAGGACGGACATTCTTGCCCGGCAGGCCCTTCGAACCGCCGCGTGCAGGGATTACGGCGAGCAATGGATGTACTTCCATGAGCACCCCAGAATCTCCCTCCATACGATTCGTAGCTTCTACACTGCACCCACGCTTACAACAAATAGCGCGTCACAACGCAGAGGTTTTCGAACGCGCAGTCGGCGGATGCCTCCATTGGCAGGCCTGCGCGGTCGCAGTCTTTGGCAAATCGTTCGTATCAATCCTGCTGAGCAGAAGAGGATCACTTTTCAGATTGGCGAGTACAACTTCGGTCGTGAAAGCCGCAACGCAGCCCGCCCCCGCCAGCAACTCCAGCAGTTCTGCATTCCAATCGCCGTACGGATACGACATGATCCATCTGTCCGTCGCGGCCCCAATACTGCTCAGAAAGTGCAGGGAGCGCGAAATTTCCAAGTCATGCCGCTGGGTAATTTGGTTCGTTCGTGTTTGTCTTTCGGCGACCTCGTCTCGCTTCGCGTCACGCCACGTACCGACAGCAGGGACCATCAGAATTAGGCCACCTTTCTTGCAGGTGACGTGCGTCGTTGATCGGGAGCTTAATGCATCCTGCTCAAGAGACGCTCGTTGGCCCATGCTCTCTATACGGCCATGGAGCTTTTGGTATTCGACAGAGCTGCTCGAACCGTCCGGGATCCACAATGTATATGACATAAGCATAGTGGTAGGATGGCCCACCGAAACTTCGCTTGAAATCTTCGAGCGGATCGGCCGGGCTGATCCCTCCACCAATGTGGAGCAATTCGCAGCCGCGTTGCCGGGCCCATTGCGAGCCTTCAACAAGGAGAAGGGTGGAAGCTCCGTATTCACGCCCCGTCTCGTTCGTGCAGGCTAAGTGACCGTGGGCGTAATTCCACCCGGCCAGAAACACGTTTCCCCCAACAAGTTCATCGTCCAGCCATGCAAAGGCGATGCCTAGATGGCGGCCCAGGGCGGCCAGACTTGAAAAGTAGCTACCGGGGAATCGATAGAACTCGTCAGTACTGAGGCGACCAAGTCTCTGGGTGTAAAGTCGGGCGAAAAGATTAAGGCTTGCCTCTGCATCAGGATCGTCACCACATTTCCAGGTAACGCGCAAAGTACGACGTGCACAATTCAGGTCCGCCCGCCGATCTCTTCGTAATCCTTTTGGTCGCCTCAGAGAAGCATCCCAGTTTTTCAAATCGATAGCAATGGTAGGTCCTCGAAGCCGAATCCTGAGATGCTTTTGCCAGTATTCCTCTGGCATGAACCACTCCTCTTGGTGCATCAATGGATGCAAACGAAGCACGCAGCAAACCAAATGTCGCTCAGAGCACCAATTATGGAGACTCTTAAAGCAGAAATGAAGGTCCCGAACATCGAGTTTCCCCACGCTCGAGAGATTAAGAAGGCCCCCGTAACCGTAAGGAGAGCAAGCATCGATCCACTCCACCCTGGAATTATTCACAACAGTAGACATGTTGCGAATCAAGAGCGGTGCCAAAATCCTGCAAGCATCTGAACCCGCAACTATCGCCACCGGTTCTGATTGCTCTACATCCGAGGCAGCTCGGACGTACGCAGGCAAGTAGTAAACGTCGGGTACCGCCGACCGCCGAACCAATGCGCGCCACCGTTCCGCATCTGCTGGATTCGTCGCTAGCAGCGTCTCAACGGTCGCTTTCTGCAAGGGAGAAGTACTGATGCGATGTTCCGGTTCCTGATTGTAAGGCCATGGCGGGCTTCCCAATTCACACATGGTTTGGTAGCCCAAGTGATCTGCAACAAGCGTTACGTTACCACACTCATGTCGAGATCCCCCAAAGCTCTGCTTGAAATGTAGAAGAGTGTCGTTGTGACTCATCCCGCCACCCAAATGAAGCACCCCGCAGCCTCTTTCGCGGGCCCATTCCGCGCCAGCGACCACTAGTAGCGTCGCTGCTTTGTGCTTGCGCCCTAGCTCATCCGTGGCGCTGAGGTGGTAGTGAGCAGAGTTCCGGCCGGCCATGAAAACTGCACCGCCAACCGACCGCTCCCCCAGCCAGGCGATGGCGATTCCGATGTCTTGTCCGAGCTCTGAGAGCCGCTGATAATAGGCGCCAGGGAAGCGAAAGAACTTGTCGGCTCCCAGTCGCAGCATTGCGACTTCGTACAGCTTTTGGAAAACTCCGAACTGTTCTACCGTGCTCTGAGAGTCGCCCGGCACATTCCAAGTGACCCGCAGACTACGGCGAGAAAATGCGAGGTCGGAGCGCCGCCCTTTCGGCAAGTGAGCGGGGCATCGCCGGCCCTGATCCCATGCTTGCAAGTGAACCGCCACGGTTGAGCCCCTGCGCTCGACCCTAATAAAATCAATCCGAGGCTCGGGATCAAGTAACCACTTCTGTCCCAGCAGCGGGTGCGAACGCAGCACGCAACACACGAGCTGCTGGTCGACACACCACGTTCGCAATCGTCTAAAAAAGTCCGCGACGGCTGTTGGCTGGACGTCAAGTGTTTCACAAAGCACTCCTCCGTAGCCGTACGGCGAGGCAGCATCATTCCACGACTCTCCCGTGGGTCCGGTGACCGTCCGCACCAGGATAGGAACCATGAATTGCCGTTCGTCAAGCGAAATGACAAGCCCGATTGGCTCGCTGTGCTCGAGTTCGGAGGACGCAAGGATGTATGCGGCGCGATGGTACACATCAGCGCCTGAGGAAGAGTTAAGTAGCGTATCCCAGCGTGTCGCGTGAGACGGGTTTTTCAGCTTGAATTCAAGGAAGCCTTGTATCATCAGCGTTCCAACTCATAGCACCATTGCATTTCGTCTTGTGCCGCCGAAGAGGATCGCCGGGACTTCAGGAACTCTTGGCCGAAAGCCGATCTGGCTCTGAACGCAAAACTGGATTCTACCGTCTCAGACGAGACCTTCAGCACATCTTTTGAGGTGTCTCGGCCTGGTTTGCAGAATGAAGGCAATATAGAGTTTTTCAGCGCCCCAGCAATTATCACAGGTTCTTTTCGGTCGTCGACCCCATGTGCATTCCAATTCGTAAAAGAAGCACTCTTTGTTATCGAACAAAAGGTGATACTGGCGGGCCGGCCGCCTTCAAACGAAGACGAGGTGATATGGCTCCCCAAGAAATAGGACGTGTCATGGCTCAGGCAACCTCAATGGAGTAACACCGCTTAGGTGCAACCGTGCGAGACGCGGTTACTTGACTGCCGTCGCAACCCACATGTCCACCAGTTTGGTTTGGTTGCATAGCGTCCGCCGCTCGCGCTCCACATCAACTCGGCGAAACCGATGCAGAAGATGCCTAAGTTCGCTTTCACTGATAAAGTGAGCGAGTCCGCCACGATAAAGAGGTCCCTCCGGAATGTCCGTGAAGGCTCCCGGCTCCGCCTCACGTCCTGTGCCGTATCCCCAACAGTCCGGAGTAAATGAGCATGTCAGGAAGAGACCTCCCGGCTTGAGTACTCTGAAAACCTCATCGACGGCCAGCTGCCAGTCAGCATAGAGATTGGAATAAAAGCTGAAGTTATCTATCGCCCCGTCAAAAAACGCATTGGGCCACGGTAACACAACGTAATCGCCAACCTGTAGGTCAGCACTGAGTCCCTCAGCGCGCAGCCTCTTGTTTGCCCGTTTAATGGCAGTAGGCGATCCGTCGATGCCTGCAACTCGGAATCCCTCGCGCGCTATGTACCACGTGCTCGCTCCTGGCCCGCATCCGGCGTCGAGCAGCCAAATCGCTTGTCGATCCGGAGAAGCATAGAAATTTTGTGCGACAAACCGAATTATACGCTCAGGGGGGTACTTACCCCATTCTTCAGTTTGGAACTTTTCTTCCCAAATCGGATCCATAGTGATAGTGCGCTCTCTTCCCTCATGTACGTACTCCGGGTCATCATCCGAAACCTTCTTTCAGGGTCCACTGCGATTCCAAAACGGATGCACGTGGCAGTGCTTCATCAACCTACACCAGATTGATCGCAGCCGCCCACACGATCTGGTCCAGAAATTCGTTCTACATCCGAGGGCATCATTTGTTGCTCGACCTGTCGCGCTAACTTCCAGGAACGCGGGTTAATTGAGTACATCTATCTAAACAGAGAGTCCGGCGCTTCGGAGATTGCTGGCCACAGGCGAGAAGATCGGTTTTCAACGTAGATCTTTACTCCTGCGGGTTCTAAGATCTCACGCTTCATAAGTACAATCGCTCTGTCAGTAAGAATCTTCCACGAAACCTTCCACGGTTGCGGTGTGACCAGTGTGTGAGGCGCATTTCTCGGTTGAAATTCGACTTCAGCTCCATCTGGATATAACTCTGGATCTTGATAAAAGTATTCGCCACTGTGCAAGTCTACGCCACAGAGCACTATTTGTTTGTAGCCCATCCGTACGGCGAGTGAAATAAGACCGGTGATGGAGGAAGCCTGCTTGAAGATGAACCTTATCCTTCCTGAGTTCCTAAACAGTCCTAACGACCTCAGGAGGCGTAACCCATGACTGAATTCCAGCTCATCGCGTGCAGCAACCGGAATCGTGTAGACGGTGTAGAGGTCTCCGCTCCAAGAATCTGGTCGAAACAGGTCGAACTCAGGCGCATGTTCTATCAAGCCAGTCACAACTCTGATGCACCTTGCATATTCTTGCGCGCGCTTCTCAGCAATGCGGCGGAACACTTCCAGGCATTTTCCGCCTCGACATCCTATCGCCTCGCAGAAATAAAATGTGGGGACAAAATTGTGGAACAGCCAGAAATTGCACGCCATGGAATCGTGTTTTGTGATTGCACTCCATTTCTCTTTGGGAATCGCGTTGATTGAAGGACCGCTTCCGAGAATAAATACCGTATTAGATTTCTTAATCCTTAATAGGTTTGTCTCTTCTAGCGGTATGAGTTTGTTCTTTATACGAGCCTTATGCTCAAGATGCATATCGCTCAGCGCGTACTTCAAGAGGAATGCCCGAAGCATTACGGGGTAGGGTAGCCTTTTCGCGAGACCTTGAAAGACCGACTCTGTCACGGACAGTCTGCTTTGCCGATTCTACGCTGCCACACGGGCATTAAACCGTACCAGTCGCTCAACGATTCTTGATCGCGCTGGCTGGATTGCGGCGCTGACACAAACTTGAAAATGTCATTCGAAGTGCCGGTTCGGCGCCTAGAGACATCTGACACGCGCGAGTGAGCATCTCCGCCAACTGCATGCTCGCCGATGCTTCCTCTAGCGAGGCGGCTGGCCAGGTGGGGAGCTTGTGATCACGTATTAGCTCCAGGAAGGCCGAGGCCTGACCGTAAAAGCCGGGTTTGAACCGCTGATCCTCGGCCGAGGGCTCTACGATCTCTGGAGCACAGTCGCGGGCAAACAGGACTGCAGTTTCCAGTGGCGCGCTTACCATGCGCACATCGGCAGCATCTACCACCAGTCGCCAGTGGCCGGGCACATCCCAGTTGGATTCAAAGCCCGCGCGCACTCCGCGGTCGGTCACGCCATGGAAACCCATTTGCCAGCGGAACCTTTGCCCTGAAGGGTCCAGATTGCGGCCCCACACCTCCGCGTTCTGCAGAATGCCGGCAAAGAACACCAGCAGGTCCATGCCATGAATGCTGTTGGCAAAATTCAGCACGGGTAGGATTCCAGGCGGATGCCCCACCGCCAACATTCTCTCCGGATCCTCGGACCACTCGACGCTTACCGATGTCACCGCCTCAATGCCACCCATGCGCTCGAGTGCTCGCTGGTAAACGGAATAGTAGCGGCGATTCAAACCCACCATGATTGGAAGGCTCCGTGCCTTAATCTGGTCGCATAAGACCATCCAATCGCCGAAGCTGACAGCGGGTGGCTTTTCCACTAGCAGCGGCACATCGCAGAAAGTCAGTTTGTGGATCACTTCGAATTGCGACAACACACTGGTCGCCACAAGGATGCCGTCGGGACGCTCGCTTTCCACCATGGTCAGCGGATCCGCATAAGTCCGCTCGATACCGCCAACTTGTTCCGCCTTCCGTCGGCTTTGCGATGAACGGCTGACGGCGGCAACGACGCTGGCACCGAGCGAGCGAAACACCTTGATGTGCTGCCGGGCGATCTCGCCGAATCCGACGACCGCGAGGCGGATTTCCGAACTGTTCATGTGATTGGCAGCCAGATGGTCTTTGCGTCGGCATCAGTGATAGGCAAGGACACAGGGGCATGCCCCCGGCAGTGGGACAGGTGAGCGGCCACCACTACTTCCAGTGAGCGAAGGCCGTGTTCGGCGGCGCAAGTCAGGACGCGTTCTTCCACTAACTCACGCAGAATGTCCGCCGACAGTCGGACGATATCGAGGGACAGCGGTGCCTCGTGCGGAAGCAAAACCGTGTCGTATCTCGACGGTCGGCCAGGGCCCGGCTTGCCCGATACCTCACGCACCATCACCGCAGCCGATCCGGAACGCTCGTCGATCATGATCTGTGCGCCGGTGGTTTCGATTGCAAGTGTGCCCGGGCTGGCTCCATCCTCCGTCTGCTCATGCACGTAACGCGTGCCTGACGCAGATGTAGCCACAATCATTCCGCCGGGATCACAGTACTCGGAGCCCCGGGGATTCGGTCCGCGAACGGGGTCGACCCACCCGAAAACCGTGTTCAGTTGCTCCCCGCCAAGGAAACGCCAGAGGTCGATCATATGTGTTGCCAGGCACCCCAGGCCAATTCCCGGCCAACTGGCTTGGATTGAGCGCAACTGCCCCCACTCCCCCGACTGCAATCGCTGCGCGAGCCAGCCATACGCGGGCACGTGTCGGCGACCGTGATTCACCGCCAGGGCGCATCCGTGTTCGCGGGCAGCGCAAATCATCTCTTCGGCCTCTGCTATCGAGCAAGCGATCGGCTTCTCGCAAAGAATACTGCGCGCACCGGCGGCAATGGCTCCCACAACCAGCGCGCGATGGCTGGGGCCGTTGGTAGCCACAATTACCGTGTCGGGCCGAACCTCGGCCAACATGGCGTGCGCATCGCTGTAGGCGGAAGCGCCGTTCAGATCGGCCGCCGCGAGGGCCTGCGGGCGCTTGTCCGACGCCGCTACCAATTCCGCGTTTTCCACCAAGCGCAGGGCCTGAAGATGCCGCCGACCCATGGGACCCAAGCCGATGATCGCCACCTGCCTGCTATGACTCAAAGGCACTCCCCTGGACGTAACCTACGGCCTATGCCCGTCCTCAAAGTGGCACTTAATTTCGAATGTTGCCGCGGGTTGAGGTTAAGTACACGGATCTCATTCCCCTGTGAGGGGTGCGACACACTCTTGTTGCCCGACGACCCCTGGAGGCAACGATGAGAGACTATGCGACCTTCTCGAAAACTAAGAGATTTCCATGAGCAAGATAAGGAGCGCGAATAACTGAAAACCAGAATGAGTTTAGCCCATGTATAAGCGAGTGGATAACACGAAAACGACGAAATCGCGAGAATTGCTCTGTAAACTGACCAGCTACACGAAACTGCAGCCTGCAACCGCGCGCCATAAAGAACCTCTTCAAGCCGGCTGGCCGCGTGTGCCTTGTCAGCAAATCCCCGCTCTCCGATTCGACCCAATACTCCAAACCGTAACGATTGATCACAATTCTCTTGGTTCTATTCTTTCCAAAAGCAGCTTTGAGGATTGTGGCAAGGAGAGTGGCAAAGGCATCCAATCCAAATAGGTTGACCTCGTAGAGAATGATCTTTCCTCCTACCTTCGTTACTCGAACTAGCTCTGACATAGCTTGCTCATTGTCCGGAACGTGCATCAGCACCCCCCAGCACAGGACCAGATCAAAGGCCTCGGCGTCAAACGAAAGCCCTTCTTCCAGATCCTCGTTACAAACGTTTATGCGGTGGGCAATTCCTTGGGCCTTGACGTTATGTCGTGCTGCCACAACGCGATCGGGCGAGAAATCCGCAGCAACCACCTTCAATCCCCTTCTTGCCATTCGAATGGAATGCTGGCCAATGCCACACCCTATGTCCAATGCCTTAGCATTGGCAGGCAGGCCGCTGCTTGCTATGATCCAATCGAAAGCTTTCTCATAGAAGCGCTCGCATTGTAAGGTCCGGTAGGTCTTCTCCCAAAGTTCATGGATGGTTGGAGCCTGGAGTGTTTCTCTTACGGATACCCGATCGGACGCAGTCTTCATAACAAATTGTCCTCTTTTCGGATTTTCATGCCCCGCTGTTCTCTATTTCCTACATTATTAAGATCAGATAATCTGCCAACGTCATTACCGCGTAGGGGCACACCCTTCGTCGAGGTCGATCCTCAACATTCGTCGCTGCGATGGGTGGTCTGAGAGCGCCTATCGCTCGGGAAGCCGTCTCCCGTTGGGATCGGCTCTAGGCTTGACACCCAAGCCCTGTCGTCACCGCTCCCAAGGTGCGGGACAATCAAGCGAATGCAATCTCTGTCCAACACGCCATGTTCTAGCAACGCTCGGGACATGCCTACTAGTCCCTTAATCAGATAGCAGGTGCTCTGTACTATTAATGCTGGTTTTCTGTAGTGCAGCGACGAATTTCAAATTTCGTGCAACAGGCGGCTCTCGAATTACGGAACGCAGAGCGGTTAAGGATGACGTCAACCGCTTTTCGTCCTCTTTCGGTTAGTTGATAAGGGTTAGTGCCGCTGATTTCCCGCCTTCAGGGGGAGCGCGCGCAAATACGCGTAGTTTACGGCTCACCCCTCCGAGCGCTGCTGTGTCGGAGATTCCCGGCCAGCCCCGGCTAAAAGGTCTTCTCGGGAAACCGCTCGCGTGAAACCGCATGGGCTGATCGCTACGGGCAGCGCCCAATCGTTGCCTAGGAGACGCGACGCAACGCACGACGCCGTTCCGCCACAGCCAGGGCCCATGAAGTGAATGGTTTCTACTGCGACTTGCCCGCAGGCTTTACCGGGTCGCGCCAGCGGTCAATCGTCTCCCACCAGATCAATTTTACCCACTCCAGAACTGTTGTCTTCGCCCACTCCCGCTGGCGCCACCACTTTTCACCAAACCTGGTCTGATCTCGGGCAGCGACCACCGACCAATGGTATAGCGGCAATCGCCGTCGGAAAATCGAAAGCGCACGCCGAGTATGAAAATCGGAAGTGACGAGAACGACCGAGTTCAGACCCCGGTCTCCCAAGCAGCGTTGAACGTATTCGGCTTCTTCATCGGTCGAGTCTCCCTGGATCGGGCAAACCCGCACGCGGTCGATGAGTGTACCAGCGCTTCGCCGAATGAATTCCTCTTCCTGGGCAGCCAAAGTCCTACCAAACGCTACCCGGTCCGTATTGGAGTCGACAAACAGCAGCGGGCTATTCTCATTGCTCAACACCTGTAGTGCTCGATAGTACCTGCAATCGTTTTGGTCTCCGCCGAGCACGACAACTGCGTCTCCCCGCCCGGGAATATCGAGAACGAGATACGCCCCAGCCGTCCGGCCCAGTAATACGACCACAAGTGCCACAACGACGGCGATGATAGCAAGGCGCATCTTTGTTGAAATGGTCTTCGCCGAGCTTTTAGCGCTCACGTCGAAGAATTCAGTCATAGCTGGATGCAGGTGCATTGCGGATCGATTCTTGTGAGTGGTCGCCGGACCTAGCTTAGTACTCTGGATCGGAATTACGGTGACGTATTACTGCGGGTGTCTATTAGGCAGCGGTCGCCAGACGCTTGGAGTCGAGCTTAGCCAAGAGGGCGTGCAGATCGCGGCGGGTGAAAGTCCACTGAGAAGGGGAAGCCGTCTTCTCGTAATGACTTTGGAAAGCCCGGAGGCGTTGTTCGAGTTCAGCCAAAGAGGAGAAGTAGTTTGGCGTGAGGACTTTTCTTTGCACGATGGGGAAATAGATCTCCACTTGATTGAGCAGCCGATCAATGGCCTTCTGACCGCGATGGGCGAAGCAGTTATCCATGATCCAAAAGACGCGATGAGCTGACTGATCGTTTGCGATTCCATCGCTGTCGTGGGTCTGTCGCGCCATGGTCATTTGACTCCAGACCTGAGCCGGTGATAGACATACTCTCTCAGTGTAGGATGTGTCCACAACCGCGACGTTCCCTGCGGAGCTAGAGCTAATCGTTGTCGGTCTTCGCAGACATCGTGGATGGCCTTCTTCAACAGAGGCAGACCGGCAGCTTGCTGAAGCAATGGGTAAGTTAGGAAATTGTCGCGATGGTCCGGCGTGATCTCAGCTTGTCCAAGGATGGGTCCTGTATCCACGCCAGTGTCCACCAGGTGCACAGTCACGCCGCAACCGTCATGATCGCCCTCAACCAGCGCCCAATAACCCCCGTGAACGCCGCGATACATAGGTGTGATGCCCGCATGCATGTTGATGAAAACCGCCGGAATGCAGTTCAGCACTCTACCTGAGATAATGCGCGTTCCACTGACCACCACGACCTCCGGTTGCAATACACGCAATGCCTGAATGCATTCCTGCGAGTTCACCGATTTGACGCTAATCAGTTCCATCGGTGAGATCGGCGAGGGATCCAAAGCAAACTGCTGCACGATTTCGCGCACGCGTTGCCGGGAGGTCCTTTCGAGCCATGGCATCACAATGGTACGAAAGGCCACCTGCCCCACCACCTTGCCCAGGCCGAGGCGCTTAATCCTACGCTTCAGGAACTTCAACTTCGGTTCACCCTCCTCCACAATGACTTTTGCAACGAGGAATTCCGCTCGCAGCGAGTTGTAGAGAATGGCTGTAGGCCTATCCTGCCTGCCCAACAAGACGATCTTCTTGTTTGTCACCATGATCCTGCAACTCGGGAAAACTCAACATAAGGGACGTAAGCTCCGCCATGTTCATGCTCTTCATTCCGCAGCGCTGACGCATGATTCGAAACTGATTGAGGATTCGGCGGAGGAGACTCATGTTCTGCTCCAAGTGCGCACCGAAATTGTGGGGGTGCCACCACAAGTGGTACACCCAGCCGCGCTCAGCGGCATAGGCCATGTCGGCCAATATGCGCCTCTCCTGTAATGCCTGTAACGCTGGCATATGGGGAACGTAGGGACGGAGAAAGCGGCTGGCACGCAGGTTTAGAAGAGGTTCCCGTCCTCTATCCGCAAGAGGGTAGCAATCGTGGGAAGATAAGTCCCAATACGAATCCACCAGCCGGGCCGCACGCAACCAAGGTGTCTCCCGCGCTGTAGCCCGCGGATGGTAGAGCCAGGAATGCTGATTGCCCCGAAAGGCCTTGAGTCCCATCCGGCGGCAAACATCGAGATGACTAAGATCATACTGGTTCCTAGGAAAAACTATCGAAATCAACTTAATGCCGAGATTGGCTGCGGCGGCAATCGCCGCTTTCAGGTCGGCACGAAAGGCAGCGAGGCTCTGCCTGGGCTCTAAGCAGAAGTAATGAGAAAACGTATGAGTAGCGATTTCCTGCCCAGGATAAGACCGAATCTGGTCAATGAGACTGCGACCGAAGTGGAAAGGATCATCGTCTTCGTCTCTGCCCAGGATCTTCATGTCCAAATAAGGCGAGAGGCGCATGTCGTCGTAGCTTGGTCGCAGATCTGGAAGCGAAGCGAGCAATTCGGCTCGGTTGCTAAAGAAAAGGAAACCCACTGTGGCCCAGGTCGCGTGGATACCGTATTCCGCAAAGGTCGCTAAGAGTGCTGGCACGACGCGGCGCACTCCGAGCAGATTTTCGCGGTATTGCGCCGCCGTTTTGACGTCGCGAACTCCCCAATGCAATTCGAAATCGAGAGAAATCACAAAGGTTGCGGGATTGTGCGGGTAGCCGTTGAGCGGCAAGTCAAGCTCCTACCTGGACCGCTTCTGGACTGTGTTCCGCCCTTGCAACCGATTTCTGTTGCTCCAGCCAGAGCTGAAACATGAGAATGTCCCACAAATGGTACTGCCAGGCGCCGCGTCCCGAAACGTGATCGTTCCATTTCTGGCGAATCGCTTCCGGGTTGAAAAATCCTTCTTGCCGTAAGCGGCGAGGATCAAGCAGTGCATCGGCCCAGTCGCGCATGTGACCGCGCAACCAAGAGTCGAGTGGAATGCCGAAGCCCATTTTCGGTCTCTCCACTAATTGCCGGGGAACGTAGCGGTATAGCACCTGCCGCAAAATCCATTTACCCTCGTTCAACCGAACTTTCATGGTCTGGGGCAGACTCCAAGCAAATTCCACGATCCTGTGATCCAAGTACGGTAGGCGCCCTTCGAGACTGACGGCCATGGTCGCACGATCCAGCTTGACCAGGATGTCGTTCGGCAAATAGGTGAGCGTGTCCAGGTACATCGCCTGCTGCTCGAAATTGCGCAATCCTAGCCACTGATCGGCGACGATTTGCTTTGGCGGATGCGCCTTAGCCCCCAAAACGACGGATTCGGGATTGAACCAGTGCGACGCCATTCTCGCGTACATGTTCAACGAATCAGTTGAACGCAGGAGATCGGCGAGCTTGTGTAATTTGTACCCCGGCATGCGCTGGTGCCAGTTCTGGGGGAGGGCTGGTCGCGCATGGTTGAAGGCGGCATCCCAGATTTGCGGTCCGATGGCGCTGATCGCAGCGGCCAACACTCGCCGCAGCCTGTATGGAATGTGACTGAAACGGTTCCAGAGTCTTCCGCCCCAGGTGTATCGATTGTACCCACCAAAGATTTCGTCGCCACCGTCGCCTGAAAGACTGACGGTGACGTGACGTCGGGTTAACTGCGCGACTAGCAGCGTGGGAATTTGGGAAGAATCTGCGAAGGGCTCGTCGTAAATCTCAGGCAGACTGCTTACGACATTCATGGCTTGGTCGGAGGTGACATACAGTTCAGTGTGGTCGGTTCCAAGATGTTGAGCGATTGCGCGAGCGTCCCGCGCCTCATCGTAAGCCGGATCGTAAAATCCTATGGAAAAAGTGCGTACAGGTCTTGTTGTTTGGGCTTGCATCAACGCAACTAGGACCGAAGAGTCGATGCCACCCGAGAGGAACGCGCCGAGGGGGACATCGGCGTGCATGCGCAGTTTGACCGCGTCCCTGAGGAGACGGTCGAGTTCGTCACAAGCGTCTTCAACTGAACCGCAGAACGGTTCGGATATAGCCCGCAGCACACATGCTTGAAGCGACCAGTAGGCCTTAATCCTAACTTTCCCCGCGGAATATCGGAGAAGACTTGCAGGAGGCAGCTTGTAAATGTTGTGGTAGACGGAGTAAGGCGCCGGGATGCAGTTGAAACGCAAATAGTCCGCGAGGGCATCACGATTGATGTCGGCGTCGAATGCCCAATGAGCGCGCAACGCCTTGAGCTCGGAACCGAATATAAAATTCTTTCCTGCCCAGCCGTAATAGAGCGGCTTTTCACCGAACCGGTCGCGGGCAAGGAACAGAATACGGTCCTGCTGATCCCACAGTGCGAACGCAAACATCCCGTTTATGCGCTCTAACGAAGACTCGACTCCCCATTGCTCAAACGCCGCCAGCATTACCTCGGTATCGGAGTGGCCACGGAAACGGAGATTTGGGTTTTCGCGCAGCAGGGCTTGCCGGAGATGCTCACAATTATAAACTTCTCCGTTGTAGACAATAACGAAGCGGCCCATCGGCGAAAACATGGGCTGGTGGCCGGCTGTTGAGAGATCTAGGATAGACAGACGGCGGTGCCCCAAGGCCACGCCAGCCTTTGGATCAGCCCACACACCGTGGTCGTCGGGTCCGCGGTGGCGAAGCGCTTCCGCCATGCGCCTCGCCACAGCCTCCAACCCAACCTTTTCGGTACTACTCTGGGGATCAATATGTCCAGCAAAGCCACACATCAGGAAACACCTCAACCGATCAATTCGGCTGACAACTTATGGCACTGCTTCAGCGCAGACGTCATGGCACGGATTTCGCTCGCAAATTCACAATGAGGAACAAGAGGATGCTTATTAACTCAATGAATTGTAAGGGGAGAACATGGACTCAGCAGACGAGATTCTCATCCGCGGCACTAATACGCGTGGACTGGACTCAGATGACCGACAAGATCCGCGAAGTCTTGAACAGGCGCGCCCGTCGGAATCCGCCAGTCGAGCTGTGCACTCATTGGGGTTCCCTTGAGTCCGGTTAACTCAGACGTGTAGCTTGCCTATAGCCTGCGACTCGTGCCATGCACGCTGCCCAGACGCGTTGAATCGATTGGATCGTCGCCGCGGCGCCGCCTCCTATCAGCAGTGCGTACATGGGCATCACTGGCACTCTGTATCTAGAGTATGCTTCGGGTCCAGCGGTCATCGCGAGGAAGTAAATGACGGTAAGCAAGAGAAGGTAGCACAGGTTTTTTTCTTGTCGGAACCAGTACAGGCATCCAATGACTGCCAAACCCGCCTCCGGAAGAGTTATGAACAGGACGGCTCGCTTTGCCACGAGAGAGTCGACGTTAGCAATCTTAGACAGAGCCTCCGTGCCTCCGCCGAAAACTAAATAAGCGAGGCCGTAAACTGCAGATCGCAGATATCCAGGAAGGTCATTCAAAATGATCTTCGTCCCCACGCGGGTGATATATGCCGCTCTTTGTGACTCAGCTACGCGCTGGCAATCGCGCCTGTAGGTGCGCTCCAGATCTTCGCAAGCTTGTCTAAGCAATACCCCACGGATCCTGACCACATTGGTAAGATAGTCGCCCGGCATCCGAACCGCCAAAGTTCCAGCGGCACGAAAGCCTAGAATGTCCTCAGCACTAACCGTGCTGATCCCCCAATAGTCGGCTTGCAAGTAATTGCGCGTAATCCAGAGTAGTGGAATAAGTAGAAACGATGCCGAGAAGACCAGGACAGGACGTAAGGCGCGCCGTCTTAACACCAGAAATAGGTAAATCGATAGCGGAACAAAGTACAACACGCCAACCGGACGAAAAAGTACAGCACATCCGCCTAGCAGTCCAGCCGATACGCTCGCAGGTACATTGCCCGCTTGATTCAGCGTAGCACGGTACAGGATCCAACACACTAGACCAATTAAGAATGTGAACGCGGTCTCGGTCAATAGCGTGTTAGCTGCTCGGATGGTCGCCAGGTCAAAAGACAAAACTGATGCAGCCGTCAAAGCGATCAAACTATTACGGCTAATTCTAAAAGCCATATCGGTTACTGCAACTGCGATGAGAAGGCAAAGGCCGTGCTGCAGCAGAATCAAGTATTGGACCTTTAAAGGACTAACCCCAAAAAGAGCAAGCAGAAGCGGATAGCCTGGAGTTCGATATATGTCTGGTTGGTGGAGCTCGTTAACAAAGCCCTGTCCGTGCAGAAGGTTATCAGCCGGAACCAAATACGATGGTGTGTCATTAGCGTAATACTCGTGGTCCAGGATGAGAAAAGCAGAATGCGTGAGGAGGACCAAGGCTAGAGCAACCCATTGGACCTTGGGGCCACTTAGTTTGGTTCCTGACATGAATTCTTCCATCGCCGCCTAGCGTAGTGTCACAGGAAGAATCAGAACAGCGGTATGCAGGTCAGACTGGCGCACGAATACATCCCTTGCTCTCCACCCAAGAACGGAAACAGCTGGAGCGCTCGGCTGGCTTTTCACTGGTACGATCCTGCAAGAGCCCGCGCGACCTTGTACATGTATTTCCAGGTCGCGACACTAGTCACAATGTAGGTCCTGTTTTTTGGCCACTGCTGCAACTAGGCTCAGACCGCCCCAGGGAAACACCTTGTCTATGTGCTTCAGCAGCGGCACGAACATCTGCAATACCTTGAGTTGTACCCGCGAAAACGTCTTGCGCCGGAGTATCTTCCCGTTCAACCAACATCCCGGCACGGGAAAATGCAGAATAGCAGCCTGCGCCAGGAGGGCGTCTTCCGCCGCGTCTTCTTCCCCTCCTCGTAGCTGCAGGCGAGGTTACTGCAGACCCCTGTGGACCGCCAAACGAAAAATTTGTTCTCGTTGTGTTGCGAATGCTTCTGAAACCAGAGAGATATCAAGGGCGAAGCCCTTGGATAATTAGCGCTCACGCCGCCGTTCGTAGTCGCCGATGTAGGTATCCCGACTGATTCCAAGCATGCTTAGAAAGAAAGAACCAAAGACGGCCTGAACACCGAGAAACAACCACAGAGACCAGAACAGGGTCGCGCGTACGTGCTGAAGTGGTCCAAAATCACTTGCTACCCATCGGGCCAACACTAATGCGTCCCCCGTAAGGCCGACCAGGGCCAACAATGCACCGAGCAGCAGGCCATGCTCGAGCTTCATCCGCCGCAGGGTGCAATTCACGGAACGCTCGGTACGATCGAACCGTGCAGCGTAACTGTACACCTTCGCGAAAAGGCCCACGGAGATGATCTGCGCACCCAAGAGCGTGAAGATGACTCCGAAAATCATCGTGTGGATATCGAGTACGATGTGCCGGGTAAGATGCTGCTGGCCCGGAAGGAGCCAGAACACCAGTGCCAGCCCGAGCACCATTAGGAATCCCCCGGGCAGAAGAAACAGCCAGTTCGGGGCGTAAAGGAGCATGAAGCGTAAGTTCCTCCAACCGTCGCTGAAGGTTTTTAGGTGCGGCGGCCGGCCGCGCTTGTCCGGCCAAAGAAAGATGGGGATTTCAGTCATGCGGGCGTCGAGTTTTGAGGCCTTGATGACAAATTCAGGCCCCCATTCCATTCCACTGGTGCGAAGATCCAGGCGATCGTAGAGGGAGCGACTGAAACCCCGCAATCCGCAAAGGCAGTCGCCGACTCCAGTGCGAAAGAAGAGATTCATCACCGCGGTGAGCCCCGGGTTGCCCAAGTATTTGTGAAGCCAGGGCATCGCGCCCGGCTTGATCCCGCCGCGAAATCGGTTTCCCATGACCACGTCCCAGCCCTCGCGCCACTTCCGGACGAACCCCGGCACCGCAGCAAAATCGTAGCTGTCGTCGGCATCGCCCATCACAATGAAGGACCCTCTCGATTCGCTGATGCCGGCGTGCAAGGCGGCGCCGTATCCGCGCTCCTTGACATGGACGACACGGGCACCGTGTGCCTCGGCGATCTGGACCGATCCATCGGTCGAGCCATTGTCAGCGACCACGACTTCGCCGCGTAGCCCTTCCGTTCTCAGCCCTCTCAGCGCTTTGTCAATGCAGATACCAATCGATCTCGCCTCGTTCAAACAGGGGATGACCACCGAGACTTCCTCCGACCCTGCCGCCTCGACCTGGGGCGAAATCTCTGTTGCAGCCGGGGACCGAGAAGTCTGTGTTGCGACCATAAACGCAGGTTCCATTTCTGCCCTCCTTCAGTTCTGCGCCATTTCTTAGCGACCTCGAAAGGTTGGCCGGCGAGTTGTGGATGTTCAACAGGGAATCCGCTACCTGGCTGATTCGGCCAGAAGCTCCAAGACGAGGAACATTCACGTAGAGCCAGGGTCCCCCAGAGAATCCAGGGAAGACGTTCGCACTGGCGCTCATTTCTTCCTGCCGATGAAAAGCAGCTTTCCCCACCTAAACAAACACTGTTCGGGCTGAAAATATCTCTGCAGACAACTCAGGATCGTTTTCGGCTGACCCAACCACTGCTCATAGGTTATAATTTCCAGCTCGGTCATGGTCTGGAGGGCATCGAGCTTGTGCCACATGCGACGTGTTACTGGATTACTCGCCGCGGCATGGGCAAGTCGCAGAAATGGCGTCCGCCACGGCTCTACAGCCATGAGAATCCCATCTTTCCGCAAGACCCGATGGGCTTCCGCCAGTGTTTGATGCAAATCCTCCAGCAACTTTGGCAAATGGTGCAGTCCACCCTGTACGATCGCGATGTCGCAGGAGCGGTCTGCGAATGTCAGGCGCCGGCAGTCACAGAGTCGGGTCTCGGCCGGCCCCTTGTATTCCGCCAGCAAACGGGGAGAAAGATCCACGCCGTGCAACCGCGTAAATCCCATGTGATGCAAAGCATGCAGCCCATTGCCACGGCCGCAGAATAACTCGATGATTTCGGAGTCGCGGGGCCAGCGATCCGCGCCGAGCTTTTTGAGCCGCCCGAGGAACTTGCGGATCTCCTCCTCGGGCGTCTCGAAGCGAAGATAAGCTGCTTCCCACCGACCAGGGTTTACGCCCGTTTCTAGGGCTTTCGAGAGACTTCCGCTCATAACTCCCTCCTGCTGGGGATGTACTTCAGAATACGATACCGATTTCCAGAAGTGGGCCCCGCTGCCCGCGCCAGTGCCAAGCAGCCAAAGCTATAAGTTACTTGAGCAACATTGGATAAGGGATTTTCTAAATCCGCTGTTTCACTAAATCGATCATCCGATTATGTCTCAACTCGTTTTTCCGTTAAGAGCTAGCTTAAGAATTTGCCCGGCAATTTTACGACCAAAGAACCAAACCATGATCGCTGTACTCAACAACATTCCCAATGTCATAAGAATATGGACATAACCTTTCCAGTTGAACTGGCTTAAGCCAAGGGCTGTCGCGAGGAGAACCAATGCAACGAACATGCCCCGCCAGTCGTAAGGCAAGAAGAAGACACGTTGTGCGTAAAAATACATAACGAGTGCTTCTGCACCGTATGCCACCAGAGTCGCGTAGGCCGCGCCATACATTCCTAGGAGAGGAATCCACCAGAGATTAAGAGCAAGGTTGAGGGAAAATGCGGCGGCACTGGCAAACAGAATGAACTTCGTCTTCTTGGCCTCCAGCAATGCAAGCTGAAAAAGTCCAAAAAACGCATGCAACAGGTAGCTTCCTATAATCCAAGGAACGAGCCGTCCGACGGGGAAATACTGTGAGTCCAACAGGCGCGTAAAATACCCAGCGATTTGAATCCCGAAGATTGCTATGGCGGTAAGTAAAATCGCCATGCTCGAGGAAAGGTTCCCCAAAGTGTGCCGACCACCATTGCTGCGGGCAGTGTCAAAGTAAAT
>WNFW01003722.1_pt1 | contig 22525 bp, 23 predicted proteins | sample 5400131 | NCBI WGS metagenome assembly WNFW01 (sample SAMN13153362, study PRJNA577476) | soil metagenome | isolation source: 20 cm soil or saprolite under grassland replicate 1 | place: USA:California | collected 2016-06-15 | reverse complement strand
GGCCTCGCGCGATTCTACGTCTTCAGGGATCGCGTCGAGATGATGCACCGAGATGGTTGGACCGGGCCCAAGACCACCAACCCAACTGCTTCTGCATGGTTCGTCTTCGACCGCGATCACCGCGGCCCCGCAGCCATGCATCGCATCATCTTCGATGAAACCAAAACCACCGGCCATGGACGCACCGGACCCGCAAAGCTGTCCGCAAAACGAAAGGGTAGCAGATGACTACACCGGAGATATTCGAGGCGATGGCCGCCAAGCTGGCGGACGTTCTCGACGAATTGCCGATCAGTGAAACGCCAGCCGGTAACGGGCGCGCCGGTTCAAAGCCGCCAGTCAAGGAGAGCAAGATGGCCAACAAGAAGTCGAAAGTGAAACCGGACCTCGAGGTTGTTGGAGGCTGGCGCGGCAGGCCTTTGGCTTCACGCGCAACAAGCGGGAAGGCGACGATCACGAAGCGATCAATCGCCAGTTCGCGCCCGAGTTCCGCAACCGGCTCGACGCTATCGTCTCGTTCGCGCATCTCAATGCCGACGTGATCGGCATGGTGGTGGAGAAGTTCGTGCTGCAGCTTGAGGCGCAACTCGCCGACCGCGACGTCACCATCGAGCTGTTGGAGCCGGCCAAGGCCTGGCTGATTGAGCATGGCTACGACGAGCAGATGGGCGCGCGGCCGATGGCGCGGGTGATCCAGGAGCACATCAAGAAGCCGCTGGCGGACGAGGTGCTGTTCGGCAAGCTCAAGGGCGGCGGCCACGTTCGCGTCGTGCTGGTCAAGGACGAAGCAGCCGCGGATGCCGCTCAGGAAAAGATCGGCTTCGAATTCGTCGAAGGCCCGGTGACGCCGAAGCCGGAAAAACTGCCCGGCGCGCGCAAGCGCAAGCCGAAGCCCGGCGGTCCCGGCGGTGGGTCGTCCAAGGGACCGGCCTCACGAGGGCCGCTGGTCAAGGTCTGAGCGGTCAATAGCAGAAACCAGAAAGCCGGCGTGTCGCAAGACCGCTGGCTTTTTTGCATTGAACTCAGGTGGAGCGTCATTTGGTCTATTGCGATTGATCCGTACGGGACGGGGTTCAGCGCGCTAATTTAGCTCGAGCCCTCGCCAGGCGGCGCAACACATTGCCGAAGGAAGATATCACGCTCGGACGATCCGTCTGCTTCCAGAGTTCGACGATCTTCGCTGCAAGACCCCGCCTGCTGAAGACGAGCAGCGTTTCGTGATGCTTCAGGCCGCGGCCACCTTTAACCGGTCCCTGATCCCGTATCAGGCAGTATTCGCCATTGCTCATGCGGGCGATCCGGCAATCCCGGAAGCGGTTTTTGACCTGAGACAGCATTCACTCTTCCTATTTCAAAGAGGATGCATGCTGATACGATTCCGTCAATTCTTGACCCGGTAGCGAATCTTTCGTAGCCGCGGCGCGCCCGCGCCGCGTCCTGCGTTCCGGACTATTCAGCGGTGGTCGAGAAGCTGCTTGATGCGGCGCTGAAGCTGGCGCTTTTTCCGCTCGCTCTGGCGCAGCCGCTCCTCGAGATCGGAGACCGGCAGCCCGAGCGCGGCCTCGGAACTGAAGGCAATGCCGACGAAATTGTCGCGCCACCAGATGATCTTGGCCAGGAAGGAACGGCCCTTTCGCGCGATCGTCAGCGAGATCTGCTCTTTGGGCAGCCGGACGACATTGTTGAATTCGAGCTGGGCGCCTGTTTCGGAGAGGTTGCGGACCACGCAATCGCGCGTCGCGCCGTCTTCGCCGATGTCGGCAACGCCGCCATAAATGACCTTGTCGCGCACGCTTTGGCGTCGATCCAGCATCGAAGGTATCCCCCATCAAACGGCGCGGACCTTGACCCGGCCGGGGCGGCTGCGAAAGCCCGGGCCCGGCAAAATGGCGCGTTAACGTAAACCGATCTGGGCCGGAATCGGTCGAATGCAGCTGCAGACAAAGCGTCTTTCGAGCCAAGCGTGCCCCGCACTTGTGTAGTAAGGGAGGGCCATGATCAAACAGCCATTCGACGTGTTTTCGGCCGCACAACGCGAGACGGCGCGCGCGGCGCTCTTTGCCGCCTTTGGTCCGGCTCCAATCGGCATCGTCGTGCCGGTCACGGGCGGAGCTTCGGGTGCGTCGGCCTTTAGGGTCGAGGTTGGCGATCGGCGTTATTTGTTGCGGATCGAAGGTCCCGCCAGTCCGCTGCGTAATCCGCACCAATATCTCCATGCGCATCGCCGCAGAGGCAGGAATCGCGCCGAGGATTTATTACGTCGACGAGATGTCCCGCGTGGCGGTGATGGATCTTGTCGAGGAACAACCGCTGGAGACCTACCCCGGTGGACCCCGCGCACTGGCGCAAGCGCTGGGAGAAATGCTGGTTGCCCGGCTGTGGGCGCATGTGTGCCGAACAGGCCTGTTTGCGCCCGGAGTGCTCGATGCGCATAGCGGACATCTTGCACGTATCCGGGAAGGCTATGCCTGGGATCAGGCCAGGTCTGTTTCCAGCCACAACGATCCTTACGCTGCGCTATCTCGGACACTGCGCGCGATTTGCTTCTGCGCGTCGAACTCGCGCCGCCGCCGCGCCAGTTCGTCGGCGCTGAGCAGCGCGACATTGTTGTAGTCGCGCTTCCAGAAGGCATCCTTGCTCCATCGTAACGGAGACTGCACCGTGGTCTGCGGGCCGGGCGCCGTCTCCAGCACGCGTAGCGCAAGCTCCAGCGTGAAACTTTGCGAGGAGGGGTTGTGGGGTTTTCCGGCTGAATTGCCCAGCGGAAAATCGCTGAACAAAAATCGCGGCACCGCGGCGTGCTCGACGATGTCCTTGGCGCATCCCATCACGACCGTGGAAATGCCGTTGGCCTCCAGTTGCCGGGCGACCAGGCTGATGGTCTGGTGGCATACCGGACAGTTCGGCACCAACACCGCGGCATCCACCTTGTCAGCGCGGCAGCGCGCGAGGATCTCGGGCGCATCGGTCTCGATGGTGACGCGATGGCTGCGGTTGGTCGGCGCGCCGAAGAAGCGCGGCGCCACTTCACCGATCCGGCCCTCGCTCGCGAGCCGCTGCAATTGCGGGAGCGGGAACCAGGTGCCGCTGTCGTCGGCCGAGGTGTGCACGCGATCGTAGGCAATGTGGGAAATCCGCACATCATGCGGCTTGGAGGTCTCACCGTCATAGACCGAATAGAATTTGGCACCGCCATTGTATTTGGCGCCCGGGCCTTGATCGCCCTTGGCGGGATCGAACGGCGCCGCCGTCGTCACGATGGCGATGCGGGATTGATGAAGCGGCTTTCGCAAGGGCTGGAATGGCGCATCGACATGATGCGCCCAACGGTAAGGCGTGGTGTAGCCGATCGCCTGATAATATTCGCGGGTGCGCGCCATGTAGGGGATCGGCGCGTCGTCATCGGGCGCGAAACCAAGTTGGTCGCCGGGCGTTGCGGTCATGTCAGGCGTTGCGGTCATGTCTTGCGCTCCAACGCACGCACCATCACTTTGAATTGCTAAACGGTCGGTTCCGTGTGTCAAGCACGGTCTCGCGGAAACAGAACGGCAATGCAACCTGTCATTCGTCTGCGTGCTGTACTTGGCGTCGTCTTCGTGGCGCTGCTGTTATCGGCGCCGCCGGCCAGCGCCGAAGATGCGTCGCCCACGGCGCCCGCTGAGGTCGCAAGACCAAGCGTCGAGGAACTGGCGATCCCCGGGCTTGAAAACAAGGGTGAGCCGCAAAAGCCTGCCGAAGCAGGGGATACCGGCATGCGTGAGGCGATCTGCCTGATGATCGAATCAGCGGCGAAGGCGCAAGGCCTGCCGCTGGAGTTTTTCGCGCGCGTGATCTGGCAGGAAAGCCGCTTCCAGTCCGATGCCGTGGGACCGCTGACGCGCAGCGGCCAGCGCGCGCTGGGTATCGCGCAATTCATGCCGGGGACCGCCAGCGAGCGCCGCCTGCTCGATCCCTTCGATCCGGTGCAGGCGCTGCCGAAATCGGCGGAGTTTTTGAGCGAGTTGCGCACCCAGTTCGGCAATCTCGGGCTGGCCGCCGCCGCCTACAATGCCGGACCGCGACGGGTGCAGGAATGGCTCGCCGGCTCAGGCCCAATGCCGGAGGAGACCCGCAATTACGTTTTCGCCATTACCGGCACATCTGTCGATGACTGGGCAAAGCCGGGCAGCAATGGCAAGGCGCCGGATCGCGCGCCGGCCGCGAGCTGCCGCGACTTGATGGCCCTGCTCAAACGCGCACCCAATCCGTTCGTCACCCAGTTGGAACAGCATGTGAAGCTTGGCGCCGATAAATTGTGGGGCGTGCAGCTCGCCGCCGGTTTCAACCGCGACCGCGCACTTTCGATGTATGCCCGCGTGATGAAGCGATTGAGCGCCGTGATCGGCGATCAGGATCCGAGCCTATTGGGTTCGATATGGCGCAGCCGCGGCACGCGTACATTCTATCAGGTGCGGATCGGCGCCGACACGCGCCCCGCCGCCGACGATCTCTGCAACCGCATCCGCCGCGCCGGCGGCGCTTGTCTCGTGCTGCGAAACATGAATGGCAGGGGTTGATTGCTGTGATGCATAGCGGCTCTGAGGTCTCGTTCGCTTGACGCAAGTGGGATTCACCAGCGACATGCGGCAAGTCCTAAAAACCGATCCGGATCCACGACGCATTTCAGCCTGGCATGGGCGCTGGCGAGCACGCTGCTGGTCTGGGCGGGGCCCGCGCAGATCATCCTGATTTCGACGCTCGGTTCCGGCGCGACGGTGATACAGGCGGCCATTGCGCCCGCAACTGCCGCGAGCTTGCCGATGTCGTGGCGCTGGTGCTGGGAAAGGCGTTGTTTCCGCGCGCGGGCATGTTGAACAGCGGCGTCGATATCCTGGTCAGCGGGGTGTCGGCAGGCACCATCGCCTATGGCGTTCACCGATGGCGGGCGGGCGCATGAGCGATTTCCTTAGTGATTTCCTGGGCGATTGGCATGCCTTGTTGATTCTGCTGATCGCGGGCCGGATCGGCCATCTTCATGATGACGCGCAAGTCGATCTTTGCCGGTGTGGCCTGCGGCGAGGCTGTGGTGCTGATCGGCAAATGGTGGCTCGGCTGACACACCCACAACAGTTCGCAATTTGCGGCCGACCCATATTCCGGTAGTGTCGGGCCACTCGAAAGCGCATGGGGACGAAGCGGGATGAAGTTGTTAGCAAGATTGGCCTCGGCCTGTCTCGTGGTCGTTACGGCATTGGCCGCGCCGAGCGCGCGGGCTGTCGAGTACCCCGTTCGCCCAATAAAACTCGTCGTTCCCTATGCCGCCGGTGGCCCGACCGACGTTCTTGGCCGGCTGGTGGCGGATTTCCTCGGCAGGGATCTGAAGCAAACCATCATCGTCGAAAACAAGGCCGGCGCGCAGGGGGCGATCGGCGCCGAGGCCGTGGCCCGTTCCGAGCCCGACGGCTACACGCTGTTTGTCGCGGCGGCCTCGATCATCGTGCTCAATCCGATGCTCTACAAGAAGCTGCCCTACGATCCTTCGCAGGATTTTCGGATGCTGTCGCTGGTCACCGACTTGCCGGTGGTGATGGAAGTTCACCCCTCTGTGCCGGCGAAGACGGTGGCCGAGTTTGTCGCTTACGCCAAGCAAAATCCCGGCAAGCTCAATTTCGGATCGGCGGGGACGGGCGGCACCATTCATCTCGCCGGCGAGATGTTCAAACAGATGGCCGGCATCGAGATGACGCATGTGCCCTACAAGGGCGCCGGTCCGGCGCTGACCGATCTGTTGTCCGGCAATATCCAGGTGATGTTCGATTCGCTCAGCACCGCATTGCCGCCGGTGAAATCCGGATCGTTGCGCCCGCTGGGCGTGAGCTCGACGCAACGAAGCCCCGATCTGCCTGACGTTCCCACCATAGCCGAGAGCGGCTATCCCGATTACCGAGTCAGCGTCTGGTATGGCATTGCGGCACCCGCAAAGCTACCGGACGAGATCGCGCAGAAAATAACCGCGAGCCTCGATCGGGCGCTCGATGATGACGCGTTTCGCGCATCGCTGGAGAAGATCGGATTTCCCGTGTTCCACCCACGCAGCGCAGCCGCGATCACCGAATTCATCGATGCCGATCGGGCGCACTGGTCGGCTGTGATCAAGGCCCAGAACATTTCATTGGATTGAAGAGATGGTTCGAGAGAGTGAAATCCGCGAAGGCGAACTTGCCGTCGATATGCCCAAGGCGAGTGATGGCGGTCTCGTCTTTATCGGCCGCATCCGCACACCCTGGACCTCGCGTCTCGACACGCCGAGGCAGGGACGTCACGATGGTCCGGTCTGCCGGCTCGAGATCTTCGAGCCATGGGTGCCGGCGATCAAAGGCGTCGATTTCTACTCAAATCTCGAAGTGATCTACTGGCTGCATTTGTCGCGCCGCGATCTGGTGCTGCAAAGCCCGAAGAACAACAAGAACACGCGCGGTACGTTCTCGCTGCGCTCGCCGGTGCGGCCGAACCCGATCGGCACCTCGATCGTGAGGCTGGTCGGCGTCGAGCGCAACGTCATCCTGGTGCGCGGGCTCGATTGCCTCGACGAAACGCCGCTGCTGGATATCAAGCCCGACCGCTGCGAATTCACCCCACTGGCTCCGCCGCAAGCGGGCGACTTCGAGACGGAGTGATTTGGCTTCATGAGACGGACAGGCCTGAGGGTCACCGCTGTCGTGCTGCTGGCCCTCGCCGCGAGCGTTGGGACCGGAGCAGAGCCATCGTCCAAGATCGTGGAGTACTACCCGGGTGCCGCCTTTGAAACGACCACACCGGAGGCCGCGGGATGGTCGACCGAGAAGCTGGCGGAGGCAAAATCCTGGTCGCAGCAGATTGCACCGTCTGCCGCCGTGATGATCATTCAGCATGGCCTCGTCGTCGCCCAATGGGGCGATGTTGCGATCAAGTCCAACCTGCATTCCATCCGCAAGAGCCTGCTCAGCGCGCTCATCGGTATCGCGATCGACGAACACAAGATCGATCCCGGCGCGACCATGGAGAGCCTTGGTATCGACGACAACGCACCAAGCCTGACACCCACGGAAAAGACCGCGACCGTTGGCGATCTCCTCAAAGCGCGCTCCGGTATCTACCACCCGGCACTATATGAAACTCCGGGCGCGGCTCGCCTGCGCCCGGCGCGCGGCAGCCATCCTCCCGGAACCTTCTGGTACTACAACAACTGGGATTTCAACACGCTGGGTACGATCTACGAGCGCGCTACGGGAGAGTGGATTTTCACGGCGCTGCAGGGCAAGATCGCGCAGCCAATCGGGATGCAGGACTATCAGCCGAGCGACGGCGAATATTTCAGGGGCGCGGCATCCGAGCATCCGGCCTATCCCATTCGCATGAGCGCCCGCGACCTTGCCCGGTTTGCGCTGCTTTATCTCCATGATGGACGGTGGAACGGCCGGCAGATCATTCCGAGTGCGTGGGTTCATGAGAGCACGCAGCCCTACTCGGAAGCGTTTCCCGAGCGGGGGCCAGGCTACGGCTACGGCTATCTGTGGTGGATCGGATTTCCGAGCAACACCGGAGCGCCGACGGTCAATGTTCCGCCCCACACTTTTGCTGCGATGGGCGCAGAGGGGCAGTATGCCTTCGTGATCCCGGCCTACGATCTGGTCATCGTTCACCGCATCAACAGCGATGTCCCGATCGGTCCGCTGCCGGGTCAACGCAAGCCCCAACCGACAACCCAGCAACTCGCGCGCTTGCTCTGGCTCGTCCTGTCGGCGGCAGGGGATAATGATGTTGGACCCGATATCAGTCTCGCGCATGCGACCGGCAATCGGCTCGCCGGTGAAGAACTCAAGGCAAGGCTTAGTGGAGCGACCCTTTCGGTCGGCGAGGCCCTGAGCGACGGGCCATATCAATGGCAATTGCGCGCCGACGGCAACCTTTTGGTGCTCGCCGGCGCCGAGCACCGGGAACGCTTTAGGGGTTCTTGGCGTGTCGACGGCGATCGCTACTGTCGAACGTTGAACGAGCCGAACCCGCGAGAGAACTGCTTTGCCGTCGTTGCCAGGGATTCCGGGCTGCAATTCTTCGACGCGGATGGCTTGATGAGATTTGATACGCATGCGCAATAAGGCCCGCGCCGCTTGATAACCGGATTTGGTACCGATTGTATTGTCGTGTTGAAGTGGGGCTGACGATGTCATACGCCGCCGATCGACGCAGTTTTCTGAAATTTTTGGCCGCCAGTCCGCTGTTCGCGCATAGTGCTTTAGCGCAGGGGCCAGCGCGGTCCGATCCGGCGGATTGGGCGCCACGAGATCCGAACAAGCTGATTTCCGACCCCACCCAGGCCCTCGACGTCTTCGACTTCGAACCGGTCATGAAGCAGAACGTCCCGCCGGCGCATTTCGGCTATATGGCCACCGGCGTGGACGACGAAGTGACATTGCGCGCCAATCGCGAGGATTTCCGGAGATTCGAGTTGCGCCCGCGGCGGCTTGTCGATGTCAGCAAGATCGATATGAGTGTCGAGATTCTCGGCGCGACATTCGACAGTCCGATCGTCATTGCGCCAATCGGCAGCAATCGGGCCTTTCACCCTGACGGCGAGATTGCCGTCGCCAAGGCCGCCAGGGTTGGGAACCATCTGCAAATTCTTTCGACCGTCGCAACCACCTCGATCGAGGATGCGATCGCGGCGCGCGGGGCGCCGGTATGGTTTCAACTCTATACCACGCAGCGTTGGGAAATCGCCGAGGCTCTTGTGAAACGGGCGGAGACCGCGGGGGCCCCGGCGATCGCGGTGACGCTCGATGTGAGGTCGCCTCCGAAATGGGAGACGTTTGCCCGGTTGCGTCGCGCCGATACGCGCGAATGCGGAAGCTGCCATGGCCTCAACGACTATCTGGCCCGCAAGCCGAATTTTGCCGGCATCGATCTCGGCGGTGTCAGCAGCACGGTCGTTACCAACCTGACATGGGATGCGATCAAGCGCTTGCGTGATACCGTCAAGGTCAAGCTTGTCCTCAAGGGGATTCTCAGCCCCGAGGACGCGAGGCTCGCCGCCGGTGCGGGCATCGATGCGATCGTCGTCTCGAACCATGGTGGACGGGTTGAAGATGGCGTCGGTGCCACGATCAGTGTGCTACCTGAAATCGTCGAGGCGGTCGGCGGCCGCATGCCGATACTTGTCGACAGCGGCTTCCGCCGCGGCAGTGACATCACCAAGGCGCTCGCGATCGGCGCGCGAGCGGTTTGTATCGGCCGACCCTATTTATGGGGCCTCGGCGCCTTCGGTCAGACTGGCGTTGAGCGCGTGCTTGCGCTTCTGCGCGCCGAGACTCGTACCTCCATGCAGCAACTCGGCGCACCGTCGCTCAAAGATCTCACGCCGGCGATGGTGCGGCGAACTTGACCGAATTTCCAAAAGGCAAGTCCTGCAAGGCCGAAGCCATTTGCTTTGCTTCGATGGCGCTTTTTCGATACCAACAGTAGGGAGCTCCCACAATCATGCGAATTGGCATTCGGCTGGCGATTTCCGGTCTTGTCCTCGCATCGATTATGGTGAGCGCGATCGGCGTCCACGTGCTGTGGTGGCGGACGGCGGAAGCCAACAGTCATGCGCTTGCGGAAACCATCAACCAGCAGATCGTGTCCGCTGTCGAAAAGGAACTCACCACCATCACCACCGAGGCGCGCGCGGCACATACCGCCATCCGCACCTTGTTCGTTCAGCATGTGCTCGAGACCCGCGAGGCCGACAAACGCGAGTTCGTGTTTCTGTCGCAACTGCAGTCGCAGCAGAACATCTCGTGGGTTGCGTTTGGCTGGCCGGACGGCGCCTTCTTTGCAGCGCATAAGCTCGGCGATCTCGGCTTGGAAATGATGGAAATCGCGCCGGTCGACGGCACGATCAGGCGGCGTATCGACCAATATCAGGTGGTGGTCGGAGATATCGAGTTCGAGAAACGCCGATTCGAGAATACCGATTTCGTCGTTACCGATCAGGAGTGGTACCAGAAAGGGATTCAAGCAGACGAACCGCGCTGGTTAAGTGTCGTGAATCACCCGGTCGGGGCGCGGCCGTCGATTGCCTATGCCGGCCCGATCGACGTGTACCAGAAACGCCAGGGCGTTCTCGCTGTCATTATCGAATATACGCGCCTCGCTCAATTTCTGTCGCAGCTCTCGGTCGGAAAATCCGGCGCGGCATTCATTCTTGGGCGCGATGGAACCACCATCGCCGCGCCAGACCCGGATGCCGATGAGGTCGATATGCAGCGGTCGGATCAGCCGTTGCTGCCGATCGCCCAGGGCGCGTTGAAACAGGCCGGCAGCTCTTACGACAGCGACAAGAGGATGGCGAGCCAGCAAAGGCTGGTCGCCGGAAGGGACGCCTATGCCGTTACTTTGACGCCGCTTGCCTTTCCCGGCTGGACACTCGCCACCGTCATTCCGGAAGCGGAGTTTCTGGGTCCGATCGAAGCCACGATACGAAAGCTGCTCATCGGCCTCGCCATTCTCATTGTTGCCGCCGGCATTATTTCGGCCTGGCTTGCTCGACGCGTGATCGCAACGCCCCTGATCATGGTCGTCGATGAGCTCAAGCACGTCGCACGCTTCGATCTCGAAAAGGTGCGGCGGCACGCCTCGCGCCTGATTGAAATTGAAAATCTGTCGAATGCCATCGCGGACATGGCGGGCGGGCTCGCCGCATTCCGGAAATTCATACCTTCCGATCTCGTCAAAGTTCTCGTCAGCGAGGGTATCGAGCCGCGCCCCGGCGGCTCGGTCCGGACCTTGACGGTCATGTTCGCGGATATTGCCGGGTTTACAGGGCTGTCTGAGCGGCTTGGCGATCAGATCATCCCGCTGCTCTCCAGCTATCTCGACACTATGTCGCGGGAGGTCAGCACCCACGACGGTACGATCGATAAATTCATCGGCGATGCTGTGATGGCATTCTGGGGGGCTCCGGCCGCAAACGCCGATCACGCTGTCGACGCCTGCCGGGCGGCGCTGGCCTGCCAGCGCGCCCTTCGGGCATCGGGGCTGACTGACGACAGCGGGCAGCCGCTCCGGGTGCGCATCGGCGTCAATTCCGGCGACATGCTGGTCGGCAATATCGGATCTGAAGTCCGGCTCAATTACACTGTGATCGGCGATACCGTAAATGTCGCCAGCCGGCTTGAAGGCGCCAATAAGGAATATGGCACCGAAATCATCATCGGAGAAGAAACGCGCCGCCTTGCCGGCGATGGCATCCGTGTGCGCGAACTCGACCGGCTGATGGTCTATGGACGGACCGGCGGAATCGCGATCTACGAATTGCTCGACACGGCCGAACAGGGCGCGGTGCCCCCAGCTTGGGTGGGGTTGTACGTTTCCGGCCTTGCAGCCTATCGCTCGCGCAACTTCGCAGCCGCAATTGGCTTCTTCCAGCAGGTTCTGGATGCCAGGGCGTCAGACCAGCCCGCTCGGATGATGCTGGAACGATGCAGGCAATTCCTCGAGTCGCCGCCAGGAGACGATTGGGATGCGACGAACGCGATGAAAGCGAAGTAGGTTGGAATCCCGCTTCGATCACGGCATCGTGATATCGCGGCCGGTAATCTAACAGCACGACGCGCGTAACACCTTCGCTTGGGTTTTGCTTCGAGCCTGCCGGCCTCGGATCCTCCGGCAACCGATCGTGAACCTGCGCAACCCCCCTTTGTTCCGGGAAAGGAAAGCCCATGAATTCCAAGAACGCTCTCGCCAGCGCCACCATCGCCGGCTCCTTCGCCGCCGCCCTCACCATGATCGCTACGCCGGTATTTGCAGCGCCGAAGCCGCCGCAGCCCACCATGGACAAGTGCTACGGCATCGCACTGAAGGGCGACAACGACTGCGCGGCCGGCGCCGGTACCACCTGCGCCGGGACCGCGAGTGCCGACTACCAAGGCAACGCCTGGAAGTACGTCGTGAAAGGCACTTGCGCGACAATCAAGACGCCGAAGGGCGCCGGCTCGCTCGAGCCGCTCAAGTCCTGAGCGATCCGAGGCGCGCGGATCCCGCGCGCCTCTTTCATTTCAGCAATGCGCAAGCTGGAATCTGCAGATGTTCAGTGTATCGAATCTGCCTGCCTGCGCCGGCGTCGGCTTCAAGCCCGCGCATTTTCGCGACATTCTCGCGGCGGCACAGCCGATCGGGTTCATCGAGGTTCACGCCGAGAATTACATGGGCGCGGGCGGACCGCCGCATGCGCAGCTTGCTGCTTTGCGAGAACGCTATGCGTTGTCGATGCATGGTGTCGGGCTGTCGATCGGCTCGATGCGGTCGCTCGATCGCGACCATCTCGCGCGGCTCAAAAAGCTGTGCGATCAGTACGCGCCGGAAAGCTTCTCGGAGCATCTCGCCTGGTCGTCACACGGCGATGTCTATTTGAATGACCTTCTGCCGCTGCCCTACACGGAGCAGACGCTGGCGCGGGTCATCGAGCATATCGACGAGGTGCAGACGACACTCGGGCGCCAAATGCTGCTCGAAAATCCGTCCACTTACATCGGCTTTGCCGAGAGCACGATCCCGGAGGTCGATTTCCTAAAGGAAGTATCGACACGAACCGGATGTAGGCTGCTGCTCGACGTCAACAACGTTTTTGTCTCGGCCAACAACCACGCTATACAGCCGCTGTCATATCTGGATTCGTTTCCCTTGGATCGAGTAAAGGAAATTCATCTCGGCGGACACGACGAGGAAACGGACGATAAGGGCGACCTGCTGCTAATCGACACCCATGGAACGCCGGTCGCTGAAGCGGTCTGGGCGCTGTACGCGCACGTCATCGCCCGCACCGGGCCGATCGCGACCTTGATAGAATGGGACAACGACGTTCCGGATTGGCCGACGCTGCGCGCGGAAGCGGTCGCGGCGCAGGATATTCTTATCCGCGCGTCGCGTGCGTCGGCAGCTTTGCCGTCTACCGCAACAATGTGGTGGTGGGCCTGGTGAAGGCGCTCAAGAACCGGTTTCCTGTGGTCGAGAAAATCGTAGGCGAAGAATTCTTCGCGGCGATGGCGCGGGTTTTCGTGTTGGAGAGGCCGCCACGTTCGCCGCTTCTGGCAACCTATGGCGATGAATTGGCCGCCTTCATCGCCGCTTTCGAGCCGGCGCGTGAACTACCCTACCTTGCGGACGTGGCACAGCTCGAGGTTGCGCGCACACACGCCTATCATGCGGCCGACGCCGCGCCCGTCGACGCGAGCCGATTTGCGGCGCTCGATGCCAGCGTTGTCGGGGAGATCCGGATCGAACTGCATCCCTCGATCGGGATCGTCCGCTCGTCACATCCGATCGTCACGATCTGGGCGATGAATAGCGGCGAGCAGGAGCTTGCGCCCATTGAGGACTGGCGCGGCGAGGATGCGCTCGTAGCTCGCCCGTATCTCGATGTGGAAGTCCGAGCGCTGCCACCGGGCGGCGCGGCATTCCTGTTCGCGCTCGCCGCCGGCCAGCGGCTGGGCGAGGCGTCCGAGGTAGCGCTTGGCGACGATCCGAATTTCGATCTCACCGGCAACATCGCAGGGCTGATCGGCTCGGGTCTCGTGCGCGACATCGTTCTTCCGGAGTCGAAGTAGCCATGACCAACCTATCCCCCGCGGCAGCGCGTTTCCGATCCCCTCCGGTTCTGATCATCCAACGGGTGATCGCCGCGATGGATCGCATTCCCTATTGGTTCATCGCGCTCGCGGCTCGCATTTTTCCGGCTGCGGTGTTCTGGCAATCCGGTGAGACCAAGGTCGCGGGGTTTCACCTCAAGCCCAGCGCCATCGCGCTATTCCAAAATGAATATCAGCTTCCGCTGATCGATCCGACCATCGCCGCTTATATGTCGGCGTTTTCCGAGCACTTCTTTCCGATCCTGCTGGTCGTCGGGTTCGCAACCCGATTTTCGGCGTTGGCGCTGCTGTTCATGACGGCGGTGATCGAGATTTTCGTCTACCCTGGCGCCTGGCCGACCCATGGCGTATGGGCCGCCTGTTTCCTTGTCGTGATCGCGCGCGGCCCCGGTTGGCTATCGCTCGACCATTTGATCGCGCACAAGTTCAAGTAGATCCGAGCTTGGCGTTTTGACAGCAGCATTCTCTATTTGATGTCAACCAGCCCGACCTGATTTGTCAGGCTGTCTGCGATGACCGGATTGCCGTCGGGCGTGACATCCATATTGCGCACGATATCGCCGCCGCCCGGGATGCCCCAGCTCTGGAACTTTTCCGTGGTCGGATCGAACCTTACGATCGTGTTCGGTTTGGCTGCGGATTCGCTGTACCACACCGCGTTCTTGGTGAAGACGATGCCGTAGGGCTCCGACTTCTCTCCGCTGGGTGAGGGCCACTCCTTGACCGCGCCTGTCGCAAGATCGAGCCGGCCGAGATAGCCGCGCGAAAAATCGACATACCAGATCATGCCATCAGGATCGATCGCGAGACGCCGCGGCCTGGCAGCTTCGTTTGGCAGCGCGTATTCCTTGATCGCCATCGTTTTCGGATCGATGCTGGCAATCTTGTTGCTACCGAACTCCACGAAAACCGGTACGCCCTCGGCGTTGATCTTCAGCCCATAAGGGCGCGACTTCGGCGTCGGTGAGGTTACGAGCTTGATCGCGCCGGTCGCCGGGTCGAGTCGTCCGATCATGTTGGCCTGTTGCACGGTGAACCAAAGGATTCCGCTCTGATCGAAATTGAGTGTGTGGGGATCCTTCGCATTCGCGTCAGGCAACGGGTATTCGGTCACAAGGCCGGTGGAAGGATCGAGCTTGCCGATCAGCGCGGTGTTGTTGCCGGTGAACCAGATATTGCCAACCTTGTCCTCGGCAAGTCCGTGCGGACCGGTGAACGGCGATTTCAGCGTATATTCCCTGATCGCGCCGGTCTTGGGGTCGAGCCGGCCGAGCTTGTTGGCCAGCTGGCCGGTCCACCAGATCGAGCCATCCCGCGCGGCCAAGGGATCATGCGGACGCGACCCCAGAGTGGGAACATCCCACAGCTCGATGTCAGCTTTGACCGGGCCATCGATGACGGCTGCCGGCGGGCGCTGGCGTTCAGGAAAATTATGGATGAGGTAATCGGTCATTGCCCCCCACTCTTCCGCGCGTATGGGGGCCTGGACGTTCTGCATCATGCGCACGACAGTGAGCCAGCCTTCTGCCGTATAGCCGACACGAACGCGGTTGATATCGTGGCAGTTGCCGCAGGTCGCAACGAACGCTTGTTTGCTCGGACCTTCCGGCCACTCCTTCGCAGTGTACTGCGCCTGCGCGGCAGTTGCGCCAAACACAGTGATGAGCGACAAGACCGCCACTGAACTGACGCGCATCGTTATTCTCCCTGAGAATCTGGTTTGAACCAGGCGTTTTCAAAGAACTTCTTTCCGTTAACTTCGCTGCGGCTGCCGCACCAGTCAAGGTTCCGCGACTTCAATCAATGCTGAATGCCGTGTCTGCCCGGAATTTCTGCACGCAGGTTTTGCCGTCAGCGTCGCTCAGGCGCTTGCCGAAAACGGGATTGCAGTCATGCTTGAGACGCGCGGCGCTCTCTCACGCGCCCTTCAGCGCCGCGATCAGTCTGGTGGCGTTGTCTTCCAGCACCTTTACATCTTCCTTGCGGCTCGCGGGCGGCAAGAGCGCAATGCCGTTGTGGCGTGGCATCACATGCATGTGGAGGTGAAACACGACCTGTCCGCCGGCGGCTTCGTTGAATTGCTGCAGGGTGATGCCGTCGGCCTGGAAGGCCGTCATCGCGGCGCGGGCAATCTTGTGGGCACCACGCGCGACATGGGCGAAATCCTCCGGCGTGACATCGAGAATGTTGCGGGCAGGGGCCTTCGGGATCACCAGGGTGTGGCCGGGGGACCGCGGCATGATGTCAAGGAAGGCCAGCACGTGGTTGTCCTCATACACCTCATGGCAGGGGAACTCGCCGCGCAGGATTTTTGCGAAGATGTTGTTGGGGTCATAAGCGGGCATGGCGGCTCCTGAAATGCTATTCTACTTTTGCCATCCGGTCCGAAACGGTCAAGACGGCTCGTCCGCCGGTTTACGAAACGGCCCGGCCTCGGCGAGTTCGCGCGCGGCCTCCGCCACATAGGCGCGCTCGCGCCTGAGATAGTCCACGAGCGCCCGGCGCAGATCGGGATCGGCGATGTAGTGCGCGGAATAAGTGGTTTGCGGCAGGTAGCCGCGCGCGATCTTGTGCTCGCCCTGCGCGCCGGCCTCGACGGTTTTCAACCCGCGCCTGATCGCAAAGTCGATGGCTTGATAGTAGCAGACTTCGAAGTGCAGGAACGGATGATGTTCGATGGCGCCCCAGTTGCGGCCGAACAAGGTATCGGAGCCGACGAAATTGACGGCGCCGGCGATCCAGCGGCGGTTGCGTTTGGCCATCACCAGCAGCACATCCTTGGACATGCTCTCGCCGATCAGCGAAAAGAATTTGCGATTGAGATAGGGCCGGCCCCATTTCCGCGAGCCGGTCTCTATGTAGAAGTCGAAGAACGCGTCCCACGCGTCTTCGGTAATGTCAGTTCCGTTGAGCGCGTGGATCGTGATGCCGTTGGCAGAAAGCGCCTCGCGCCGTTCGCGCTTGATCGCCTTGCGATGTCGCGAATTGAGGGTAGCGAGAAAATCCTCGAAGCTGCCGTAACGCTGGTTGTGCCAGTGGAACTGCTGGTCGTTGCGCTGCAGGAATCCGTGGCTTGCGAGAAATCTCCACTCGGCCTCGCGAGCAAAGGTGACGTGAACCGATGACGCCTTGGTCGCGCCGCATAGCGCCACCAACCCGCTCGCAAGCGCGGTGCCGATCTGGTCCACATCGACGCCGTTGGGGATCAGGAGGCGCGGTCCGGCCGCCGGGGTAAACGGAACCGAGACCTGAAGTTTTGGATAGTAGCGTCCACCGGCGCGCTCATAGGCGTCGGCCCAGCCGCGGTCGAAAACATATTCGCCCTGCGAATGCGATTTCAGATAACAGGGCACGATGCCCACAACAGCTCCGTCGAGCCGGGCCACCAGATGGCGCGGTCCCCAGCCGGTCCGCGCGCAGGCCGAGCCGGAGGCTTCCAGAGCCGAGAAAAAGGCATGGGAAACGAAGGGATTATAGGATGATACGGAACCGGCGCAGGAGCCAAGCGGGGCACCTTGCGCAGCCAATGTATCAAGGCCATTGAGGCTGGCCGGATCGGGAGACGGGTTGGCGCAGGCATCCCAATCCGCAGCCGCAATTTGGCTGACGGACGGCAGCGATTCGAGAGTTAGTTCGGATGACGCCATCGACTGTCAGGACCGGCCACGCGTTATGATCAACCATCGCACGTGGTGATCAATCCCAAAGATCGTGCATTGAGGTCACGACTTCAAGTGCGGTGCGGTATCAGGTTTCGGGCCGAAACCCTTCAAAAATCATCTGATCGGCGTAGCGGGCCGCCCGTTGCCGCTGCTCCGGCGTGCGCACGGTCCAGGCCAGGAGCGGCAAGCCGAAAACGTGGCGCGCGATCCAGGGCGCAGGCGCCGGCAACTGCTCGACCCAAAAGGCAACGAAATGTGGCCGGGTGCGGAACGCATGCCGGAGATGCAGCATGCCGTTGCGCTGCTCCGGGGTCAGTTTTTTCCAGTAATCGTCGTGATAATCGCGCTGGGCGATGATGCCGCGGGGGAGCGCGGGCATTGTTTCGCGCAGCGCCAGCACCTGGTCCGGGTCGAACGACATCCCGACCACGGGTCCCGGATAGGAGGCGAGGACCTCCGCCATCCGCGTCACCAGTTTGCGGTCGCCGTCAAAATGGCTCTTCACCTCGATCACCAGCGGCACGCGACCGTTGACCAGCGCGCAGAGATCGCCGAGCGACATCATGTGTTCGGACGTATCCTTGAACGTTACCGCCTTGAGCTCGCTTGAGGTCTTGCCGAGCAACGCGCCAGAGCCTTCACTGAGGCGGCCGAGCGCGTCGTCATGATGCACCATGGCTTCGCCGTCCGCCGCAAGCTGGATGTCGACTTCGATGCTGAAGTTGCCGTCGATCGCGCACCTGATCGCGCCCGGCATGTTTTCGACGATGCCGCGCGCGCCGTCGTGCAGGCCACGGTGGGCTACCGGCCGCGCGGTCAGCCAGTCCGGTGCGCGCACCTGACGGCTCGGCTCAAGAGACCTCGAATATTCCCTCGACTTCCACCGCCGCGTCCGCCGGCAGCGAGGCGACGCCCACCGTGGTGCGGGCGTGGCGGCCCTTGTCGCCGAAGGCTGCGACCATCAGGTCGGAAGCGCCGTTCAGCACCTTCGGCCCGTCGAGGAAGTCAGGCGCGGAATTGACGAAGCCGCCGAGCCGGACCACGCGGACCACCTTGTCGAGATCGCCGAGCGCGGCCTTGATCTGCGCCAACAGGTTGATGGCGCAACCGCGCGCGGCGGCGTTGCCTTGCTCTACGGTGACGCCGGCGCCAAGCTTGCCTTTGGCGATCAGCTTGCCCTCCGGATTGATGCAAACCTGCCCTGACACGAACAGCAGATTTCCGGTGCGCACGAAGCCGACATAATTCGCCACCGGGCTTGCGGGCTCATGCAAAACCACGCCCTGTGCCGCAAGTTTCTGCTCGACCGTACCCGCCATGTTCCGTCCCCGTTTGATTTGACCAGGCCCGTCCGATCGGGCCGCTTTGTTTCGCGCATCGCGCAGTCACATGCAAGCCAGCCCAGCTCGGCATGGGCATGTCATTTCCGGCAACAGTCTGCGCGAAAAAATGCCAAAAACATCGCATTTCGGTTGAGAATTTGTGCTTTCCGTGAATCGGCCCTAGTTGCGGCGCAATAGGCCGATCAATAATGTGACAATTCTACCCGAGGATTTAAACACATGGCTCGCTGGTTCCCGCCGTCTCCTGACATCAGATCGCTGCTGTGGACGACGGCCGCTGTCGCCGCCGTCTCGGGTTTCGCGGGCGGGCAGGCCGGCGCCGCAGCCCGCGGTCCGTTCCTGGCGCATCAAGCGTTGTATGAACTCAACCTGGTCAAGTCGCGCGGCTCCAACGTCATCAACAGCGCGCGCGGCCGCATTCTCTACAACTTTTCCGGCAGCAGCTGCGAAGGCTACACCTCGGAATTCCGGCAGGTGTCGGAGCTGGACAGCGGCGAGGGCAAGGTGACGCTGAGCGACCTGCGCTCGACGTCCTGGGAGGATGGCGCGGGCAAGAGCTATCGGTTCAAGATCGATACGCGAATGAACGACAGCGACGCGAGCCCGGTCGACGGTGTCGCCGAGCGGACCGGCGACCATGTTACGGTCAAATTGAAGCAGCCGGTGCAGAAGACGTTTACGCTCGATGGCAGCACGGTATTTCCGACCGAGCAGATCCAGCACATTATTGCCGCGGCGCGCCAGGGGAAATCGGTGTTGGAGCTGACGGTCTATGACGGATCGGATAATGGCGAGAAGGTCTACAACACGCTTTCCGTGATCGGGCAGCCGATCCCGGGCGATCGGACCGTCGCGGCGCCCGACCCGTCGACATCGAGCGATATGATGAAATCGCTGACGCGGTGGCCGGTCACCGTGAGCTATTACGACCACGACACCAGGGCCAAGGACGGCGAGCAGACGCCGGTTTATGCGATGTCGTTCGAACTGTACGAGAACGGCGTCTCGCGGGCGCTGGTGCTCGACTACAATGATTTTGTCATCTCCGGCGCGATGGGAAAATTCGACGTCAAGGATTCCAAGCCGTGTAAGTGACGGCGTGTCTCCAAGCCAGATGTTTTTTCGTCATGCCCGGGCTTGTCCCGGCCATGACAAGTCGGGATGCGATTTCACTCCGCCTTCTCAGGCCCATCATAGGCGATGCCCCGGATCACCGCCGCATTGCCGAATTTCTTGCGCAGATCATCCATCGCGCGTTCGGCGTGCGCCGAGCGGCGGTCGAGCATGTCGGTGTCGTCGGCCAGCGATCCCGCGCGCAGTGCGCTGACGCCGGTGCCCATCAGCCGGAAAGCGGTGCCGTCGATTTCCTTCGCCAGCATCTCGCGGGAAACCGCGAAGATTTTCGCGGCGAGCTGGGTCGGGGCGTGAATCGATTGCGAGCGGGTGCGCTGCCGGAAATCGGCGGTCTTCAATTTCAAGGTGATGGTCAGGCCGGAGAGATCGCCGGCCTTGAGGCGCGAGGACACCTTCTCCGACAGCCGCCACAGCATCCTTTCAAGCGTTACAAAATCGCGGATGTCGGTCTCGAAGGTGGTCTCGCTGGAGATGGTCTTGGCGCCGCGATCCGGCACGACCTTGCGATCGTCGATGCCGCGCGCCAGCCGCCATAACCTGCGGCCTTCCGTCGAGAATTGCTTCATCAACTCGACTTCGTCGGCGCGCTGCAGGTCGGCGATGCTGCGAAAGCCGCGCTGCGACAGTCTCTCTTGCGTTGCTGGCCCGACGCCGAAAATGAACCCGACCGGCTTGTCCGCCAGCATTGCGCGGGCCTCATCCGGATCGATCGCGGCAAAGCCGCGCGGCTTGTCCATGTCGGAGGCGATCTTGGCCAGGAATTTGTTGCAGGACAGGCCGACCGATACCGTGATGCCGATGTCGCGCTCGACTGCCTGAGCGAAGCGCGCCAATACTTTCGCGGGGATCATGCCGTGGACGCGCTGGGTGCCGGCAAGATCCAGAAACGCCTCGTCGATCGACAACGGTTCGACCAGCGGCGTCAGCGCCTGCATGGCATGGCGCACTTCGCGGCCGACCCTGACATACTTCGCCATGTCGGGCCGGATCACGATCGCGGACGGGCACAGCGCCAGCGCCTTGAACATCGGCATCGCCGAGCGCACGCCGAAGGTCCGCGAGATGTAGCAGGCTGCGGAGACCACGCCTCGCTTGCCGCCGCCGATGATGACGGGCTTGTCGGCGAGATCAGGATTGTCGCGCTTCTCGACCGTCGCATAGAACGCGTCGCAATCGATGTGCGCAATGGTGAGCGAGGGCAATGCCTGGTGACGAACCAGGCGAGGGGAGCCGCATCGGCCGCATCGCCTGAGGACGACGTCGAGATCGCCGAGGCAATCCCGGCAAAAGCAGGTCGGACCGCCCGGCTCTTGCGCGGCTGATGTCACGGCACATCGCGCTCCCAATCGGGGTCGCCCAGCGCCTGGCGGGCCGCGGCAATGTTGGTGGGATGCAGCTGCGAGGCGCTTGCGAAGGCCTTCACGGTGGCATCATCGCGCAACACGAAATCGAGCACCGAGCTAAGAAACTGTGGATCGGCAGCCGCCGTCCGCAACGTCTCCGGCCCGATCCCGCTTTCGGCCAGAAACAGCCCCAAGCGCTCCGGATCGCCGGCGACGAAGGAAAGCGCCTGAATCGCAACGATTTCAGCCACTTCTCGGGGGGTGTGAACGGGCCTTTTCAACTGACGTGTTTGCCTTTCCGTAACTTATGGGCTCTATTTTGAAGCTATCATGCCCGAGTCTGCAGAACCTGTTCAAGCAAGCGGACACCACCTCAAGCGGCACTCGGGCTTAACGGGTTAGAGCTAAACTGGCGCTGGTTTGAAATCATTTTTCGACACGAGCGGCGGGCGGCCCTGGTGGTCCGCATGCCGCCTGGGGCACTAGGAGGGACGGGATGGCAAAAACCGTCCTGATCGTGGAGGACAACGAGCTCAATATGAAGCTCTTTCGCGATCTGTTGGAAGCGCATGGCTATGAGACCTCGGGCACCAGCAACGGCTTCGAGGCGCTTGATCTCGTCCGCTCGCTTCGTCCCGATCTCATCCTGATGGATATCCAGCTTCCGCAGGTTTCCGGCCTGGAGGTAACCCGCTGGATCAAGGATGATCCCGAGTTGCGTTCCATTCCGGTGGTTGCGGTCACCGCGTTTGCGATGAAGGGCGACGAAGAGCGCATCCGCGAGGGCGGTTGCGAGGCCTATCTGTCCAAACCGATCTCGGTCGGAAAATTTATTGAAACGGTCCGACGGTTTATCGGGTAAAAGGGAGTTTCGATGTCCGCGCGTATCCTGGTCGTCGATGACGTCCCCGCCAACACCAAGCTCCTGGAAGCGCGGCTGTCGGCGGAGTATTTCGATGTCCTGACTGCGTCCAACGGTGCCGAGGCGCTCGCGATCTGCGCACGCGCCGAATGCGACATCATCCTGCTCGACGTGATGATGCCCGATATCGACGGCTTCGAGGTTTGTCGCCGGCTGAAGTCCAATCCGGCCACGCACTTCATCCCGGTGGTGATGGTGACGGCGCTGGATAGCCCGGCCGATCGCGTCCGCGGCCTCGAGGCCGGCGCCGACGATTTCCTGACCAAACCGGTATCCGACATCGTGCTGATCGCGCGGGTGCGTTCGCTGACCCGGCTCAAGATGATGACCGATGAGCTGCGCATGCGCGCCATCACCTCGCTTGAGATCGGCGTCCAGGCGCCGGAGCGAAGTGCCGTGGCCGATACCGGCATCGGCGGGCGCATCCTGTTGGTCGACGACCGGCCCTCGTCCTATGAGCGGCTGGCGCCGGAGC
>WNFW01001225.1_pt1 | contig 22526 bp, 22 predicted proteins | sample 5400131 | NCBI WGS metagenome assembly WNFW01 (sample SAMN13153362, study PRJNA577476) | soil metagenome | isolation source: 20 cm soil or saprolite under grassland replicate 1 | place: USA:California | collected 2016-06-15 | reverse complement strand
GCCCGTCCGGGCCCCTCCTGCACGTCGAGGATGACGACCCGGCCGCCCCGCTCGCTCAGGTGGCGCGCGACCGCGGCACCCAAGCCCGAGGCGCCGCCGGTGACGACGGCGCGCGCGTCCTCGATTCTCACTAGAGCACCTCGACCGCGAGCGCTACCGCCTCGCCTCCTCCGATGCAGAGCGATGCGATTCCACGCCTTCCGCCGCGGCGGCGCAGCGCATGCACGAGCGTCGTGAGGATCCGCGCCCCCGTCGCGCCGATCGGGTGGCCGAGCGCACAGGCTCCGCCCGCGACGTTCACGCGCGCATGATCGATGTCGATGTCGCGCATCGCGGCCATGGTGACCACGGCGAAGGCCTCGTTGATCTCGTAGAGGTCCGCATCGTGCGGCTTCCAGGTGAGCTGCGTGAGCACCTTGCGGATGGCGCCCACCGGGGCGGTCGTGAACCATTCCGGCTCCTGGGCGTGGCTCGCGTAGGCGAGGATCCGCACGAGCGGCTTCAATCCCCGGGACGCCGCCGTGCCGGCGTCCATCAGCACGAGCGCCGCGGCGCCGTCGGAGATGGAGGAGGAGCTCGCGGCGGTGACCGTGCCGTCCTTGCTGAACGCGGGCTTCATGCTCGGAATCTTCTCCACATCGCAGGTCCCCGGCGTCTCGTCGCGGGCGATCACGGTGTCGCCCTTGCGGCCCTTCACGGTGAGGGGCGCCACCTCCGTGTCGAACTCGCCGCCCTGCATGGCCCGCATGGCGCGCCGCACGGACTCGGTGGCGAACGCGTCCTGCTGGGCGCGGGTGAAGCCGTACTTGCTCGCCGTCGCGTCGGCGAAGCAGCCCATCGACTTGCCGTCGAAGGGGCTCTGCAGGCCGTCGCGCAGCATGTGATCGATCACCTCGCCGTGACCCATGCGGTAGCCCGAGCGCGCCTTCGGCAGCAGGTACGGCGCATTGCTCATCGACTCGAGCCCGCCCGCGAGCACGATACTCGCGGTGCCCGAGCGGATCTGGTCCGCGGCCATCATCACCGCCTTCAGCCCCGAGCCACACATTTTATTAAGGGTGGTGGCGGGGGCGGCGATCGGCACGCCGGCCCCGAGCGCCGCCTGCCGTGCCGGCGCCTGCCCGAGGCCGGCGGGCAGCACGCACCCCATGATCACTTCCTGCACGTCGCCGGCCCCGATGCCGGCGCTCTCGATCGCGGCCTTGATCGCGGCGCTGCCGAGCTGCACGGCGGAGAGGGGCGACAGCGCGCCCAGGAACGCCCCTATCGGCGTGCGTCTGGCGGACACAATGACGACATCTGAAGCTGACATGTGAAGCCTCGTTGCTCGCTGAAACCGATCAGCGCGACAGTGTTCCCCGCGCCCGCCGCGCAGGAAGTGCGCGGGCCCGCAAGGCGGAGGCGCTGCCGCGCGGACGCAGGCCTCCCTCGAATATGGCGACGAACGCCTCGGCGATCTCGGCGCCCGTCAGGGACTGATCCTCACGATACCAGTGCGCGATCCAGTTGAGAGCGCCGGCGAGGGCGAAGGCGGCCAGCTTCGGATCGCAGGGCGCGATCGATCCGTCCTGCACGCCCTCGCGGATCAGGCGGCGGATCCCCTGGTCGATCTCGGACTTGAGCCGCTTGATGTGGCGGCTCATCGCAGGCGACAGGTCCTGGTCCTCGGCGCGCACCATGCACCAGCCGAACTCGGAGCCGACCGCCTCCCCGTAGTGGCGGAGTACCGCGTTCAGGCGCTCGCGCGCCGGCGCCTGCAGCTGCCGCGCGGAGCGGAAGGCGGCGCGGATCTGCTCGACGCCGGCCACGAAGCACTCGAAGAGCAGCTGCTCCTTGCTCGTGACGTAGTAGTAGACGGTGGGCTTGGTCACCTCGAGCGCGGTGGCAATGTCGTCGAGCGAGGTGTTGTGATAGCCCTTGCGGTTGAATTCGCGCGCCGCGGCACGGATCACGGCCTCGCGCTTGAGCTCCCGGTCGCGCCGCCGCTCGCGGCTCGCCCGCCACGGCGAGGCGCCCGGTGCGCCGGGTCTTGCGGCTGCGGGGGCGGTCGGGCTGGGGCGGCGGCTGTTCATGGCTCGGGGAGTATTATAGCGGCGCGCTCGAGGGGCGCGCGCGGTAAGCGGGGGGCGTTGACCGTCCATCGCGGGCTCAATCATACTATCGAGTAGGTATCTTACTCATGAGTAAAGAGACGGGCAACCGGGCGTGTAACGGTGCCTCCCGGCTCGGGGAAGGCTAAGGACACATGAACGCCGGTCTCGAGGGTAGCGCTGCGAGCCCGGGGAGCGAGCTTGCCGCAGCGCGGCCGCCGCTGCGCTTCGTGTCGGCCGCCTCGCTCTTCGACGGCCACGACGCCGCGATCAACATGATCCGGCGGCTCCTGCAGGCGCGCGGCGCCGAGGTGGTGCACCTCGGCCACAACCGCAGCGTCGCCGACATCGTGCGCGCCGCCATCGACGAGGACGCCGATGCGATCGCGGTGAGCTCCTACCAGGGCGGCCACAACGAGTACTTCGCCTACATGGTGGACATGCTGCGCGAGCGCGGCTGCGGCCACATCCGCGTGGTGGTGGGCGGCGGGGGCACGATCGCCCCGAGCGAGATCGAGGCGCTCGAGCGTCATGGGATCGAGAAGATCTACACGCCCGAGGACGGCCGCCGGCTGGGGCTCGCCGGCATGATCGAGGATGTGCTGCAGCGTATCGCCGCGGTGCGCCGGCCCCCGTACGAGCTGCGGCCGCTCAACGCGCGCGACCATGCCTTCATCGCCCGCACCATCTCGGTGCTCGAAGGGGCTCCCGGAGCCGAAGCCCAGGCGGAGGTGGTGCGGCGCACCCTGGCGCGCTCGCGCCACCGCTCTCCCGTGATCGGCATCACCGGCACCGGCGGGGCCGGCAAGTCGAGCCTGACGGACGAGCTGCTCGCGCGTCTGGTGCGGCAGTTCCCGCAGGCCCAGATCGCGGTGGCGGCGATGGACCCGACGCGCCGCAGGAGCGGCGGCGCCCTCCTCGGGGACCGCATCCGCATCAACAGCCTCGCCTCCGAGAACGTGTTCATGCGCTCGCTCGCCACGCGGCGGGCGCACCTGGCGACCGCGGCGGTGCTCAAGGACGTGATCGCGCTCTACCAGGCCGCAGGCTTCGACCTGGTGCTGGTCGAGACCGCGGGCATCGGACAGTCGGACACCGAGATCGTGGATCTCGTCGACCTGTCGCTCTATGTCATGACGAGCGAGTACGGCGCGGCGAGTCAGCTCGAGAAGATCGACATGCTCGACTTCGCCGACTTCATCGTGCTGAACAAGGCCGAGAAGCGCGGCGCCGAGGACAGCCTGCGCGACGTGCGCAAGCAATGGCGGCGGAACCACGCCGGGCGCGCGCAGCTTAGCGACGCGGAGCTGCCGGTGTTCCCGACGATCGCGAGCCGCTTCAACGACCCGGGCGTCAATCGCCTGTTCGCCGCGATCTGCGCCGCGCTCGAGGCGCGGCAGACCGGCGGCGGGTCCTGGAAGGTCGCGGACCCCGGGCCGACCGAGCTCGCCTCGGGCGCCCCGCTCATTCCCGGCTCGCGTACGCGCTATCTGGCGGAGATCGCCGAGGGCGGGCGCGCCGAGCGCGCGCGCGTCGAGGCCCGGGCCGAGTCCGCGCGGCGCGCCTTCGGGCTCTACGAGTCGCTGAAGACGCTGCGCGATTCCGCGCTCCCGGGTGCGCTCGAGCCCTTTGCGCCGGGGGCGCTCACCGAGGCGTCGCTCGATGCCACGCGGCGGGAACTGCGCGCCGCCTACAACCGCGCGCTCGATGAGATCGGCGCGGAGGGTCTCGCGGAGCTTCGGGCGTGGCCCTCGCGGGTGCGCGCGGCGACCGATGCGACCTACTCCTACCGGGTGCGCGATCGCATGGTGACGGGCGAGAACTACACCGAGAGCCTCTCGCGCCTCGCGATACGGAAGCTCGCGGTGCCCGCCTTGCGCGACTGGGGCGAGGTGCTGCGCTTCATCCTCAGCGAGAATCTCCCCGGCGCCTACCCCTACACCGGCGGGGTGTACCCCTACCGCCGCGAGGAGGAGGACCCGACGCGCATGTTCGCCGGCGAGGGGGGACCTGAGCGCGCCAATCGCCGCTTCCACTACCTCGCGCACGGTCACGGCCCGCGGCTCTCCACCGCCTTCGATTCCACCACGCTCTACGGCGAGGATCCCGACACCCGTCCGGATATCTACGGGCGCACGGGCAACTCCGGCGTCTCGATCGCGACGCTCGATGACATGAAGAAGCTCTACTCGGGCTTCGACCTGTGCTCGCCCTCGACCTCGGTGTCGATGACCATCAACGGCCCGGCGCCGATGATTCTCGCGATGTTCATGAACACTGCGATCGACCAGCAGGTCGAGCTGACGGGCGACGAGCTCATCCCGCGCGAGGTGTACGAGCGCATCCGCGCCGAGGCGCTCGAAGCGGTGCGCGGCACGGTGCAGGCGGACATTCTGAAGGAGGACCAGGCGCAGAACACCTGCATCTTCTCGACCGAATTCGCGCTGCGCATGATGGGGGACGTGCAGCAGTACTTCGTCGAGCGGCGGGTGCGCAACTTCTACTCCGTCTCGATCTCCGGCTACCACATCGCCGAGGCGGGCGCCAACCCCATCTCGCAGCTCGCCTTCACGCTCGCCAACGGCTTCACCATCGTCGAGTATTACCTGGCGCGCGGCATGAAGATCGACGACTTCGCGCCGAATCTCTCGTTCTTCTTCTCGAACGGCATGGACCCGGAGTACGCGGTCATCGGCCGCGTGGCGCGCCGCATCTGGGCGCGGGCCATGCGCGAGCGCTACCGCGCGGGCGCGCGCAGCCAGATGCTCAAGTACCACGTGCAGACCTCGGGCCGGAGCCTGCACGCGCGCGAGATCTCCTTCAACGACATCCGCACGACGCTGCAGGCCCTCTATGCGCTGTTCGACAACTGCAACAGCCTGCACACCAATGCCTACGACGAGGCGCTCACCACGCCGACCGAGGAGAGCGTAAGGCGCGCGGTCGCGATTCAACTCATCATCAATCGCGAGCTCGGCCTCAACAAGATCCAGAACCCGTGGCAGGGCTCGTTCGCCATCGAGCACCTGACGGACCTGGTGGAGGAGGCGGTCTATAAGGAGTTCGAGGAGCTCTCGCAGCGCGGCGGCGTGCTCGGCGCCATGGAGAGCATGTATCAGCGCGGCAAGATCCAGGAGGAGTCGCTCTACTACGAGACGCGCAAGCACGATGGCTCGCTGCCGATCATCGGCGTCAACACCTTCCTCTCGGGAGCCGACGCGCTCGATGAGCACAAGGGCGCGCAGCTGGCCTTCCAGGCGCGCAACGCGCCGCGCGCGCCCGCGGCGCTGGAGGCGCTCCAGCAGCTCGCCGCCCGCGGCGGGAACGTGTTCGCCGAGCTCATGGAGTCCGTCAAGGTCAGCTCGCTCGGGCAGATTTCGCACGCGCTCTATCAGGTGGGCGGGCAGTATCGGCGCAACATGTGAGATCGGGCTCGCCGAGCGCTGCGAGGATCGCGGCGCGCGCCCGATCGCGCAGCTCCGCCGCCACCCGCGCAGGCGTTGCCGGGCCGCCCGTGATCGGCGTGAGGATCTCGAGCTCGATGCGCCCCGGGCTCGGCAGCGCGCCGCTCGGCGGCAGCGCCCGGCGCGTGCCGCGCACCACGGCCGGCCCCACGGGACATCCCACCCGTGCCGCCGTCACGAAGGCGCCGGTGTGGAACTTGAGCAGTCCCGGGGTGCGGGTGAAGGTCCCTTCCGGGAAAAACACGAGCGACTGACCGTTGCTGGCGTTGCGCAGCACGCGGCGGGCATCGGTCGCGCCCCGCTGCCGATCGAAACGCTCGACGAACTCGGACCCGAGCCGCCGGAGCACGACGCCGGCGAGCGGCACCCCCGCCATCTCGCGCTTCACGACGAAGCCGAAGCGCGGCGGCAGCGCCGCCGCGAGCACGATGCCGTCGAGATAGCTCGCGTGATTGCACACCACGACGCACTGGCCGGGCGGAAGGCGCTCCAGGAACTTCACCCTGAGCGGCATGCCGGCGAGCCGAAAGAAGGCGCGCGCCGCCGCCCGGGCCGCGGCACGGCGCCGGGCGACACCCGGGAGGAGCGCCAGCAGCACCAGCGCCGCGACACCGACGGCCAGGAACGCGAGAGCGATCCACACGGAGTAGACCAGCCGGGCCGGGGCGAGGGCCACGGCCTCGAGCGTCGCGAGCCGCTTCACGCTGGCCTTATCGCTCATGGGCGGGGGGAGGGATTTTCGCTCATGAGGGGGCGAGAGGCGCGAAGTGTGAACGGGTTCTCTTTATGTTAATGCCGGAATGCAGATGTGAAGACTGTCACGTCGATACTACTGCCACGCTCACCATACTGCGTTCACCACATCACCGGGAAGCCCAGGGTCCGCACTGCGGTCGCGGTCGCGGGCTGAAGCCTCCAAGCGAGACAGGTCTTGTCCAATCCGTCTGCCGCGGTCTCCATGCGCCCGAACGCCGATCCCACGGATCCGGCGGTGACACGCTTTCTCGACGCGGTCTGGATGGAGCGGGGTCTGTCGCCGAACACGCTCGCCGCTTACCGCGCCGACCTCACGGCCCTCGCGCGCTGGCTCACCGAGCGCAACGTGCCGATCATGCGCACCTCGCGCACCGACCTGCAGGAGTTCATCGCGTGGCGCGTGAGCGCCGGCGCCCGGCCGCGCTCGACCGCTCGGCAACTGTCCAGCTTCCGCCGCTTCTTCCGTTATTTCATGCGCGAGGGCGCGATCCGCGAGGACCCCACCGCGCAGATCGCGATGCCGAAGATCGGCCGCTCGCTGCCGCGCTCGCTCACCGAGGAGGAGGTCGAGTCGCTCCTGTCGGCCCCGGTGGTGAGCGACCCGCTCGGCAGCCGCGACCGCACCATGCTGGAAGTGCTGTACGCGACCGGGCTGCGGGTGTCGGAGCTCGTGAACCTGCGCCAGGGTCAGCTCAATATCAACCAGGGCGTCATCCGCATCCTCGGCAAGGGCGATCGCGAGCGGCTCATTCCGCTCGGTGAGGAGGCGATGCGGGCGCTCAAGGAATTCGGCCGGGGTGCGCGCGGGGAGATCCTGCTCGAGCGCCAGACCGACTACCTCTTCCCCACGCGCCGTGGCGATCGCATGACGCGCCAGGCCTTCTGGCACATCATCAAGCGCTACGCGCGCAAGGCCGGGATCGCCAAGGAGCTCTCCCCGCACACGCTGCGCCACGCCTTTGCGACCCACCTCCTGAATCACGGCGCCGACCTGCGCGTGGTGCAGATGCTCCTCGGCCACAGTGATCTGTCGACCACCCAGATCTACACGCACGTGGCGCGCGAGCGTCTGAAAGAGCTGCACGCCCAGCACCACCCGCGCGGCTGAAGCTCCGCGCGGCGCGCTGGCGGCGGCTCCCCGGTGTTACACTCATCTGCTCCGCAGGACTAAGCCGGCGAACCTTCGCGCACCGGCCGGGTCGAACCTGAGACGAAGCAGCGGAGCGACGGGAATTCCCATGAAACCGAAGAGCCTGGTTGGTTCGCTGGCGCTCGCCGCGCTCGTGGCCTGGAATGCGGCGCCGGCTGAGCAGCCCATGACGCCGCCCAAGCCGGACGCGCTGACCGAGGTGGCGAGCCACATCCCCGGAGCACGTCCCGATCAGCTGCGCCTTTCGCCCATCCAGGGGATCTACGAATTCACCCGGGGCGCCGAGATCGCCTACGTGACCTCGGACGGCAAGTACGCCATCGCCGGAGATCTGTACGATCTCACCGCCAACGACGATCTCACGGAGACGCACCGGCGCGAGGTGCGCCAGCATCTGATCGCCGCCGTTCCCGAGAGCGACATGGTGATCTTCGGGCCGAAGGATCCCAAGTACACGGTGACGGTGTTTACCGACGTCGACTGCGGCTACTGCCGCAAGCTCCACAGCGAGATCGCCGAGTACAACCGCCTGGGCGTGCGGGTGCGCTATCTCATGTACCCCCGCACCGGACCCGATACCTCGTCCTGGACCAAGGCCGAGCAGGTGGTGTGCTCGCCCGACCGCAACGATGCCCTGACCCGCTCCAAGCTCGGGCAGGAGCTCTCCGCCAGGCCCTGCGCCAACAATCCGGTGGCACGCACCTATGCTCTCGGGCGGGACTTCGCGCTCGACGGAACACCCGCCATCGTCATGGCGAACGGCGAGCTGCTGCCGGGCTATGTCCCGCCGGACGTGCTGGTGAAGCACCTCAAGGACGTTACCGGCAAGTAGCCGCGAGCGCAGGTCGCGGCCCGGGAGCCAAGCGCTCGCTCCGCGCGCGCGACTTCAGCGCTCGAGGAGATTCAGCTTGCCCGGCTTGCCTTCCCACTCCTTGGCATCGGGCGGCGCGTCCTTCTTCTCGGTAATCACTGGCCAGAGCTTGGCGAGCTCGGCGTTCAGCGGCTTGAAGTGCTCTTGGCCCGCGGGCAGCTCCTCCTCGGAGAAGATCGCCTCGACCGGGCACTCGGGCTCGCACAGCGTGCAGTCGATGCACTCCTCCGGATCGATGGTGAGGAAGTTCGGTCCCTCGTGGAAACAGTCGACCGGGCAGACCTCCACGCAATCCATGTACTTGCACTTGATGCAGTTTTCGGTGACGACAAAAGTCATTCGCAATCCTCGACGGGGACAGGCCGGCTCGGGGCGAAGGCTCGAGATCCGCGCCGGCAGCCCGTGATTCTGCCACGGCTGCGCGCCCCGGGGTGAATCTGCCCTCCTCAGGAAGGGTTGCGCAGTCGGCGGTCGATGGTCGTGAAGTGGTGCGGCTCGCCGCCCGCGGCCCTGTCCTCGAGGTAGCGGCGCAGCGTGAAGTCGGTGCTCGGGAAGGCGATCTCGTCCCAGGGAATCTCTCCCGGCTCGACCAGCCGCACCTCGAGGCTTTCGGCTCCGACGCCGTAGCGGGCCGCCGCCAGCGTGGCGCGGAAGAAGACGTGCACCTGATGGGCGTGCAGCACGTGGACCACGCAGAGGAGCGACCCGATCGTGACTTCGGCGAGCGCCTCTTCGCGCGATTCACGCGCGGCGGCCTGCTGCAGCGTCTCGTCGTTCTCCATGAAGCCCGCCGGAACCGTCCAGTAGCCGCGCCGCGGCTCGATGGCGCGGCGGCACAGCAGAATCCTTCCGTCGTGCTCGGGCACGCAGCCGACCACCAGGCGCGGGTTCTGATAGTGGATCGTGCCGCACGCCTCGCAGACGTAACGCGGCAGATGGTCTCCCGGCGGAACGCGCAGCCGCACCGGAGCGCCGCACTCGTCGCAGAATTTCATGCTCGGCTGCGAGGATACGGGTGCTGCCGCGGCTTGTCGACGCTCGGCGGCAGGCGCAACGCGCGAGCCTCAGCGCAGCAGCCCGAACACCGCCACGCCGGTTTGCGCTCCGACGAACACCTTGCCGTCGGCGATCATGGGCGTGATGAACTTGTTGCCGGCTCCGAAGTGGTCGCGGCCGTTGGCGGCCTGCGAGCTGTTGTAGAGCTCGTGCGCGAGATTGCCGGCGTCGAAGGCGTGCAGCGCGGCGGGGCTCGCGTTCTCGTGGGCCCACACGATGCCGTTGGCGCTGCCGTTGGCCGAGACCGCGGGCGCGGTGCCGGGGTAGGGGAAGCTCGCCGAGCTCCGCGAGGAAGCGCTCCCCGGAAAGCGCGCCGCCGCGGCCGTGAATGCGAGGAGACTTCCGCCGCTCGGCCCGTAGTAGAGCGTGCCGTTGAACCAGGCGGGCGTCGACCAGATGCCCCCGCCGAGGACGCCCGTGAGCTCCTGCCAGACGTTGTTGCCGCCGGGGCTGAAGCGGCCCATCGAGTCGCGGTTGACGACGTAGAGGTTGCCGTCCTTGCCGGCACCGACCATGAGATGGCGCGCGCTGCCGGCTGAGTCGGTCAGGTCCGGCAGCAGCATGGCGCCGCCCGATCCGAGGTCGAGGTCGGCCGCCGACTCGCCCACTTCGTCGTACATCGTGAAGTAGTCCGCCACCGCGAGCGCGCCGCCCGAGGTGGCGAGCTTCAGGAACGAGTTGCCGTAGTCACCGCCGCTCGGAAAGCCGTTGCCGTCGAGAGCGGTCTCGAAGGCGCCGTTTCCCGTCAGGAGGTACACGTTTCCGGACGTATCGGCCGCGGGTCCTCCCCCGCTCATCCAGATCGCAGGCCCCGCGGAGGCGAAGCCGCTGCCGGTCGCGTTGGGCGCCACGTTGAGCACCGCGGTCTGTGCGAGGCTGGTCTGACCGTACGCAATGATCCAGCCGGTGTACGGGGCGCTATCGCAGTGCGAGGTCCAGCTGGTGTAGATCGTGCCCTGCGAGAGGAGCAGCGCGGCTCTCTCCTCGTACTGTCCGGGGTCGAAGGTGCGCGTGCCGCCGCCCGGCGCCGGATACACGGCCGTGATCTCCCGCGGCCCGCCGAAGAGCTCCGCGCCGGTGGCGACATCGAGTGCGTGCAATCGCTGGTGGTCGCCGCCGGCGTTCGACATGGCGACCGCGTAGAGCGCGCCGTGCGCTCCGGCGGCGCGGTCGATGACGGGCGTCGAGGTGATGCCGATCACGGGGACGACCTGGCCACAGCCGTGCGGTCCGCTCGGCGTCTCACCGGAGCCGAGCAGGGACGCGCGCCACAGGGTCGATCCGCTGTCCGCATCGAAGGCGTAGACGGAGTCGTTCTCCGTCGCCACGAACACTACGTTGTGCGTCGCGCCCTGCACGGTCAGCCCCGAGAGGTACAGCGGCTGCGCGTCCACCTTGCCGTCGGTGGCGAGGAAGCGCAGCAGCCCGAAGCCCGCCGCGCTCACATTGGCGGGCGTGAGCACCGTCTCCGTCAGGTTCTGACCGGTGCGCGCGAGGTCGTTCTTATAGGTCACGACGTCCGTGCGCTGGGCGGGCGAGGGCGTTGGGCCCGGCGGGACGGGAGGCGGGGGGTTGGGCTGCGAGGACAGGCCCCCACCGCCGCCACCGCACGCGCCAAGGCCTGCGATGAGCGAGGTCACGAGCGTAGCGGCGAAACAAAAGCGCACCGAAACCTCTCACCCGCGGGAAGCGGCGCTGACGATGGCACGGCGCGCGACGCCTGGCACGGCGTCGTCGCGCGGCGACATAAGCCTATGGACAGAATCTGGTTCGACGGGCAGCGAGCGACGCAGTAAGTAAAAGTCCTAACGGTCGCCGAGCGCGCAGTGTCGGCTGCCGCACAGAAGCGCTCGCCGAATCGGCGCACTCTGCCCGCACGCTCTCTTGAGGCGCGCCGTTTTCGAGCATTGGGGAATGGACGCAATAACACTCCTGACCGTGGCCGTACTGGTCGGCTGGCTGGCAACGTTGATCCTCCTCGGGAAGAACGAGGACGTCTACGTCTGCGATTTCAGCATCGCGGTCACGGGTGCTGCGCTTGCGGGCGGTCTGATCGCACCTTCACTCGGCATCTCGCCGACCGGTGAGTACGGTCTCAGCCTGTCGTGCACTCTCATCTCCTGGGCCGGCGCCACGGCACTGCTCGCGGCGGCCAACCTGCTGCGCTACGGGAGATTGCGCGGGGATCGCCGCCGCTCGACGCGCAAGGGTGCGACGGCGCAGCCGCTCGCCCATCCCGGCAAAGACTAGCTCCCGCACTCGCGTTTTGAAGGCCCTCGCACTGATGGCCGCGCTGCTTTGCGGCTGCGCAGGGATTCCCGACCGTCTGGACGCTTTCGCCGACGCCGGCCGCGAATTCGCTGTCGTCCACCCGGCGCTGACCGGGGCGGCCCTCATCGCCGCCCGGGCTGCGCTGCGCAAGCCGCAGCATCTGCGGGTGATGTGTAACCCGCACTGCCGGCTCGCGAGCAATCCCCCGCCGCGCGCCGGGATCTCCGCGGCGTTTTCCCCTCGCTGAGGCAAGTGGTGCCCGAGGTCGGAACCCGCGGATCTTGTTAGATCAAAAGCCTAACCGCGGGCGTGGGGGTAGTCGCTCTTGGGGGTAACCCCAGAGGGATTCGATCAACTAGCCGGTGGCGGCCGGATCGAAATGCGTCTAGTACGCTCCGCAGCCTCAGGCGCCCGGGCTTCCGCCAGAAGCCGATCCCAGTCGCTCGGCGGCCTGCCGCGCTCGAGCATTTTGCGGAACACCACATAAGCATCGTCCTTGCTGCCGTACTCGCGCAGCGTCGACTCATCGTTCACCCAACCCAAGACGATGACCTTCGACGCCGCGTGATAGCGGAAGAACAGCCGGTACTGCTGAAAGAACTTCGCTCTGAACCAGTGCGTGTGCGCGTCGCCGAGCGTGTCGCCCTGTCGGTACTCTTGCCGGGTCGGATCTTCGGGAATCGTTTGAAATGCCAGTTTGAAGATCGCGGCCAGCCGCTTCGTAGCGTTCTTGCGGGCGAAGTTGGCAGGGTCTCTTCGCTTGAGCTCCTCGACCTGAGAGATCAGGCGGTCCAACTGATCGCAGAAAAGCGGATGTGCAAAGATCGACCAGCCGTTGACGACGAGCGGAGCTGCCGGCGCCGCGGGCGGCCCGCTCATTCGTCAGCCGGAGATAGCGGCTCGTTGAGATCGACGTTGATGTGCGCGACCAGCGCCTGGATGCGGTCGTACAGTCCCGTGTCGATCGCACGAAGGCGCTCGGGGTGGCTGGCGATATCGTTCGCCATGAAGGCAAGGAATTTCTCGAGCACGGGGTCGTCCTTTTCAGGCGCCGCAGCGCGAGTCACCAAAACCGAACCCGGCGAGACGCACCGATAGTGCAGCTTGTCCTGCTTGCTAAGTTTCAATGCGGTGCGCACCTGCGCGGGGACTGTGGTCTGGTAGCGCTCGGTCAGGGTTGATTCGCACTCGAATACGGCAGTGACAGTAGCTTCCACGGCGCCCTCTGGTGAATGGCTGACGGGACCCATCGGAGGCCATGGTAATGCAAATGCATTGCCAGGGTCAATAGACGCATAACACGTTATTTTATCTATCTTTTTCTAGACTCTGTATGCCTATACAGCCTCACAAAACGTGCCCGAGGTCGGAGTCGAACCGACACGCTTTTAAAGGCGGCGGATTTTCGTACCACTTCGGCTTTCGCCGCCCCGGGCAGACAGCCGCCCGCGTTCGTGGTCTGGAGCACGCCTTCACCTTAGCCTCAATAAGCCGTAGGTGCCCGCCGTCTGCTCTCTACACCTTCCCTTCGCCTTGGCGAGGGCTTGGCTCGGCGTCAGCTCGGGGCGCTAACCGCCCCAGGGCCTTCACCGAGTTTGACGGGCTTCACCTCGGGGATTTCTCCGCGAGGGCTCAAGTTTCGCTCTGAGTCCGCTGCGTCTACCAATTCCGCCACTCGGGCATCGAGTGCGTCACTCGAAGTATAGCGATCCGCGCCGGCAGCCGCGAAGCCGCCGGCTTCGGGGCCTGCGACCTTTTGGCGCGCCCGAGCATCTAACAGTCCCGTGACCCGACTTTCGGAAATCACCGTCCCGGAGGCGTTGCTGGCACGGGCGCGCGCCGGGGACGAGGCGGCGCGCGGGGCGATCTACGCCGCCCTCGCGCCCGCGACCTTTGCGCTCATCCGGCGCCTCGTCGGGCAACGCGCCGTGTCGGAGGACCTGTTCCAGGACACGATGATGAGCTTCTACGAGCGCCTGGCTCAGTTTCGTCACGAGGCCCCGATCGGCGCCTGGCTGCGCCAGATCGCGATCTCCCGCTGCCTGATGTACCTGCGCTCGCCGTGGCGGCGGCTGTCTCTGTCGCTGGATGCCGCCGACTTCGGGGTGGGGAGCGCGCCGGCGCTGATGACACCCGCCCGGCGCGAGGAATGCTGCGACGTCGAGCGCGCGCTGGCGGCGCTCACACCCACGGCGCGCGCGGTCGTGTGGATGTACGAAGTGGAGGGCTACTCGCACCAGGAGATCGCGAGCGCCTTCGGCCGCACGGTGAGTTTTTCCAAATCGCAGCTGTCACGCGCGCACCGGCGGCTGCGCGCCTGGTTCGAGCCGCAGGGAAGTCGACCGTCATGCAACCTGATCTAGAGCCGCAGCACGCTCTCGGCCGCCGCCTGCGCGGGCTGTCGGACGCGGCGGCCCCCCCGTACGACTGGCGGGAGTTTCAGCGCCGCTGCGACGAGTGCGCCCGGACGCGGCACCGACTCGCGGGCGGGCGCGTGGCGGCGGCGGCGGCCGGCGTGGTGGCGCTCGGCGTCCTCGCCGTCTGGATTCGCCTGGGCGGCGGGCCGACTCGGCCCGCGCCGCCGCAAGCCATGCCGCCACGAGGGGCGCCCTCCGAATCCCTCGCCGTGGACACGGCACCCCCGCGCGCCCCTGCGGAACGCTGGCTCGAGAGCCTGCCGAGCGACCCGGCGGTGGTGCGAGTCGGTACGCATGCCGCGGTGACCGGACTCGAGGATCGCATCGCGCAGCTCGATGACCTGCTGAGCGAGGAGCGTCTCGACCAGGCACCGCCTGCGCGACTGGTCGCGCTGCAGCAGGAGCGCACGCGCCTCGTCGGCACGCTGGCGCAGGTGCGTTACGCGGAAGAACTCGCCGATGAGTGGCGCTGAAGCTGAAGTCACAGTGAAAGAACGAGGAGCGAACGTGTTGCACCGCCATCTGATGACCTTCCAAACCGCCGCGCTGCTCGCCGCCGTGCCCCTGATCGGGGCCTGCTCGCCCTCGAGGGCCGCAACCGAGCCGCCGCCGCCGCCTGCGCTGCCGGCCGTCCGTCCGGGGAGCGATGTCGATCTCGACGCGCAGCTCGAGGCGGCCCGCAAGAGACTCGACGAGGCCGCTCACGAGGTGGCGCGGCTCTCCACGCAAATGAGCGGAGCGGTCATCGAACAGGTCATGCCCGATGTCGGGCCGGGCCGCGCCATCATCGGGGTGCAGCTCGAGCCGGCCCCGGCGGGCACCGGTGCGCGCGTGCGTGCCGTGAGCCCGGGAGGACCGGCGGCCGAGGCCGGCATCCGCGCGGGCGATGTGATCGTGGGGGTGAACGGAACCGAGCTCAAGGAGGATGAGCCCTCGCGCCAGGTGGTCCGCATCCTGCGCGATGTCGAGCCGGACGCCAAGGTGACGGTGCGCGTGCTGCGCGACGGCAAGACGCGGGAGTTCACGGTCACGACGCGCCCGGGACCGGGTCCCATGGCGATGGTGCGGCGGCTCCCCGACGTCACCTTCGGGCCCTTTCCCGACATGGAGGGGTGGATGATCCACGGTCCGCTGACGGACATGGAGCTCGCGACGCTCACTGCGCACCTCGGCAGCTACTTCGGCAGCGACAAGGGCGTGTTGGTGCTGCGCGCGCCCGCCGACGGGGCGCTGAAGCTGGAGGACGGCGACGTGATTCTCGCCATCGACGGACGTCAGCCCACCAGCGGCTCTCACGCGACGCGCATCCTCGCTTCCTATCAGCCCGGCGAGAAGCTGACGCTGCGCATCCTCCGCCAGCACAAGACGCTGGAGCTCGAAGCTACCGTCCCCGAGCACGGCGGGCACGACAAATTCTTCCGTCGCGGCGGCGTGTTCCACGAGCGCATCGAGCCGCCACCGGGCCCGGTGGTGATCATGGGCCACGAGGAGCTCTGAGAGCGCGAGCCGCGGCAGGTGGGCGTGCGGGTGCCCCCGCGCACGGCTGCCGCGGGCAGCCGGGCTCACCTCGTGGCAGCGTGTAACATGCGCGCGTGCGACGGAAGGACTTTTCCTACGAGCTGCCCGAGGAGTTGATCGCCCAGGCGCCGCTGCCCGAGCGCGCGGCGAGCCGCATGCTGGTGCTCGACGGAGGAAGCGGCGCGCTCACGGACAGCGCAGTGCGCGAGCTCCCCCGGTTCCTCGAGCCCGGAGACCTGCTCGTGTTCAACGACACCCGCGTGGTCGCCGCGCGGCTCGCGGGCGTCAAGCCCTCCGGCGGTCGCGTGGAGATTCTGCTCGAGCGAGCCCTCGCGGGGCCCGAGGCGCTCGCGCAGCTCTCGGCCAGCAAGCCGATCCGCGCCGGGCTCGAGGTGCGCACCGCGGGCGGCACCGTGCGGGTGCTGGCGCGGGAGGATGAGCTGTGGCGCATCGCGCTTCCGGCTCCGGCGCTCCCATTCTTCGAGCGCTTCGGCGCGGTGCCGCTGCCGCCGTACATTCGCCGCGCGCCGGATGCTCTCGACCGCGAGCGCTACCAGAGCCTCTTTGCGCGCGAGCCCGGCGCGGTCGCCGCTCCCACGGCGAGTCTGCACTTCGACGGGCCGCTGCTCGAGGCGCTCCGCGAGCGCGGCGTCCACTGCGCCTGGATCACGTTGCACGTGGGGGCCGGCACCTTTCAGCCGCTGCGCACCGACGACATCGCTTCCCATACCATGCACGCCGAGCGCGCCTCGGTGAGTGCCGCGACCGTTGATGCGATCGCGCGCACGCGCGCGGCCGGCGGCCGCGTGGTCGCGGTGGGCACCACGGTAATGCGCGCGCTCGAGTCCGCGGCGCTTCCCGCCGGGGGCGAGCCAGCGCCGGGGAAACATCGCACGGAATCACCGCTAGCGCCGGGGAAACATCGCACGGAATCAGCGCTAGCGCCTTGGACCGGGGACACGCGCCTCTACATCACGCCGGGCTTTCACTTTCGGGTGAGCGATGTGCTGCTGACCAACTTCCATCTGCCCGAATCGACGCTGCTGATCCTGGTGTGCGCCTTCGCCGGCCGCCACCGCACTCTGGCCGCCTACGAGCATGCGGTGCGCGCGCGTTATCGCTTCTTCAGCTACGGGGACGCCATGCTCATCACGCGGGGGAGCGCTTGAGGCCCCGCTTCACCGCCGGGGCGAGCGATGGCGCCGCGCGGGCGGGCACGCTCGTGACCGCCCACGGCGTGGTCGAGACCCCGGCGTTCATGCCGGTCGGCACCTACGGCACGGTCAAGGCGATGACCCCCGAGGAGCTCGAACACTTAGGCGCCCAGATCATTCTCGGCAACACCTTCCACCTCATGCTGCGGCCGGGTGCGGCCATCGTCGCCGCGCACGGCGGACTGCACCGTTTCATGCACTGGGAGCATCCGGTCCTCACCGACTCGGGCGGCTTCCAGATCTATAGCCTGAAAAGCCTGCGGCGCATCGGCGAGGAGGGGGTGCTCTTCCGCTCACCGGTCGACGGCCGCGAGGTGCGGCTCACGCCCGAGGACTCGATGGAGGTGCAGCTCGCGCTGCGCTCGGACATCGCCATGGCGCTCGATGACTGCACCGCACATCCGGCCACCGAGAGCGAGGCGCGCGAATCGATGGAACGCTCGATGCGCTGGGCGGCGCGCAGCCACGCCCGCTACTGCCGCGAGGAGCCGCCCGGGGGTCTCTTCGGCATCGTGCAGGGGGGCATGCATCGGCCGCTGCGTCTCGCTTCGCTCGAGACGCTGCTGCGCCTCGACTGGGCGGGACTCGCGATCGGGGGACTCGCGGTCGGCGAGTCCGAGGAGGAGCGCCTCGGAGTCCTCGAGGCGCTCGTTCCCCACATGCCCGCCGGGCAGCCGCGCTATCTCATGGGCGTCGGGCGGCCGGAGGACATCGTGGCCGCCGTGGTGCGGGGTGTCGACCTGTTCGACTGCGTCATGCCGACCCGCCACGCCCGCAACGGGCATCTCTTCACCTCGAGCGGGGTGCTCAATATCCGCAACAGCGCCCATCAGGACGATCTGACTCCCATCGACGCCGCCTGCGACTGTTACACCTGCCGCAACTACACCCGCGCCTACCTGCGCCACCTCGACCGCTGCAAAGAGATCCTGGGCTCGCGCCTCAACACCATCCACAACCTCCACTTCTACATCGGCCTGATGCGCTCGCTCCGCGCGGCCATCGCCGCGGGCGAGCTCGCCGCCTGGGCGAAAGGGTTCCTCGCGGCCCGCCGCCAACCCACGCGAGGCTTCTAACCAATTGATGTTAAAAGCGCCAATGACGCGTGGCATAATGCCGCCCTTTTTCACCGCCGGGGACCCAAGTCCATGAATGCCCTGATCTCTGACGCCTGGGCGCAGTCGGCCCCGGCCGCCCCCGGCGGCCAGTTGCAGTTCGTGCTGTTGATGGTGGCGTTCGTCGCCCTGTTCTATTTCATGCTGATCCGTCCGCAGCAGAAGCGCACCCGCGAGCATCAGGCGCTGGTGTCGAAGCTCACCTCCGGGGACGAAGTGGTCACGAGCGGCGGCCTCCTCGGCCGGGTCACCGATGTCGGCGACACCTTCGTCACGCTCGAGGTGGCCGACGGGGTGCGCGTCAAGGTTCAAAAGGTCCAGGTCACTCAGCTCATGCCCAAGGGCACGCTGAAGAGCGCTTAAAACCATGCTCGAATACGCCCGCTGGAAATACATCCTGGTCGCGGTGGTGCTGCTGCTCGCGCTGCTCTTCGCTTTGCCGAACGTGTTCGGCGAGGATCCGGCGCTGCAGGTGGAGCGCAAGGACCACAGTCCCGTGACCCAGGACGCCGCGCGGGCGGTGGAGAGCTTTCTCGGGGAGCGCCGCGTCCACTTCGCGCGCAGCTACATCGACGGCGGGCGGCTCATGGTGCGCTTCGGCGGGGTGGCCGATCAGCTCGCGGCCCGCGATGCCGTCAACGAGCGCTTCGCCGACACCTACCGCACCGCGCTGTCGTTCGCGCCGCGCACCCCGGAGCTGCTGCGCGCCGTGGGACTGCGGCCCATGCCGCTCGGGCTCGACCTGCGCGGCGGGCTGTACCTGCTCTATCAGGTCGACGTGAACGCCGCGGTGGCCCAGGCGATCGAGGGCTACGCGCAAGATGCGCGCCGTGCGCTCGCCGCCGCCAACATTCCGGTGAAGGACGTGAGCGCGGTCGCGGCGGGGAGCGACAAGGCGAGCGCGGTGCGCGTGGTGCTGCCGCCGGAGGCGGACGGCAATGCGGCGCGCACAGCGCTCAATCAGCCGCTGACGGGACTCGCGATCACCACCGAGAGCCTGCCGAGCGGCTCGGCCATGACCGCCGTCATGACCCCGGCGCAGATCCGCGAGCGCCAGGACTACGCCATCCAGCAGAACATCACGACGCTGCGCAACCGCGTGAACGAGCTCGGGGTCTCCGAGCCCATCGTGCAGCGCCAGGGGATCGATCGCATCAACGTGCAGCTGCCGGGCGTGCAGAACTCGGCCGAGGTGAAGGACATCCTCGGACGGGTGGCGACGCTCGAGTTCCGCCTCGAGGACATGCAGAACAACGCCTTCGAGGCGATGCAGACCGGACGGGTGCCCTTGGGCTCCAAGCTCTACACCCACACGCGCCTGGGCCGCTCGGTGCTGCTCAAGCGCGAGGTGATCGCCACCGGCGACCAGCTCACCAACGCCACCACCGGCCAGTCGCAGGAAGGGCCGGCGGTGAACGTGAGGCTGGACGCGCGCGCCGGCGAGAGCATGCTGAAGACCACGCGGGCGAACGTGAACAAGCGCATGGCGGTGGTGCTGATCGAGAAGCGCCGCGAGACGAGCGACGTCAACGGGCGTAAGCTAACCCGCGACGTGACCGACGAGGAGGTCATCAACGACGCGACCATCCGCGGCATCTTCAGCAACAACTTCCAGATCACCGGGCTCGCCGCCGGCGAGGCGCGCGAGCTGGCGCTGCTGCTGCGCTCGGGCTCGCTCGCCATCCCGCTTTATCCGATCGAGGAGCGCGCGGTGGGGCCGAGCCTCGGCCGCGACAACATCGACAAGGGCGTGACGGCGCTCATCGTCGGCATGGCGGGCGTGTTCGTGTTCATGGCGATCTACTACAAGACCTTTGGTCTCGTGGCGGATGCGGTGCTGCTCTCGAACGTGGTGCTGCTGACGGCGCTCCTGTCGATGATGCGCGCCTCGCTGTCGCTTCCGGGGATCGCCGGCATCATCCTCACCGTGGGCATGGCGGTGGACGCGAACGTGCTGATCTACGAGCGCATCCGCGAGGAGCTGCGCAAGGGGGTCACGCCGCAGGCGGCGATCCGGGCCGGCTTCGAGAAGGCGTTCTCGGCGATTGCCGATTCCAACATCACCACGCTGATCGCGGGCGTGGTGCTGTGGGTGTTCGGCACGGGTCCCATCCGCGGCTTTGCCGTGGTGCTCACCCTCGGCATCGCGACCTCGATGTTCACCTCGCTGATGGGCAGTCGCGCGCTCCTCACTCTCATGTACGGCGGGCGGCGCAAGCTCGCCCGCCTGTCGATCTGAGGGGCGGAGCACACCGCCCCCCGGCACAAACCGAAGCCTCGAGGACTCTCAGTGGAATTCTTCAGCCATCAGACCAGCTACCCGTTCATGGCCACGCGCAAGGTGTGGTACACGCTCTCCGCCGTGCTCATGGTGGTGTCGCTGGCGTCGTTCTTCACGCGCGGCCTCAACCTCACCATCGACTTCACCGGAGGCGTGAGCGCCGAGGCGCGCTTCCAGCACGCCGCCAACGTCGATGAGGTGCGCGAGCGCCTCAGCGCCGCGGGCTTTCGCGAGCCGCAGGTGCAGAACTTCGGCTCTTCCCGCGACATCGCCATCCGCTTGCCGCCGGACCCCAAGGTGACGGCGACCGAGCTCCGCTCGCGGCTCGAGGCGGTGCTGACCGGCATCGAGCCGAGCGCGCAGGTGGTGCAGCTGGCTGTGGTCGGACCGCAGGTGGGGAGCGAGCTCAAGGTGAGCGCCATGTGGGCGCTGTTCTTCACGCTGCTGCTGATCTTCCTGTACATCGCCGTCCGCTTCCACACCTGGAGGCTGTCCCTCGGGGCCATCCTCGCCGTCATGCACGACCCGATCCTGGTGATCGGCTTCTTCTCGCTCACGCAGCTGCCCTTCGACCTGGCGGTAGTGGCGGCGATCCTCGCCGTCGTCGGCTACTCGCTGAACGACACGGTGGTGGTCTTCGACCGGATCCGCGAGCGTTTCGAGACCAACCGCCGCTCGCCACCCGACGTGGTGCTCGACCAGTCGATCAACCAGACTCTCTCGCGCACCATCATGACCAAGGTGGTCACCTCGATCGTCGTCGTCGCGCTGCTGTTCCTCGGCGGACCGGTGCTCAAGGGCTTCTCGGCGGCGCTGCTGATCGGGATCATCGCCGGCACCTACTCCTCGATCTACATCTCGAGCGCCATCGCGCTCGACTTCGGGCTGACCGCCGAGCACGTGTTCCCGACGGTGAAGAAGGCGGCGTTCGATCAGCTGCCGTAGCGGGCGAAGAGGGCGGTCGGGCGGTGCCGGACCTTGCGCTGATCGCCGATCCGCGGAGCTGGGTGGCGTTCATCACGCTCTCGCTCCTCGAGATCGTCCTCGGCATCGACAACATCATTTTCATCGCGATCCTGGTGGCGCGGCTGCCGCCGGAGCGGCAGCGCGCGGCGCGCATCACCGGGCTCGCGCTCGCCATGCTGACGCGCATCGCGCTGCTGCTCTCGATCGTGTGGCTCACGCGCCTCGTCGAGCCGTGGCTGCACCTGGCCGGCGAGAGCTTCTCCGCCCGCGACGTGGTGCTGCTCGGCGGCGGCCTGTTCCTTCTCGGCAAGAGCGTGCTCGAGATTCACCAGTCGCTCGAAGGACCGGCCCCGGACCCCGTGCGGCCCCGCCTGCGCAGGAGCCTCGCGCCGGTCGTCCTGCAGATCGCGGCTCTCGATATCGTGTTCTCGCTCGATTCGGTGTTCACCGCGGTGGGACTGGTGCGCGAGCTGCCGATCATGGTCGCCGCCATCGTGGTGGCGATCCTGACGATGATGTGGGTGTCGGGCTCCATCGGCGCTTTCATCGCGCGCCACCCGACCATCAAGATGCTGGCGCTGTCCTTCCTGCTGCTGATCGGGCTGGCGCTGGTCGGCGAGGGTCTGCACTTCGAGATCCCGAAGGGATATCTCTACTTCGCGATGGCGTTCTCGGTGGGGGTGGAGCTGATCAACACGCGCGTGCGGCGCCGGCAGGACGACCGGCAACGCTGAAGTGCGCCGGTCAGCGGGTGCACGCTGCGCTAAGGCCGCGCCGCTCAGGCGGGACGTGCGCTCGGGGCGGCGCCGTTGGCGGCGGAGCGCAGGCAGCTGTGGTGGTAGCCGTAGAAGGCGTAGATGAGCACACCGACCGCAGTCCACACGATGAGCCGCCACCACGTGTCCGCGCCCAGTGAGAGCATCATCGCCCCGCAGACCAGCGCCCCGGCGATGCAGGTGAACCACGGCGCCGGCGCGCGGAAGGGCCGCGGCAGCTCGGGGCGCGTCACGCGCAGCACCAGCACGCCCAGACACACGGTGACGAAGGCCGCCAGCGTGCCGATCGACACCAGGTGCCCGAGAATGCCCACCGGGAACACCCCGCCAATCAGCGCCGCAAAGACACCCGTCACGACCGTGCCGGTCGAAGGGGTGCGGAAGCGCGGATGAACGCGTCCAAACCATGAGGGCAACAGCCCGTCGCGCGCCATGGCGAAGAAAATCCGCGCCTGGGCGATGGTCATGACCAGCATGACCGAGGTCATGCCGGCGACGGCGCCGAGTTTCACCGGAATGCCGAGCCAGTGCAGTCCCGGGTACTTGTCGAGGGCGAGAGCCACCGGTGCGGCGACGTTCAG
>WNFW01000638.1_pt1 | contig 22575 bp, 37 predicted proteins | sample 5400131 | NCBI WGS metagenome assembly WNFW01 (sample SAMN13153362, study PRJNA577476) | soil metagenome | isolation source: 20 cm soil or saprolite under grassland replicate 1 | place: USA:California | collected 2016-06-15 | reverse complement strand
CAAGTTCGTCGCCTCGCAGCCCTGCCTATTTTGTGGGCGACGACCCTGCGATCCGCACCACCTGCGCTTCGCCCAGGCCCGGGCGCTTGGCCGCAAGGTGAGCGATGAGTTCACGGTGCCGCTCTGCCGGATGCACCACCGTGAACTCCACCGGGCGCGCAACGAGGCCGACTGGTGGGCAAAGCTGGGGATCGACGCAGTCGGGACCGCGCTAAGACTGTGGAAGGCGACCCGCTCACCGAATGTGCCGGCGCCGTCCGTCACGGCTGAGCCGAGCGCTGCGCCACCCACTGTCGCGGTCGCCGCCCCGGGGAAAGCGCGAGCTCGGCGCCAAGCGCACAAACGTGTGGCCTCGGAGCCGATCGAGACGGTGCCGCATCGCGCATGACCTCGCTCAAGCAGATCAAGGCGAACCGCCGCAACGCCCTCCAGAGCTCCGGTCCCAAGACCGAGAACGGAAAACAGCAATCTCGTCGCAATGCTCTACGGCATGGGTTCACGGCCGAGACCGTCCTCGAGCCTCTGGAAAACCCCGAGGAGTATCGGATCTTCGAGGCCGCGATTCTCTCGGAGTACCTGCCCCAGACGCCGGTCGAGCAGGAGCTCGTCCGCCGCCTCGCCTCGCTGTTCTGGCGCCTCCGCCGGGCAACCTCGATCGAAACCGGACTATTGCGGATGCAGGGGGAGATTCTCCGCGCCTTCCGCAACTCCCGCCAGAAAACGTTAGAAAGGCGAGGCGACGAGACCCCTAGTTCGTTGGGCGAAACGAATCCCGAACCCCGCCAAGAGATCCTTGCCGAGAGCGGCGCTGATGCATTTGCACCCGAGGATGGCGGAGAGTCGGCGAGCCCCTCGCGAGACGTCGCCCTCAGCTACCTGCGTTTGGTGAACCTCGACAATGAACTCATTGACCGGCTCAGTCGCTACGAGGGGGGTCTTTGGCGCCAAGCGGTGCAGACACTCTTTGCCCTCCAGGCGCTCAAGCGGCGATGAACGCCATGGTGGCCGCGAGTTCCGCTCTGTTTGCGTCCGTTTTCCCGGGATTGGGTTCGTTTCGTAAATTCGGAGGAGCGGCAGCTCTTGCTTCGAATACGTCCCCCGCATTTCTGCGAATGAATCCATTGCTGGCGAGTGGCCGATCAGGGCCGATACCAATTTGCCAGGCGTCAGGGCTCGGCCCCTTTTTTACGAAATGAACCCAATTCTAGTTTTCTCTCCGTTGCCGAGCCGATGCATTGCCGCAAGTACGATGGGAGGAAGCCTAATGATCAATAAGAAGTCCCTTTGACGGTTGGCCGCCTCAGCGCCGAAAGACCGGGCTTTCCAGCCCTTATGGGATCCGCAGCCAGCACGGCGCGCACAAACGGCCTGCACTGTGAGAAAGTGCCATTTCGCGCTCGGTCTGGAGAGGTGACCGGGCGCCACGAAGTCCGGAATCTGGGTCGGAGCGGACATGAGTGCGGGGTGTCGAGAGTTCTCAGTTTGACCCCAAGCAGACATCGCCGCATCGCAGCAAGCCAAGCCGTCCGTCATTCGATCACCTGGTCGATGCGGGGCTGCGAGATGTTACCCAATTCCTCACGCTACCGATAATTCTCCGGGTCTGCCTTTCGAGTTTCTGCGCCATTTTCTCGAAGGTCTCCCGAAATAGGATATAAATGACCACTGCAGCACAGATAACCTCGATTATGATCTTCAGAACCGTGTTCATCAGGTGCTCTCCACAGTGTTCACGATCGCGATTTCGCCTCGTTTGCTTGTTCATCAGGTCGCCGAAGATGATCGCGCCGTCGCGGTGACATCACGTGTCGCCACAAGTAGGCGCGCCGCAGCGACCAGCCTTCACCTAGATCTGGAGGCACGAGTCCGGGAATGCTCCAGGACCTTGTCGTAATCCGCGTTCATCAAGCCTTCGTGATCCTCGATCCAGATTCTCTTTGGTTCTAGCGCCAGGATGTTGCAGGCAAATTCCATGGCCTGTTCGGGCTGCTCGTAATGGGTCGAATGGTCAATGGGCATATCGAGGTCCTTTGGGATCCATTTTACGATGTAAGGCATCAGCTCACGCCACCTCTGAAAGGTATTCGACGGCAGCCATCTACCGTGCTGGCTTCCGCGTGAGCGTGCCAAACGCGACTACGACATCACCCTGAACACTGCCGAACCATGCCCAAGCGAGGTTGTCACCCGCCCGCGTCACCGTGATGGTACCGTCGGGACAGCGGCCGCCTTTGTCGGCTCGACCAAGGGCGATCACTTCGACAAAAAAGGCGTAGCTGCGCGATGCGCCAATGCGCGTCAGCTTTCCTCGGCAATTCACCTCAGGATAGTCGGTTTCCGCTCCGTTGGCGGTGATGGTGAGCAAGACGGTATATTTCGATTCGCTGCCGACTTGGGTCACCGTGCCGGACCAAGTCCCGGCGATAGCGGATCCTGGGGCGAGTGGTCGTGCGCCCGCTGGCGGAACCGCACGTTGGTCGGGGGGAGGTTGTTGTGCGGGAGCAGCGGGAGACGGTTGTGCGGCAGCGGGGGGGAATGGTTGTGCGGGACCGGGTACTTCTTCCGGCCATCTGCGTTCGAAATCCTCGGCGGTTAAATGTTGTGCGCCAGCGGTGACGATCGCTGCAGCCATGGTCGCAATCAAGGCGGCAGCCCAGTTTCGTGATGCCTTGCTCACGATCCATATCCCTTCCACGAGTGGCGTGCTGCCGTGACCCTATGGATCTCCTGGAAGATCTTGAAAACCCAAGCTCGGAGCGTGATGCGGAGATCGCACGAGAGGCCGTCCGGGATGGGTACCTCCCCGTCGCGCGACATCGGTTGGCGCATGAAGTCGCTAAGCGACAAGGCGCAGTCCTCAAGCGCGTCCACTACCCCATTGTCCAGCTTCGGCATGACGAAACGCGGCTGGTGCGCCTTCAACGACCTATATGCGCGGTCCTGCCGTATATTGCTCTTCGGCTCTCCGAGAAACGCGTTCTCGACGACGACAAAGGGACAATCGGAAAAATTGTCGCGCAAAATTATGCCCGCCTCGAACGAGTCGATCTTGCGATCCGGAATGTAGAAGATCACCGGTTCCACATCGCGTGAACGGGCCTCGGACATAAAATCGGTATCCCGCATGAGCTCGAAGAATTTGGTGAGTGAGCGATGCGTGACGTCGACGACCCGCATCTGGGGCGATCGCTCGGCGAGCGTGTCGAACAACAGCATCTGGTCACGCACGATCGCGAGGTCGATGACGATCGCATCGCGCGGAAACAGCATCTGAAGCCCGCGCTCGACCGCGTCGGTATCGAAGAGGTAGGGCTTCTGGCCGGACAGGATGAAATAGTCGCCGAGCGCGCGCGCCAGTAGCGTCTTTCCGCTGCGTCCGTGCAGCGAGGCAACGATTGCGGCGAAGCTCACCTCGGACATCGCTGCTACGCCATTATGTAGCCCTCATTAGCGGGTGGCGATGTTTCAGATCAGGCGGCTATGGCTTGCCTGGCGAGCTGGTCGACCAGACGGATACGGTCGTATTCCCCACTGATCTGGTTCAGCCAGGTTCGTACATATCCACGCAACACCAGGGAATAATCTCCATTCTCCCCCCGCGTATCCTTGTTCGCTATGAAAGTTGAGAACGGAACACCGGCGAGATCAACCTGCTCGCATGCCATCTCGTTGAGCTTCGGAATGTTCAGTTGGACAGCATCTTTCACCTTCTCCAAATAGCTCCTGTAGATCTCCGGGTGCCAGTCAAAAAAGCTGGTTTCATTGATGAAATTCTTCACCACGAAATATTGGTGACCTCCGGCATAGGGCGTGATGTCGCCGATCTCTTCCAGCGAGGCGACTGAGGGCCCGACCACGTGGAACAGCATGAAATTGAACTCGCCAGTCCTAACGAGATCAAAAAAACCAACTTCAGTAAACGTCTTCAGTGTGCTCAACAGAGCCCCCGCGCGGACGTCGACCACACTCACCTTTACGTCGCTGGTAGTGAGCGTATCCAGCACCTTCATTTGGTCCGCCGCGGTGGTGATGTCGACTACCTCAGTCAGGTTAGGGTGGAACCGCTTTAGCGTGCCGCGGGGAAACTCGGTATCGAAGGCGCGGGCGGGTGTGCCGTTCGCGGCTAGATAATCGAGCACGGTACGCGCAATCGTCGTTTTGCCGACGCCGCCCTTGTCGGCGCCTATCAGGAGAACTACCGGCTTCATCGATCTTTCCTCCCACGCTTCAGCCCGTCCAGAAAAGCGGGACCGCCCGGCCGGCTGGGCTGACCACTCCCCGGCAGAAAAAGGTGCCGCCCTATTGTGGCGCGTCTGCGGTGGTTTCGTGGAAAACACAGTTCGTTTCCCGGGCTTTGTGTGGGTCAACCCCTCATTTCACCCGATCGCTCGCTCGCCATCAACGGGTCGCGTGCTGCCTCGTCGGGGTCGCGCCGCAATGATGACCGGACTGGCCATAATCTCGCCGGAGTGGCGCCGGACGCTCAATTGCTTAAGACGCGGTGATTTTAATGGGGATCCGTCATGTCTATCATGAGATCGGAAAGAAACGAAGATCGCGAAGGGCTTGGCCCTGAAGTCGAGGGCGAAATCCGCGAGCTCGTTCGCAGGGACCTTCCACAATTGCGCAAGTCGCAATCGGAAGCCGGCGAATTCGGCGTGAGCAGTCTCAATGCGCTCATCCAGCGTGTTTCCGGGACGTCGGTGATGGAGATCGAGAAGCTCATCGCCGAGTTACAGACGCTGCGCGACTACTTGCAGAACGAAGGCCAGCGCGTTCAGCGGGAGATCACAGAATACGCGCACATGAGTCAAGCGGCGACCAAGTCAACGAAGATCATCGCCGAGAACCTGGCCCAGTGGAAACGTATGGCCGAAACCGACCGCGGCGCTCGCGGGTGAGGCCCCAATAGCCGCGGCGGTTAAGACCACAGTCCAGGGAGATGGAAACGAATGATCGTGCGCGATCAAGGTCGGTTTACGGTGTATTGGCGAGGCTCCGGCCGCGTGCCCTTCTTGCGCGGCCGCTTCGACTGCCCCTCGTGCTGCTTGACCCGTCCGAGAATGGCCGCCTTGAGCTGCTTTCTAGTCGCCATTGCTCAGGTTTTTCACAGCGGATTGCCACGCGCCGCGGCAGCCAGTCTCAGCCCCGTCTTCCGCGCTTTGCTCGTCCGCCGTTCTGACTCCTTCGCCGGCTTCCTCCAATCGGCCGCTTTGGCCCCGGGGGGCCGCGGGCTTCTCTGCTTCGATCGATCGGCGAAGCGCGTCCATGAGGTCCTAGTTTATGGCTCAGTGTCCCAGTTTATGACGGAAGTGACCTAATTCGCCCCAAATACAATTTTTTATTTCTCGGTCAGGAACGCCCCAAGCTCGTCGGCCGTTGCGCCGATACGGGAGGCATGGGGGCTCGTGCGCGAAAGGGGGTTACCCCATGGGCACGGCGGAGGAATATAGGCGCATTGCTTGGGACTGCCTGAAATTAGCAGAAGCCACCTCGAACCCTCAAACAAGCGCGTCCATGCTGAATTTGGCCCAAGACTGGGTCAGGCTCGCGGAACAGGCCGAGCGGAATGACCAGTACAGATTGTACGGATACCGAGCCAAGGCATGGGAATGCTTGTCACTCGCGGAGAGTGTCAATGATCCGGAGCGGCGGGCCGATCTGATCCTGTTTGGCCGGATGTGGCTGAGTCTTACGGAACCGATCAAGGACGACCTACGGGGTGCGTATGAGTTGCCGCCTCGGTTGGCGGCCTAGTTAAGACCCTTGTAATGCCGCCAGACTCGGGTCAGCCCTCTCGGGCTATTCTTCCGACAATCGTCTGGGAGAGTCCCGCTCGAGACCCAGGCACTTGCAGCCTTCCCCGATTTTCTAACCCGCGCGATGCTATGGAACTCCAAGATACCGCCGACCGTGCGGGCTAGCTCTATATTCGAACCAGGAGTGTTTGCCCTCAATCGAACAGTCCGCTCACGGTGAGGTTCCGGGGCATGGGATCAGACGGCCCGAGTCCAAACAAACACTGGACGACTTGGCCCAATAGCCGGTGTAGCCATACGGGCCACCGTAGCCATAGGCTTGCGGGTAGGCGTACGGGTACGCGTACGCGTATGGGTCAGGATCACCGTAGAGCTCGGGGCTCGGCGCTGGCTGATCTGGATAGGGGGAATAAGGCGAGTAGTCTGGATATGAGGAATAATAAACCGAGGGACTGGGCGACGCACAGCCCGACACTACTGCCATGATTGCAATCGCCACAATGATACGCATTACGAGGCAATTTGGGCGCTCGAATTGACCGGACTTCAAGCCTGCGGTGGATAAATTTAATAAATTTGGTTAATCGAGTTGGGTAATCATCCGCGCGCGGTCCAATGGCGGCGTGTCTTCAAGGATTTCGTTGTCACTCATCCTGATAGGCCGCCGGATTTACCCCGAAGCGGAAGCGCCTACCGCGGAAGCTGGTCGCGGAGGCCCACCGGCGGCCGGAGCACGCGGCAAATGCCCGGCCGTAGCCGGGCTCTTGTTTTTCCTCGCCTAGAACTTGGGCAGCTAATGCCAGGCAAGTACCGCAACCAACGCGACCAGAGCAGGGCTAGACGCAAGCACCACAAGTTCGACCGGATTGTGCTGAGAACGGTGCGTAAGGTTCCCTGCCATATCGAGCCCTCCTCGCCAGTGGGCCGGGACAACGCCTCCTGCCAGGTTCGGTTCCAATCGGCTCACGGCGGTTCACTCCACGTCTCGGCGCCGTCAAAATTGCTCCTCATTGCCCCGCTATCATGTTCATCGTCGTCGTTGTGCGGACGCGCTGACCCCCCGCTGAAATCGCCGTGTGGAGGTGACCGACGGCACATCGGGGCCGGAGATGCCCGCGGTGACGGAAGCCGCCGGCGCGAGGTCACACAGCATTTGGATGCCGAAATGGCGACGCACAAATTCCGGGTTGGCGAGAAAGTTCAGTACCTAGCCGGAGCGGCCGTCCGATTTGCGACTGCCGAGGTCCGGAAAGCGATGGGGAGTACCAGTATAAGATCAAGTCGCCAGATGATCCGCACCTGACAGTGGCGAAAGAAAGCCAGCTTCGCAGAGCGTAGGTTTGCGCGGTGGAAGTACGCATTGCATCGGCCTTCGATCAGGTCGCCGAAGATGATCGCGCCGTGGAGGAGCATCAAGTCTCAATCTCGTCAGCATAGATAGTGAATACGCGCAATTTTAGCCCGCTTCGCCCGCTCCGTTCACGACTAACGCGCTCGATGACTGCGTTAACCGATATCCCATCGACGTCGCGTACATTGATGATTTTCCCTTTTCGCGGCACACGCGGAACTCGTTTGGTTGCAGCATAATGATAAGCGCGATCCCCCCGTCGACGTAACATCACTTTCCAGGTCACCCCCACGCTCATGGCCACACGCGCTCAGGGCAGGCGAGTTTGCGATTAAGTCGCCGAAGATGATGGCGCGCGGAGCATCGGCCCCGCAAGCACACTCACCCAGATTTTCCCTGGGTGAGTATCCATCTCAGCTCCCGATCAAGCTTCCAATAGGTTTCGAGATCACCCTTCATGTATGCACGCACCATGTCGCCTTTCAGCGCATCGATTTTTTTGCGGTCCCGGCGCGGATGGATCGTGATCCGTTCCCAGGAGCTGTGGCGACGTTGCGTTGGTCTCCGGCTCATAGCTAGCCTCCTTAGCCAGGGGAGGCATTTCGCTAAGCCGCGTGACATTTCACGCGTTCTCGTCGGCAATCGGCTTGAACCAATTCTCGAAGATCACCGCTGGGCGCATCGCTCGTCGCGGTCGCACTTAACGATGATCGAAAACGTAAGGCTGTTGAGGTGTGACGCAGGTCACATCCAACTCGGCCTCGCATAATACAGAACGGTCCCGATCCGCGGGGGGCAACCCGTAACCGGGACCGCCCGGCCGGGGGAGTAGGCTGCACGAACAGACTGCCTCCCCGACCCTGGGACCGTACCACTGAACCAGAGCGAGCGGACTTATTTTTTGTGCAGCGCAATGTCGGTCGGCCCCCGGTCGATTGCCGGGGCTGCCTTATTTCAAACTGAAAACTTCGGGATTGGGCGAGTAAGGACCGTGCTGCCGCTGAGCCGCCGGCCCCAAATTGCAGGAACGGTCCCGACCAGAGGTTGCCCCCTGCTGCGCCGGGACCGTTCAGTTGGAAGAAAGGCCGTGCCGGGTCCATCCATCCGGGGGAACTGCGTTACCCCCTGTCGGAGAGTGAGGGCTGTGTCTGCAGGTCCGCGCCTCCCCGACCGTGGCATCCTTGCTAAGCTTTGTGGCGACGATGCGGTGATTTTCAACCAGCTTTGAGGCGGGCTTGTGCTGTCGCGGAACCACGGCGACGCGAGGGCGAATCTATCTTTAACGAACTTCGAGAACGCTATGCAGCGTTGAAGGGTTATAGCGTACGGAAAGGGTATGAGTTATGTCGGGTTCTCCAGAACAAGCTCGAATATTGTACGGGTTCGAAGCTGCGGACTGGCTGTTTCTCGTCGTCGGTGTCGCGCTTGTGACGGCTTTCGCGGCAGTATTCGTTCTCTAGAAGGCCAGGGTCACACGAAAAGGCCGCCCGAATTTCCGGCGAGCGGCCTTGTCGATCCGACGCTTGGCCATCCTGCGCGGGGTCCGGCGAGTTGGCACCGGAGGTCGGAATTCTGATGCAGCTTTGAGCGATCGATAAAATTGCAGAACGGTCCCGATCTGAGGGGGTCCTGCGGACCGGGACCGCTCTCGGTAGGGGAGGTCAGCGTCCCGAATCGCTCCCCCAACGCTATCGTTGCAAAGATTTATGGCGGGCGTGCGGAAGTTTTGGAACCTAATTGGCTCTTCGTTCTAGCTGAACCGCATTCGCGCGAGGCTCGTGGGGCATTGCCGCCTTAGCTCAGCCCCCAGCCCCGGGAAGGAAACAGTAAATCTGAAGGGTCCCGCGCGGGAGTAGCCAAACCACAGCATAACCAAGCTTGTTGGTTTTCGGATCGATCAGCGCGAAATTCGGCACGTCGTGCCATTCGCCGTCGGCCAGCCGAACACGATAGCCGCTCCTGGCGTTGCCGACCTGCCACTGGGTCATTCCCGAGGTGTCATCGACGGTCCCGGCCATATCCCAGCCGTCGACCTCGACGGGGAAGCCGTCAGCCGTGTCGCAGCATGGGCCGCCGATGTTGTTCCTAAGTCCTATAACCCAATCCCGAGTTTCGGCATCGAGAGCCGCAAGCATTTGCGGCGGCCCCCGCCAGACTGCCGGCGCATGCTCAAGGGCAGTGACCGTAAAGAAAGCCACCGCCGCAAATAGCAGTGATCGGTTGAACATCCAATTGGGAATATATTGGGAACTTATCCTGTTACGGTGTGACCCAGGTTACAGACGACCCGACCTAATACGTTCTTTGAGTTGCGATGCGAACGGTCCCGATCGGCAGGGGGCAACCTGTGACCGGGAGCGCCCGGCCGGAGGAGGGAGGGCTGTGTCTGCAGGTCCGTCCTCCACCGAAAATCATGCCCGGCATTTGCCGCCGTCGTGCCAATAGCTTTGCCGCGGCCAAACTTAAGCCTCGTGCACAGAGGAATCTGCGGGCACAGGCGATTGCGCATTTGGGGCCGGGATCGCGCGGCTACGTCGCGCCGGAGAGTTCAACGCATTCCGGCCGATGATCGTGAGGTGCCAAGCCCTCAGACCAGGAAGGTTATCGAGGCATCTCCACTCGACCCAGCCGCGGACTTGGCAGGCGCGCTTCGTGGATTTCCGGACCGCGGCGCTCTGCGCGTTGTCGCGCGGGCCGAGATCCCGCAGCATTTCCAGAAATTTGCGCTGATCCTCCGACGGACGTCCCCGCGGCATGCGCCGCTTCGCGTATCCAACCATCCCCCCTCCCGTTCCCCGACCGTGGCACTCTTGCTAAGCGTTGTGGCGACACGGTGCGGTGATCAGGTATTTTTATGGCAGCGGTCCATGAGGCCGTTTTTTTGCTCACTTGGTTGCAAAAACGTCACAGCTATGAGCACCACAGGATCGGAAACGACAACGAACACCACCGGGATTGTTGTGGTGACCTCTTGGGCGGCGCGTGCGGCTCCGGGGCTCACGCCACTAGAATGTCCACGTTGGCTTTGACGAGTTCTGCCGCTAGCGCGTTAAAGCGCTCGTACTGTTCGGCGGCGAAGCGATTTTCGAGGACAAAGTTCTTACCTTCCACGTAACCAAGTTCACTGAAACCTTGACGCAATGCCCCGAGGTATAGAGCCTCTTCCTCCTCATTCCCCACGTGCCACAGAACACCAATCCTCGGGATTTTTGGGATTGCTGCGCGTTGACACCGAGCGGCCACGCAACCGCCGCCCCGCCGAGAAGAGCGATGAAATCCCGCCGCCCCATCCTAGCGCACAGCACCCCCAATCCAGCGCGGTGATTTACCAACTCCCAGCGCGCGAGGCCTTGCCGGGCCTGCGGGATCATCGATCGCCACCCAAGCATGCGGGGCCGCAGCCGCAGCAACGCTAATCGCATTCAGGTCCAGGTCGGCTAAATGGGCGGCCGGTCGCAGTCGCTTGAATAGCCGATGCGGCTCTCGGCGAAGATATTCAATGCAGGTCACACTGGCTGGTCTCGGCCGAGCTGGTTACCTCATAGTTTGCCCTTGCGAAGGCCGGCGCATCTGTCGCAGCCCTTATTTACCTTTCGTTCACTGTGATCGTGGGTGAACGGCTGATGAGCGTACCTCCTGATTTGCGATAGCTGCATAATAAGAATGGGGATTGCTCATTAAAAGCAATCGGAGTGGCCGACGGAGCTACCGAGTTGAAATCGCGCTCGGTTCAAACACCCTTGCTGGTGGCACTGACCGCTTACGCGGCAGCCATCGCGCTCGCCGGGTGCCAAACCGATGTGCGCCTATCCCGTGCGCTCCAGCCATTGTCGCAGCAGATGCTGGCGCAGCTCGAACAGAAGCACATGCCCATCGATTCGCCGATTCTGATCCGCCTGTTCAAGGAAGAATCGGAGGTCGAGGTCTGGAAACAAGATACCAGCGGCCGCTTCGCTTTGCTCAAGACTTATCCGATCTGCCGCTGGTCGGGTGACCTTGGCCCGAAGACCAGGGAAGGCGACCGCCAAGCCCCTGAGGGTTTCTACACCGTGAGGCCTGAGCAGATGAACCCCAACTCGCATCACTACCTGTCTTTTGACATCGGCTATCCCAATGTTTACGACCGCGCATACGGCAGAACTGGCGGAAACATAATGATGCATGGCGGCTGCTCCTCGGCCGGCTGCTACGCCGTGGCCGACGAACAGATCGCCGAGATCTATGCACTCGCACGGGAATCCTTCCACGGGAATCAGCGATCCTTCCAGGTACAAGCCTATCCATTCCGCATGACCCCGCTGAATCTGGTCAAGCACCTCGACAATCACAACATGCCTTTTTGGATGATGCTGAAGGAGGGCAACGATCATTTCGAGGTGACGCATCTCGAACCCAAGATCGACGTCTGCGAGAAGCGCTACGTGTTCGACGCCAAGCCAGTCGGCGGGGTTCCCAATGGAACAACTCGGAAACGGTGGCAAGGTAATGTTTTCGCGGCTGTGACCACAGTAGTAGCACCGTCATTCGATCCAAGCGGATGGTGCCCAGCTTACGAAATTTCGCATGAGATTGCGCTGGCCGTTGCTCAGAAGAATCGACGTGATGAGAGCGAAATGACCGAACTGCTCAGTCGCGGCACATCAGCGTTGCCGATCCAGACAGGCCGCGATGGTGCCATGGAAACCGGGGCATTGACTTTGGATGGCATCGACGTTGATTAAGACAGATTGTTGATCGCACGCCAGCCTCGGAGAAGAGCGCTTCGAGGAAGAACTTCATCGCCGCAGAGCTTGCGGATTGAACCGCTCTAGCTAGTGACGGTGTCACTATCGTTACTCGATCGAGCCGACGCGTAATTGAATGAGGGCTATGGCATTTTATCATCCCCCTTGCTGACATAGCCCGCGGGTGCAGCCTCTGTTACCTGAAAAGCTGCGATCCACAATAAGGGCGAAGTCATGCTGGATCGGCCGACAATCAGGCGACACCTCATTGATCGTTTCCGACGCCGAGCACTTGCGTGCCGCGCGGAGGCCGAGACTGAGTCTGACCCCGCACGACGCCTGGAGCGGGAGGAACCGCGCTAGCTTACTAGCGGATGGCAGCACGCGCGGAGCGCTACGTCGCAGCCAAGTGATTTGCTTGACAACTCGAAGTCAATGGTCTGGATTTGGCACAACTGGGACCGGCCGAGATGTCCTCCATCTGACCGCACTCGGGTGCAAAGCGGACGCTCGAACAGAGAAGGGTTCAACTGCCCCGCTCGATCGGGAGTGCACGGGAGGTGAGGGCGAGGTGCTACCCACGTAGGTACGAGCGCGGTATTTCAGCCTGGGTTACGAAATCGAAGCAATTTCAATGAGAGTTGAAGGATGCTCCGCGTCCGTTGGCCCACTCTTTGTCGGCCAAGGTGCAGCGTACGAACACAGCATGAAGGAGCTGCTTGACGAGGTCGTCTGTCGACACGGTTGTGCATCACTAGGTAACGGAAATACCAAAGTACCCCTCTAACGGAATGGACCGTACATATCGCACGGACGAATACGATATCCGCCGTCATCGCACAGCGCTCTTCCTGGCCACGTTCTCTGTGCTTGCCAGATTCGCGCCGCTTCCGGCGAAACGTATTGCCAGCTAAGCGCTCCATAGGGCGGCCTCTCGACTGGTTTTCGATGCTTCGCCATTGACACGGAGCCGCTCAATACCAGCAGTGTCGCCGCGATCAAAATCGTTAGCTTCCGCACGTCTGTCGTTCCTCTACCTGGTCTGCAATGGCCGCTCGGTCATCCGGGCGGCCTTTCATTGGTGTGCCGAGCATGATCGACAGCTTGGAGGTGGAAGTCCTCTATCCAGCCTGATGGTGGCGAAGGATTAGCGAAGCGCAAGGGCGTCGTCGCGAGGCGGGGTCTGAAGGAAGCGTGGAGCAAAGTCGCGGGCCGATGGACAAGAACCGGATAACGAGGCCTACCCGGCCGGACGAGCGAGCCAATGATCGCGAAGTCCACGGCCATCAAGGACCGGGGTGGTAAATCCGGCGGGCGTGCGGCGAAGGCGGTCGACCTTACCTCGGGAGATCTGTGCTGTGTCCTCAAGGGACTGAGGCTGTCGCAAGGTGGTCTGACCGCAGCGCAGAAGTCAGCAGAGGGCATAGTAGGTGGAGCGATCCGCCGAAGGCCAGAACGGAGAAAGTGGGGAGTAGAACGCGCATCTCGACGATGTCATGCGGCAGAACACCGGTAGTGTCCGGCCTGCTCACTAAGACCGAAGGGTGAAACCCAACAGCGCGGTGATGCAGGGACCGAAACGTCCTCGCCGATGCACGTTTCCAAACCCCGGCGGCCACCCCTCCCGTGGGAACAGGTATCCGCTCAATCCACCGAACCGCCGTATACGGACCCGTACGTACGGTGGTGTGGGAGGGGAGGAGCCGTGAGGTTCCCCCCTATCCCGATCGTAGAAACCCGGGCAACCGCGCCTCCGTTGCCCTGTGGGTCACCCACAAGCGCGTGCAGGGTGACCCGGGTGCCCCAGTTTTTGCGCTCCGTTCCAGAACACCGCGATGGCAAGGAACGATCTCCCGCAACCAAAATGTTGAGGGCCCCGTCCGGTGGTCGGTCCTGAATGCCGGGGCGTCATCTGCCTTGTTCCGTTCCTCCAATCAACTGCAATTAACCGTCGGTTACGGAACCAGGATCAGCAACAGCGCCAATACCAACGCAGCCAGTGAGCCAGCAAGCGCATTCCTGAGCCATGCCGTCGAAATGTGGTGCCCGAGAACTGCCGAATGAGCTGCCATGTTTGCCTCCCGAATCGGGTACGTGCCGGCAGCTTAGAAATCCAACTGCACAAGCCCTTGTGATGAAGCTCACACCCCAACAAAAATCCTGCTGGGGTGCTCCGACCCGCCGCGCCGGCGAAACCCGCCCCTGCCGAATGCGCAGGCGATCCAGGGTTTGACGGTATGGGCGATTGGGAGCCGTGTACTCACCGGTTAGTGCCGGGTCTCGATGCAGTTTTCGCACTTCCATTTTGCCCCGGCGCTGGCGGTGATGCCGCAATCAACTCAAGTCTTGTTTCGTCGAGGTGTGCATTCTTTGCGGTATTGCCGGTCGATTCAGGATCGATGATCCTTTCGATTATCGCACTGATCGCCAGCTTGTCATTCAATTTAAGGTCTTCGGGGTAGAGGAAGTCATAAAGATTCAACCCACATACCCAGCCTGAGCCAAGCGCCCCGACTAAAACGATCGTGACGAGCCCAATGCGAGCGGTTCGAGGAATTGGAATGTTACGGCCAGAATACCAGACCCACGCCGGCCACGGCCACGCAACAATAACCGCAGGGATCAGCCACCATCGCGTCCGTCCCGGAAATACACTCCCGGTGCGAAGGTGCCCGATCAAAACAGCAGCCGCAACAAAGCTCCCGATCCCGAGCCATCCGAGCGCCATCTCAGCAAAAAACATCATGGCTTACCTTTTCTTCGCGGCAGATTTTGGGGTCATTTAGGGTAATCCAATTGAGGACATAAGCTCCTTTCCAAAGCATTAAGTAACGGGCTCGGCGGCGGTGCTTTGGGGCTGGCCCGGCGCTTACCCAGAGTATGCATCATGCGCAAACGGCCAAAGCAGCCCGTCGTGTATCAGCAGCCGGCATCGACGTTGCTGCCTCCCCGCCGGCGATGGTGATACAGGCTCGGTAGCTGAGAAAGCCAGAAGACTGCGTACCGGTTACATCCTCCTCCCGGGACCAATGATGGCAAACGGCCCGCTTAGGGGCTGCCGGCACCACTGAGAACAGGGGGACAAAGAGCCGCTACCCACGCTTGGGCCGGGATAGGCCCTTCATCCGCGTTGTTCCTAATGGTCACGGCTGCCGTCGTTTCTTTTGCGAATACGTTGGGTTGAGAATCTTGAACCATTCCGTTTGGGGGCCGTATCCGTCTTCCAACCGCTTTGCCACGATTCCTTCCAAGTCCAGCTTGCAGACGGCATTGAACACTGCCGTGCCCTCCCCAAAGAACGGTTCTGTTTTCAATAGCCCGTATCGCACCACGAGTTTAGCCAATATTGCTTTGCGTTCCCTGAGCGGCAGTTCTCTTACATCCTCTCCTTCAACGAACAGCACGTCGAATGGCAGATAAGTCGGGTCTCGTCTACCGAACAGAAGGTCATTGAAGGCGGGTTGACCACGCTCATCCAATGCCACGATTTCACCATCAAAGATGAAGCCATCGGGCAGGCCGTAAAGTAACCACTCAAAACGGCCCATCCTGTCCGTGCTCTTCGATAACATGCGGTGGTTGAGGGTATCGGCTACGGCACGGAATCCGTCGTATTTCAACTCAAACAGGAACGCCGGGTCGTCGAACGCATCACGGCGACCGATCGAGATGATGGGAGTTATGGTCACGGCGGCGCGATTGATACGCGAGTCTCCGCGTGCTGGGCCGGAGAGTTCAACGCTTTTCGGCCGATGATCGTCAGGTGCCAAGCGCTTTTGCCTGGAGAATCATCAAGAGATCTCCACTCAACCCATCCGCGAGCCTGCGCAGCGCGTTTCGTGGCCTTCCACACCGCCGCGGTCTGAGCGTTGTCCTGGGGGCCGAGATCTCGTAGCAGTTCCAGAAACCTACGCTGATCTTCCGACGGACGTTGCCGCATCTACGTCACTCGACTGATTAAAGTTCCCCTCCCCTCCCGAGATACAGAAGATCGCTCAAACCGTTCCGAAATAAGGCGAGTGCCCAAAGTCAGCGAGGCGATCTCCGCGCCAACAGCACATGCCTCGACTAATTTCCGGCATGAGCCGGATCGGTGGAAAATTCGCCAAATATCGCACCGTCGCCATAATGCGCCGTGACACTGCGTACGTCGAAAAGGCGCGGACCTGCAGATACAGCCCGCCTCCCGACCGCGCGGTCCCGTTCACGGGACGGATCGGGACCGCGGCATACTTTCAGGGACGGCGTTGTGTACCGCCCGCGGAAACGTATTCCGTTCCGGTGGTGGAGGACGGACCCGGCACGGCCTTCCCTCCAATCCAGAGCGGCCCCGGTCAGCAGCCCTGCGACCGGGGCCGTTATCATTGTTATCTCCCCAGGGACGTGCCGCTCGAAAACCCCGCTCTTCGCCCACCGACTGAAGCGCTGGTGGACGATTTTCCAATCACCGAAACGCTCGGGGAGATCCCGCCAAGGAATGCCGGCTCTATTTCTGTAGAGAACCGCTTCCACGAATAGTCGATTATCTGCCGCCGTGCCTCCGACATGGCCTTCCCGGCCGGGAAGAAAATCCTTGATCCGGTCCCACTAGTCGTCGCGTAATGCATAGCGCCGCGTCGGTCAGCCCCTCCTCAGGCCGACCCTCCATGAATCACTCAACGGCTGATTTGGAAATCCCCTAACTGAAGACAGGCCCTAGGCGCGCCGATAACCTTATTCGCACAGCAGCAACGAATTTCCTCGACTCGGGCCAGGCAAGGGCGCACGCTCAACTTTCAAGGGAAGGGCAGGATATAATGCCCTGAGGCGCACCCCGCCTGATTAAAATCGGGGCTGCCTTCCCGTGGGGAGGACCAATGTCTATCCAGGAAACATGGAACGGACGCGATAACGTCGCGTCCATGGCTCCGGCGTGTCCAGGGTGTCGCGTGCGGATGATCTACAAGACAGTCCTGCCGCTTGTACATCAACCGAACATCGACGAGATCACCTACCGCTGTCCTAAGTGCGGAACTGAGACGCAGCGGAACCTGAAGCGAGCTTAAGGCGCGGGCCCCCGGGCGGCAAGCGAGTGGCTTCTGTCATATGGTCCCGATGTCAACGCAGACGGTCGCGGAGGTTTACCTGCTGCGCGCTGATGAGGTGATTAAACGGGGCACGAACACTTTTTTCGGGCACTGGCGATTCTCATCCGTGGCCGTGGCGCGAAGGGTTCCGCTAACTCCAGGAGAGCGGACATGCCGTGGCCAGCATGACCGATTGCGACCCCGTGAAGACCAACCGATCTTTGAATCCTTTCTGCCCACCGGACCTTGAAACAATTAGCTCGGCGCCCCGTGCCACTGTCAACACTCTAACACGCGAACCACGCCATATTAGTTAACAAGATATTGCTTCATGCACCCGTGGTTTTCGAGTAGCATTAAGCTTGGGATGGGCCCGTAACAGGAGGCATCTCAAATGAGAAACACAGTTGTTATGCTCGCGGCCTCGATGCTGGTCAGCGCCGTGGTCGAGATGCCAAGCAGCGCCCAATCGCAAGTCGTCGTCATCATCGGGAATGGTTCTGCACAGCCCTATTACCCGAATCCGTATCCCTACCCATATCAACCCCAGGTTTACGCCGAGCCTACTTTGTACGGTGAGCCGGGTTATTACGGTTATGCCGCTTCCAGCTACTACCAATCCTATTCGAACGGGTATTATCGACCTTATCGGTACGGCTATTATCAACCCCACCGGTATTGGGGATATCGCGGATGGTGAGTGTCCACGTCATGTTTGGCAGCAAGCGATCAGCCCCGCTGGCGTTATCAAGGCGCTAACGTCCAGTGGTCTGACCGTCGGCATTCGCCAGGTCGTGTGTAAGCTGGCAACGTTGGGTTCCTTGATCACCATCGGGATCCCGAGCAGCGGCCGCCTCTCGCCACGGGCGATCGGAGCATGGCGGCCTTAGCCCCTTCGCGGGCATGAGCGAAGTCGTCGATCGAGTGCCTCGATACGAGCGATCACATGGTCGGCGAGTTCGACTTCAGAAATCTTTCGCGCCTGCAGTGCTTCCACAAAGTTCCTTGGTCGGTCCGTAGTCCCACTCAGACCCAACCACCTCGTCGATTGAGTTGGCTTCGAGGGCGACCGGCAGGCGGCGCGCTCAAAGCAATCACTTTGAAGGTGCGATAGTCGGCTGTATGGAGACCGGCAATGATGTGCGGCTTACTGCGGCCCGACTAGGTCGTTTGCTGAATTGGCAGGCCGCGAACTTCCCAACTGCAGGGAGCGAACCGCGAAAGCTCTTCGCGCCGATACGATCGAGATCGAAGCATGCCTCGTATGACATTCCGCTTATGAGGGCGCAAATGGCGTCGCCCCTGACCCGCAGCGTTCCAGGCGGAAGTGTCGCGTATTGCGCGGGTCCGCTGCCACCCAAGCGGAACACACCTCCAACCGAACCGTCGGCATAGATACGGCCCTCTCCCGACGTCCCTTCAAAACAAGTGAACGAGAACAGGTTGCCGACGACAAAGCGGCGCGCTTCATCGGCACCCATGTTTCCTGCGAGTGCCGGCGCCGCCGCCCAAAGACCCGTGGCCGCGAACAGCGCATACACTGTCTTCGTCATATCGTGGACCCTCGTGACGGGCGTCGCTGGAGACCCGGGCATTCGCGCGATCACAAGCCGTGGGGTTGCGGACCCATCATCCAGCGCATACGGCCGGTTGGACCGGAGTAGACTTGTGGCGCGTAGGGGCCGGAGTAGGGCGGCGGATCCGGCTGGGCCTCGGGGCCATAGTAGACTTGCGGACCGGGCGCCCCATAGGGGCCAGAGTAGGGCTCTGGAGGTCGTGGGGGCTCTGAGTAGACCCGCGGACCGGGCGCCCCATACGGGCCGGTGTAATTTTCCGGATGGGGTGCGCAGCCTGGACTCCAGCCGCAACCATTATTCCCACAGCGCCACACTGGGTTGCACGCGGCGCGCGGCGACAGGGAGGTTCCGGGCGCGACGCCCGGGGGAGCCACCGACGGGGCCCCAGCATAGGGCGAATGCCCGACCACTGGGGGCGGAACTGGTGCGCCATCATATCGTGGAACCCCAACTGGCGCGCCCGGAACGACGAGCACTTGGGGAGGCGCAACCGGCCAGGGTGGAGCCACGCCATACTGAGGTGCTTCGCCCGCTGAAGGAGGATAGCCGAAGTCGGCGGCCTCCACACCAAAAGATAAGGTTGTGGCAATTGCGCTGGCAGCGCCGAGCGCGATTAAACGCATGACAGCCTCCTGTTTTGGTTTGACGGCAAACCCGAGCCGGGTTCCGCGGGCCGCATTTATGCGTCGATCATCCTGAAGCGCGGACCGCATGCCGGGAAATCAATCGTTAATTCTTGGTTAACGCTAGAGCGTTGATCTCACCGAGCCGCTCCGCTTTCCTGCTCGATGAGGTTGTTGCCCTCAAAGGTGCTATCGCGAGGACACTGAGGTCTGTTGTTGGCAGTGCGCCCCGAAGGCGCGAATCACCAGTGGAGGAGGATTCCACCCGGATAGTCGTCGATTGATCCGGTAGCTGACGAGCGGCTCGGCCGGGCAACCGGAAGGGCTGGAGCCTCGTGACAAAGGTCGCCCTTGGCGGCTGAGCGATCCGGCGGGCCGTAACGCGAGTGAAGCCTGAGCAGGCCTCGAAAGTGACAGTGCGGATGCCGACCCTCCTGCCATTTGGGGAAGGCTGCACGAGCGGGGAAGTAATCGACAAGCGCACCCGCTCGATCCGCCGGGGTGGTGGGCACGGCACGTTGGAAAGGTTCGGGTAATCGGGGGAGGCCCGTCAAGGGCGAGGGTAGCGGCCTCAACGTCGCGACAGGCGGCGGCCATGACGGGAATCGGACAGGGTCGTATGAGCATTGAGGCTGGGTAATGCCGGCGGAGCAAAGGGCCCTGACTTCTGGTGCGCTTTCGAAGATGGTGAGGTGAAGGTGATTGGCGATGAGCCTGCAAACACCGACTATGATCCGGACCCTTCAGAGAAAGCTGTATCGTAAGGCGATGGAGCAGAGAACCGGCCGCGAAGACGACGCTTGCGGTCAGAGTTCTTCTCCGTGTGCCTCACGGTGAAGCCAGTCGGAGAGACGGATGCCGGAGATCGGCACGTCCGGTTCGATGAGCGGGGATGGGAAACGGAGCGATGCCGCATGGCCCAAGCTACCGCGCCCATCCTCGACTCTACCATCTCGGACGAGTCGAGCGGCGTCCGAAATGTCTGCTTACTGAGGATAAGGCGACGTGCTCAGGACAAAGCGGACGCGCCGCCAGCGCAGTCACTCGCCAGGGAAGCGAGTTTAACCACCAGGGCCTAGTTTTTGGCTCTGATGATTGAATGTTATCAGAGGTAATGCCTCCCTGCCCGCGCACGCACCAGCCTCGGCCATTCTCGATGTAGAGGCCGACAGGACGGTCATCGGGATGGTACATCCCGGCATTGGTTGCAAAGAGAGGGCGACCCGAGTGCTCGCCGAGTGAGCGCGGCGACGAGGGGAGATAGCCATACGGCTGTCCGTCCGCCCTCCAGCCGTTGCCGAAGAACCAAAACCACACTAAATCCCGAGCAGTCACTCCACCTCGACCCAGCTCATCATCATGGCGAGCAGGTGGTCATAGTCCCACTGCTTACTTCCTTCCGATCTCCAGTCGCCAGGCACGGTCAAGCCCGTTTAGCAGGAAATCGACATATTTCGGCCCATTTCCGGGCTGCGAGTCTTAACAGTCGTACGATCAGAAGGAGGTAGGGCATGCCGACCGTCGCTCTCGTTGACGACGACCGCAACATCCTCACTTCGGTGTCGATCGCACTCGAAGCGGAGGGTTATCGCACCATGACGTATAGCGACGGCGCTTCGGCGCTCGACGGTTTCAAGACCAGCCCTCCCGATCTCGCCATTCTCGACATCAAGATGCCGCGCATGGACGGCATGGAGCTGCTGCGCCGGCTGCGGCAGAAGTCCGACGTGCCGGTGATCTTTCTCACTTCCAAGGACGAAGAGATCGACGAACTGTTCGGGCTAAAGATGGGGGCCGATGATTTCATTCGTAAGCCGTTCTCGCAGCGGCTGCTGGTGGAACGCGTCAAGACCTTGCTGCGGCGCTCGATCTCGAAGGACGGCGCCAACCCTAAAGAGGCCGGCGCCAAGGTGCTCGAGCGCGGACAATTGCGCATGGACCCCGAGCGCCACATCTGCACCTGGAAGAGCGAGGTCGTCACCTTGACGGTCACCGAGTTCCTGATCCTGCAGGCGCTCGCGAGCCGGCCGGGCGTGGTCAAGAGCCGCGATGCCCTGATGGACGCGGCTTACGACGATCAGGTCTATGTCGATGACCGCACGATCGACAGCCACGTCAAGCGGCTGCGCAAGAAGTTCAAGTCAGTCGACGAGGCGTTCGACATGATCGAAACACTCTATGGCGTCGGATACCGGTTCAAGGAGGCCCTAGCCTAATGATCCGCTGCGTACGCTAGGCGTTCAGCAGGCGCGAATGAGGCCAAGCAGACAAGCGGGAACTGCCGGCGAGCTGGTAATTCGTCACGCAGTCGACCACTGCGGTGAGCACCTCGCGACCCCATAGCGTGGTGGTCGTCATACCCTGTTTTCTGTGATCAAGCTGCGCGATATCGCCCGGTAATGCACAGGTCCCAATCTCGGCCGATCCCGTGTCCATGAAGAGCTGTGGTGTCCTGGCGTCCGTCTGCATTCTACTGGGTCCCACGGTCTTAAATGCAGACGGCCCAAGGGAAAAAACCCGGGGAGCACTCACAACCTTGTATTTTTGGAATGTCCCAAAATGTGTCCTAGGACATGTCGCCGGAGGACCAATTCGGGGAAGTCCATGCATGGATGCGTCGCGCGACACATCGGTGTTCGACGGCGATCGGCGCGCGCCCCGTCGCCCTTGTCGGCAGCCATCCCCTTGGGCGTTGGTCTTTCCAAAACCTGAGGGCACGCGAATTGGAGTAGCGCGTCACGAAGAGACCATAAATCCGATGACACGGGATGTCTGTTTCGCCTGGCTCGAGGCAAAGAGTGGCCTAATTGCAACGGATCCCAAAATTTGAGCAGAGTGGGCTTTACACGCCTAAAGAACACACAATTCCCTGCAACCCTGACCGTGCGCCGAACGATGGTCTCGATCGCTTGGGGACGGGGGACTCTTCGGGACGCGATCGGGACCGTGCCTTTTCGACCCTAAAAGGGATCACGCCGCGCGGCTTTGGTCGTCGCGCTGAGCGTGAGGAAACTTATCGGCATGGCAGGTTCGAGCTGGATTCGAATCTTGGGAACGTGAGTTTGCCTCAATAAGGTCGGAGCGCTAACGTGGACGACATTGCGGAAACCGCAATGATGTTCGTGAACCAAGCGGCGAAATACTCCGACCGCGCGGTCTTCGACATTCCCGAAGCATTCGAGATACTTTGCGATACCATTTATCTGTCCAGGCAACCAAGTATCCATCCATTGCGCTGAGATTACTGGTGGAACCTTCGCCGTCGAATGGCTGCCGTACGTCAAGGTGCAGCCAGCGAATGCGGGCCGGCTGAGACCGTAGGTGCAATTCTTGGGATGCAAATCGATGCTGAGTGCCAGAGTTAGGTTTCGTCGATGCGCCATTCTCGGCTTCGATCCGCAGCCAAAGGATCTTGCGTACGAGGAGGCGTAAAAATGCGCAGGCACGCCGCACTGATCGCGACTTGTGTCGCCGT
>WNFW01000635.1_pt1 | contig 22582 bp, 18 predicted proteins | sample 5400131 | NCBI WGS metagenome assembly WNFW01 (sample SAMN13153362, study PRJNA577476) | soil metagenome | isolation source: 20 cm soil or saprolite under grassland replicate 1 | place: USA:California | collected 2016-06-15 | reverse complement strand
CGGTGGAGAGGTGTAGATGACGCTGAAGCGGCTGATGCCGCCTTCCGTTACGTACTCGTACACGATCGCCGCGTCCTGCAGCCCGGATTGCGGTCGTGCGGCGGGTATGTTCTCGACCTGCACGAGCAACGGTGCAGACTGGCTGCTCGGCGTAAGCCCATTGACGCCACATGTAGTGAGCAACGCGGTGATCAGCACCGCTCCCGAGGCCCTGATTGCCTTGACGTTCATCCATTGTTAGAACGCCCAATCAGGTCGTCCACGTCGCCGGCCGCGAACTCCTTGACCGCCGATCCCACAGCCTCGACCACGCCCGAGAAAATCGCCGCCAAGGATCGGCTGCCGCGGCCGGCGAAGGCCGAAGATGGCGCGACTCACCAGCTCGAATCCACGGCCGCTGCGGCGGTTGGCCTGGCGCGTCGCGCAGTCGGCCCGCGTCACAGCGACTGCGTAGATTCGGACCAGGACCTCGTCTTCCTTGGGGAGCGGCTTTTCTACATCTTCGATATGCAGGACGTCGGGGCCTCCGTACCGGTCCTACACGACTGCCCGCATCGACTCCGAACTCTAGTGCGCATCGCACCTATGCGCATACACGACGCGGGCCCCCGACCAAGCTTTGAACCTTGAGTCCGCTCCCGCCAGGGACGTGCCTATGATGACGTCTCGTTTCGGGGCCGGCATTCACGCCAGCCAAGCCGTCGCGCGGTGCCTGGAGATTCCCGGACAGGCACGGGCAGTGAAAAGACGAAATTAGGCCCTTTCGCCGATGCGGGGTGACACTCGCGACCCATAGGTTGGGGCCACGTCCAGAAATTCAAGGAGGTGGCCCATGTTCCGTCCAATCGTTCGTCTCTGGTTGCTGATCTTCGTTCCGTTTGCGATCCTGCCGTTCGTGTTCCTCTCCGGGATCGTGGTGCCTCACACGGCGCTGTGGGGCCACGCGGTGTTCCACCTCATCTATCTGCCGATCGCGGCCGCCGCGTGGTGGGCGCTCTGGCGTTTCGTCCGCGAGCCCTCGAACCTCGCCCTGCGCGTGGTCGCGGCTTTGATGCTGCTCTGCCAGACCTCCTTTCTCTTCGGTCACGCCGGCGAGCTGGTGTCGGTGGTGCAGCGGGGCTTCTTCAGCGCGCCTTCCTCGCTCTTTTCCGAGAACCCTCACATGTTCTTCGCGACCTTCGCGGTGGCCGGGATCATGGCGAGCGAGCTGCTGCTCATCGTGTTGACAGTCACTGCAGCCGTTCAGCGACTCCTCGGTCGTCCGCCAAGGGTCACGGGTGGGCAAGCTTCTAGCTCAACCTGAACGAGCGTGAGCGCCGTCATGGAACAGATCCAGGGAGCCAAACGCCTAGCGCCAAGATTCATTTCCAACTGGTTGCGTCCCTGGGACAATCTGCGCATGGGTGCGAAGGCGCGAGCGGTCGTGGGCCTGCTGCCGCTCGGCTTCGTGGTTCTCGCCAGCGGCTTGGTTGCGTTCGCAGCTCGAGTCACGGGTCCCCCTTACTTCGGGACTGACCCCGCGGTGGTTGCGGCGCTCGGCGTTGGTGCTCTGGCCACGGCGGCTGTCGGCCACGCGACCTGGCGCAACGACCGCGCTGTGGGTGTCACGATCGTGCTGGCGGCGTGGACGCTCGCGGCCTATCTCATTGTCCTGGGTCTCGCCGGCCTCACGCATGCAAGCGCTGTGGTCAGGCTGGCGGTCGGTGGACACATTCCACCGCTGACGTTGTTTGTCGTAACCGGATTGCTTGCCAGGCGCAGCCTGCTGGCCGGGCGGGCAAGCAGCTGGCCGCTGCTCGTTTCGGTCGCGCTCGCGGGGATTCTCTTCGTGGCTACGTTCACGCTCGCGCATCCTGGGCCTCCCTTCGAAAGCGTGCCGCCGATCTTCGACCTGCCCGGTCCTGTCCTGTCCGCGTTCATGTCGCTGAGCTTCGTGTGGCTGGCCACCTTGCTGCTCCCTCCGGCGCTGCTGATCTGGTCTCGACGCCGTGGCGCGGGTGCTGATCCAGGACGCCTCGCCACCGCCGCGGTCGCGTCCTTTGCGCCGGTCTGCCAGATATTGCTGTGCACCCTGCTGGGTTTCGCTGTCGAAGCACGCGGGGTCAGCCATGACGGTGGCGCGGTCATCCTGCTGGTCGGCCTTGGAGCAGCGTGGCCGCTGACCGCGGTCGGCTACGGACTGGCGATTCGTGGACGCGCCGCCCACTACACGGTCAGCACCGGCGTGCTGGCCCGCGCTGGCTCGCTTGTTCTCGGACTGATGACGGCGATGATCGCCATCTGTGCCGGACTCTTCGTCAGCCTCGGCCATGGGATTGGGACAACGCTCGCCATCGCGGTCTCGGTGCTTGTCGTGGCGCTTGCGCTGCGACCGATCGCAGCTCGTGTCCTGGCGGCCGTGGTCGGCGAGGCCACTTACCCTCACCAACCAGAGACCACATCAGACGTCGCGAGCCAACAAGTTCGCCGCGAGCCGTCGCGGATGTCAGCGCTGTCCGGGCGCGAGAGGGAAGTCTTGGGCTTGCTGGCAGCCGGGCTGAGCAACGCGGGAATTGCGGCCGAGCTCGTACTTTCGGAGCGCACTATCGACGCTCATCTCAGATCGGTCTTTGGCAAGCTCGAGCTGCCAGACTCGAGGCACGACAACCGTCGTGTCCAGGCCGCCGCCATCTGGGCCAGCGAATCCCGTGTTCTAGCTCACCTCGTCGACGCGCGGGAAATAAAAGTCTGAGAGCTCGCCCGTCCAGATCTGGAACGTTCTCTGGATAGACACCGACCTGTTCCAGGCCGCTACGGACATGCCCCCGCTGGAGCGGGAACAAGTCGTGAACCCAGATCCGGGAGACCAGGTGGGCAACCGGGGATTGCGGTTGGGTTTCTGGCTTCTGACTGGGCAAGCTAAGCCAGATCCTGGTGATCGACGGCGGTCGCACTTATCACTGAAGTGGCAATCCGCTTAGTCCAATGCGCCACCAAAAAGCGACCGGGCGACCACGACGTTCTGAATCTCGCTCGTGCCATCCACATACTCGGCCATCTTCGCCGTCGCCAGGTGTCTCCCGAGTGTGGAATCAATCAGGAAGCCTTGGGCTCCCATGGCTTGCATGCACGTCACCAATCCGCTGACCGCTGCGGCGGTGGCAAACTTCTTGGCCTGCGCAGCTTCCACGGTTGCCGAAAGACCTTTGTCCGCGGCGGCAGCAGCGCGATAGACCAGCAAGCGTGCTGCTTCGCGCTCGGTTGCGACATTCACCAACTCCCACTGGAGACCCTGAAAACTTCCAACCGGCCGCCCGAATGCCTTTCGCGTTGATACGTACCTGATCGCCCGCTCAAGGCCGGCCTTCAAGATTCCGCAGCATTGCGCCCCGACGAAGATTCTTGCCGCCGTGATTCCCTGCATCGCCACTTGGAATCCTTCCCCAGGTGGTGATATGAGGCCATCGGCCGGTACCCGACAGTCACGAAGCAAAATCCCGGCAGTACCCATGGCGTGGCCGCCCATCAGCTGGTAGGGATCGGTAACAGTCAGGCCCGCGGCCCCTCGCTCGACAAGGAATGCGGCGATCCCTCGCGACCCGGCCGCAGCGTCTGTCTGCGCCCAAACAGCGAAGAGATCAGCCCCCGCCGCATTCGTAACCCAAGCCTTCTCCCCGTTCAGCACCCAATCGCTCCCCACGCGTTCGGCCTTGCACTGAATGGCGACCGCATCGCTGCCCATGGCCGGCTCCGTCAAGCAAAACGCGGCCACCGCATCTCCAGAGAGAAGACGAGGAAGCCACGTGTCTTGAGCGCCTTCAGTACCGCGCCTGCTGAGCAAGTTCGCGATGTTGTTGTGGACTTCAAGGGAGAATGCGTGTGCGAGGCATCCTTCGGCGATCTCTTCATACACGCGAGCTGTGGCCACGGCGCTCAAACCGAGGCCTCCATGCGTCGTCGGCACCTGGAGGCCGAGAAGTCCATATTGGCTTGCCAGACGCAGCGTCGGGATTGCGGGTTCACGCCGCAGCTCAATGCCGTCGGCAAAGGGGGAGATGTGCGCGTCGCGGAAAGTGCGGCCCGCTTGTACAGCTTGCTTCTCCTCCGGCGCGAGAGCATCATCCACATCAACCAGAACATAGGTGTGGGAGCCCACCGTCTAAACCAGTCACTCCTGCTTCCAGAGCTTGCCGGCCAACGTCTTGGAATCGAGCCAAAATCGTACCGCTGGAGGACCCCTTCGGAACTTTCATCAAGAAGGGTTTGACACAGACCCGGGGGCGGACTACGTTTTAGCGAACGCCGCGCTCCTAGGGGCTGATCCGCATATCGAGCACTGCCCCTCCCAGGGGAAGCATGGCGATCCGGAGGTGCACATGCAAACGGTAGAGCCAGCGGTCGCGACGACCAGGCATCCGCTCGACCCGCTCACGTCTGAGGAGGTCCAGGCGGCGTCAACGATCCTCAAGAAGGAGCGGGGCCTCGACGGCGGCCACCGCTTTGTGTACGTGATGCTGAACGAGCCGGCCAAAAAGGACGTGCTCGCCTGGAAGCCCGGTAATGGAACTCAGGTCGACCGGAGGGCGTTCATCGTCGTCCGCGACCGCACCAGGCGCAAGACCTTCGAGGCTGTCGTCTCCCTCACCCAGGAAAAGGTCGTCAGCTGGGAGGAGATCAAGGGCGTCCAGCCCTCGATCATGCTCGAAGAGTTCATGACGGTGGACGAGGTGGTCCGCAAGGACGCGCGCTGGCAGGCGGCCCTGCGCCGGCGCGGGGTGACTAACTTCGAGATGGCCATCACCGACGCCTGGTCGTGTGGCTACTACTCGGAAATCGACGGCGCCGAGAAGGGTCGCTTCTGCCGGCCGTTGACATGGATCCGGCCCGGCCCGGGTGAGCACGTCTATGCGCGACCCATCGAGGGGCTGATCGTCAAGTTCGACCTCGACAAGATGGAGGTCATCGAGGTCGAGGATCACGATGTGGTGCCCGTCCCGGCCAAGAAGGCCAACTACACGGCGGACAGGATCTCGGACCCGGAGAACGTGCCTTACTTTCCAGAAGGCGTGCGCAAGGACCTGAAACCGCTCGAGATCACACAGCCTGAGGGCACGAGCTTCAAGGTCACCGGGAACCAGGTGAGCTGGCAGAAATGGAGCTTCCGCATCGGCTTCAATGCCCGCGAAAGCATGATTCTCTACACCGTCAGCTACAACGACAGAGGCGAAGAGCGGCCGATCCTCTATCGGGCCTCGCTGGCCGAGATGTTCATTCCGTATGGCGACCCCGCGCCCAATCACTACCGCAAGAACGTGTTCGACATGGGCGAGTACGGCGTGGGCATGATGAGCAACAGCCTGGAGCTCGGCTGCGACTGTCTTGGCGAGATCCGTTACTTCGACGGCGTCGTCAACGACAACGATGGTGGCCCGTTGTCCATCACCAACGCCATCTGCCTGCACGAAGAGGACTTCGGCATGCTCTGGAAGCACAAGGACTTCCGGACGGAGGAGACCGAGGTCCGCCGCTCTCGCCGGCTGGTGTTGTCAACCGTCGCCACCATCGGCAACTACGAGTACGGCTACTTCTGGTACTTCTACCAGGACGGCGGCATCGGGTACGAAATCAAGATGACCGGCGTGATGTCCAACGGCGCGGTGCCAGAGGGCGTCACCCCCAAGCACGGTGCACTGGTCGCACCGGGCGTCTACGGCCCGCACCACCAGCACTTTTTCAGCATCCGGTTGGACATGATGGTGGACGGCCCCCGCAACACCGTCTACGAGTGCGACAGCGAAGGCCTGCCGCCCGGGCCGGACAACCCGTACGGCAATGCCTGGATCGTGAAGGAGACGCCGTTCAAGCGTGAGTCGAAAGCACAGAGCATCATCAACCCGCTGGCCGCCCGGTACTGGAAGGTCGCCAACAACAGCAAGCTGAACTCGGTGGGCCAGCCCGTGGCCTACAAGCTGATGCCGGGTGACAACGTGCTCCCGTTCTATCAACCCGATGCCTTCCCGATTCAGCGAGCGCAGTTCACGACCAAGCACCTCTGGGTCACCAAGTACGACCCCGATGAGATGTTCGCCGCGGGCGACTACCCGAACCAGCACTCGGGAGGCGCCGGTCTGCCGCAGTTCATCAAGAGCGACAGCAAGCTGGAGGACGAGGACGTGGTCCTCTGGTACACAATGGGTGCGCATCACGCAGTGCGCCCCGAGGAGTGGCCGGTGATGCCCGTGAAGTACATCGGGTTTCACCTCCTGCCACATGGCTTCTTCGACGGGAACCCGGCATTGGACGTAGCGCCCTCGCACGCGGCGCACCACGTTCACCACAACGGGCACTAGAGGGGGAAGGGAAATGGCCGACGGCGTCAAGCCCACGGGGTCTGTCAGTCCGACATCCTCACCAGGCGGCGCGGCGGGGCTGCGAAGAAACGTCCTCTCGATGCCTGAGGTGCTCACTCAGTCGGTGGCCAACGCCGCGCCAAGTGCCGCCGTCTCGGTTCTGCCGGCGATCGCATTCATCTACGCGGGGAACGGCGCCTGGCTGACATTTGTGATCGCGACCATTTCAATGGTCCTGATCGGCTACTCCGTGAGCATCTTCGCCCGCCGCTTTGCGTCGGCGGGCTCTTTTTATGTCTACAACACCAAGGCCCTCGGTCCGGCAGGCGGCTTTGCCTCGGGCTGGGCGCTGGCGTTCGGCTACGTCTTTACCGCCATGGCCACGACCTGTGGCGTGGCGATCTACCTCGGCGCCTTCCTGACCCAGATTGGACTGCCTGGCGGAGCCACCGTCGTCATCCTGCTGATGATTGCGCTCGACGTGGCAGTCGCGAGCTGGTTCGCGTATCGAAGCATCGGGTTATCGGCGCGGGTATCCCTCGTCCTTGAGGCGGTTTCGATGACGATCATCCTTGTGCTCTTCGCGATCGTCTTCGCGCGGAAGGGGATCTCGGCAGACGCTCTGACCCTCAAGGGCATGCCTAGCGCCGGAATCGGCCCGGGAATAGTGATCGCCATCTTCGCTTTCGTCGGCTTCGAGAGCGCGGCATCGCTCGGGCTCGAGGCAAAGAACCCATACCGGACGGTGCCGAGCTCGGTGATCATCAGCGCGCTCCTCGTCGGGGTGTTCTACATCATCGGCACCCTGGCCCAGACCACCGGTTTCCAGGGCGCCAAGGTCGGGTTCGACAGTGCCCCGGCGCCGTTGTTCGACCTCGCCGGGCTCATGGGAGTGTCCTGGTTCGGCTATGTGATGAACCTCGGCATCACGGCCAGCAACTTCGCCTGCACCTTGGCCTGCATCAACGCCGGCTCGCGCATGGTCTACCAGATGGGCCGCGACGGCATGATCCTGGGCGCGGCGGGGCGTTCGCACGCGACCAACCAAACTCCCCACATCGGCATCTACCTGGTAATACCGCTCATGGCGCTTGGTCCCTTCGTGATCATCCTCAGCGGGCACGGTCCGCTCGATGTCATCAACTGGATGGGCACGACGGCTACTTTCGGTTTCATGCTCGCCTACCTCTTGGTGGCGATCGCGGCCCCGCTCTACCTCTACCGGCGGGGTGAGCCGTACATCGCCCCTCTTGTGGTGGGGATCATCGGCTCGCTGATCATGCTGTACGTCTATTACGCAAGCGTCTGGCCGATCCAGCCCATGCCGGGACCGCTCTGGCCGATCATCTTCGTGTCGTGGATGATCATCGGATTCGCCTGGTACTTCTTCGTCAGGTCGCGGTCTCCTCACGTGATGGCGCAAATCGGTGCCATCCATGAGACCAACGAGGAGATGGTGGCAGCTCGTCCCTAGATCCCGTACTCCAAGAGGCGGCGAGCGCGATGCCCGCCGCCTCCTCTCTTTTTCTCCTAGCCCAGAGCTTTGAGGATCGTCGCCAGCAGCTGGGGGAAGGTCGTCATTCCGGACTCGACTCCCATGTGTTTCAGTCCTTTCAAGAGGTGCGTGTGGGCGCCCAGCCTTTGCTCGAAGAGCGATTGGTTGTCGAGTGACACGTACGGGTCATCATCGGAGAAGTAGGCGGTCAGGTCCGGCAAGCGGCTGCGAACCCGGGCGAAGTCGATCGGGGTTTCGATCCAGGGTTGCGCGATTGCCTCTTCCTCAGCGGAGAGGTTGGTGAGAACGAACCAAGGCGCCACAAACGCTGCGCCCTGCACCGTGCCGCCGGTGGGCAGCTGCTCCAGGTGGCGCATGATCGTCTGGCAGCCGATGCTGTGGCCGACGTAGAAGGCGGGTTCGCCGGCCTCGCCCACCTGCCGGTTCAGGTGCGATATCCACGCACCAATCACCGGGGCCTCCGTGTGCGGCATCGCCGGAGCCGACACCGTGAAGCCTTTGAGCTCGAGCTGTCCCTTGAGCCAGGGCATCCAATGGTCGCCGGGTTTGTCTCCCCAGCCGTGGACGATGAACACCCTGGTCATACGGTCAGTTCGCGAACATACCGCAGATCGCTAACATCGGGCCCAGGCTGACGTCCGGGTGAAGGTTTCCGAAGCGGTAGGTCGGCTGCTGGTGGAGCGGGGCGTCCGCCAAGTCTTCGGCCTTATCGGGAGTGGGAACTTCGACATCACCCTCGCGATGGTCGAGGCGGGTGCATCCTTCGCCTCCTCGCGCCACGAGGGCGGAGCAATCACCATGACCGACGCCTTCGGTCGCACCAGCGGAGAGCTGGCCGCCTGCTCCGTCCACCAGGGGCCGGGCTTGACGAACACGATCACCGGCCTGACCGAGGCGGTGAAGAGCCGGACTCCGCTCCTTCTCCTTGCCGCCGAAACGGCGGCCGGCGCGACCCGCTCCAACTTCCGCATCGACCAGGAGGCGCTGGTCACCTCGGTCGGCGCCGTGGTCGCGCGCCTGCGCGAGCCGGCGACCGCGCTCGCTGACGCCGCGTTTGCCCTGCAGCTGGCCAGGGATGAGCGCCGCCCGATAGTGCTGATGCTGCCGCTCGACGTCCAGGGAGCAGAGTGTCCGCCCGGGGCTCCGCCGCCGGCCCAATCCCCAGTCCAGCCGCCCGAGCCGCAGGCGGACGGCGTGCGAAAGGTCGCCGATCTGCTGGCCGCGGCACAGCGGCCTGTCGTCATCGGCGGCCGCGGCGCGTTAGGAGCCGGGGCAAAAGAGGCGATCGAGGAGTTGGCCGATACGACCGGCGCGCTCCTTGCCACATCGGCGGTGGCGGGCGGCCTCTTCGCCGGCAACCCGTGGTCGATCGGCATCACCGGCGGCTTCGCGACCCCGCTCGCGGCGGAGCTGGTGTCCAGTGCCGACCTCCTGCTGTCGTTCGGCGCCACCCTGAACATGTGGTCGACCCGGCATGGCCGGCTGGTCGCGCCCGGGGCAGTGGTCGTCCAGATAGACATCGATCCCGAGGCTATAGGCGGCCACCTGCAGGCCCGCGCCGGGATCGTCGGCGACTCCGCCGCCACTGCCCGCGCCCTGACCCGCGAGCTCGATCGCCGGCATCAGCGCCGGGAGGGATGGCGGTCCAAAGACCTCGCGGAGCGTATTGCCCGCGGCGGGTGGTCCCAGCAGCCTTACGAGGAGGACACCGCGCCGGACAGCATCGATCCCCGGACTCTATCGATAGCGCTCGACGAGCTGCTGCCGGCTGGCCGTACGCTGGTCGTCGACTCCGGCCACTTCATGGGCTGGCCGCCGATGTACATGGCGATTGCCCCCGACAGAGGCTTCATCTTCACCCAGTCTTACCAGTCGATCGGGCTGGGCCTCGCGACGGCGATCGGCGCCGCGGTGGCGCGGCCCGAACGATTGACTGTCGCCGCCCTCGGCGATGGCGGGCTCCTGATGTCGCTGCCGGAGCTCGAGACGGTGGCCAGGCTCGGCCTGAACCTCCTGGTCGTCGTCTACAACGACGCCGCTTACGGGGCCGAGGTCCACCATTTCGGGCCCCTCGGCAAGCCGACGGACATCGTCCGCTTCCCGGAGACGGACTTCGCTGCGATTGCCCGCGCGTGCGGGCTCGAGGGACTCACCGTCCGAAAACCCGAGGACCTGGCACCGGCTACGGATTGGCTGGCCGGCGACCGCGGCAAGGCGCTGCTCATAGACGCCAAAGTTGTCCCTACCGTGGTCGCCGAATGGCTCGAGGAGGCCTTCAAGGGGCACTGACCAAGATGACAACGACTGTCAACGCTTTGTCTGCATTCGACCAGGTCACAGAGGGTGGTGCACGAGAGCTGCGTTGCGCCGACCTGGTTTATGAGGCCGCCGTGCGGTTCCCGGGCCTGCTGCCCACGCGCGCCGAAATCGATGCGGAACGGAGCCACCGGCAGAAAGACAAGCGAGGCCTCGAGATCCCGCAAGGCGAGTTCTTCGCACATGTCCTGGCTGATTCGACGCGCGGGCACCAACTCATCGGAGCCATGGGCCGGCCCCTCCGGCAGTCAATCGACCGGCTCCGAGACTTCCAGCAAAGCGGCTACGCCGATTTGGGCAGTGCCGAGTTGGAGAGGCGTGGGCGGATAGGCTGGATCACTCTCAAAAATCTGAACAGCCTGAACGCCGAAGACGACGCGTCGACAAAGAATCTGGAAATTGCCGTCGACCTCGTGCTTCTCGATCCACAGATTGAGGCAGGTGTTCTACGCGGCGCTCCGATGACCCACCCCAAGCACCTTGGTCGTCGCATCTTCGGCTCTGGCATCAACTTGACCGACCTCTATCACGGCAAGATCTCGTTCATCGAATTCATGCTCGAGCGAGAGTTGGGCTGCGTCAGCAAGATGTATCGCGGCCTCTCACCAGAGGACCCATCGATGGGGGACCTCGAGGAAGGCCGCACGGAGAAACCATTTCTGGCGGCGGTCGAAGCGTGGGCGATAGGAGGTGCGTGTCAGTGGCTGCTGGTCATGGATCTCGTGGTGGCAGAGCGAAACTCGTACTTCAGTCTGCCTGCTCGCAACGAGGGAATCATCCCCGGCTGCGCCCCCATGCGTTTGCCCCGCTTCATGGGCGAGAGGGCGGCGCGCCAGGCACTGTTCCTGAGCCGGGTCTTTCCTGCCGACTCCGCTGAGGGGAGACTGCTGGCCGATCAAGTATTGGACAGTGATGAGATTGAGTCGACGGTGCGGAGATTGGCCGAAGAGCTGACCGCTCCAGGGAGGACCAGCCTGCTTGCAAATCGCCGCGCGCTGCGCATCGCCTGGGAGCCTCTCGATCTCTTCCGGCGTTACATGGCCAGTTACGCGATAGAGCAGGCGCGGTGCCTGTACAGTCCTGCGCTGATCGATAACCTCGAACGCAACTGGGTCGCCAGAAGCCCGCAGTTGCCTTGAGCGCGGCATTGGTACCTGAATCTCTGCAAGCGCTCAACGCCCAGTTGGCTCGGTTGCGGGAAAAGGTGAGCTTCTACCGTGAGCGCCTACCCGAGGGTGGGCTTCGCTCCTTGGACGAGGTCCGCCGCCTTCCGTTCACCACGAAGGAAGACTTTCGGGCGAACTACCCCTTCGGGCTGTTCGCTGTGCCGCTGGAAGACGTCGTACGCGTGCACATGTCGAGCGGAACGACCGGCAGGCCCGTGGTGACTGGCTACACGCGTCACGACCTCGAGCTCTGGGCGGAATGCATGGGCCGTGTCATGGAATATGCCGGCGTCACCTCACGTGACGTTGTTCAGAATGCTTACGGCTACGGCCTCTTCACCGGCGGGATGGGTTTGCACCTCGGCGCCGAGGCGGTTGGAGCAACAGTCGTCCCGACCAGCTCAGGGGTGACCCAGCGCCAGGTCATGCTGATGCGTGACCTCGGCACCACGGTGCTGTGCTGCACGCCCTCCTACGCGCTGGTTGTCGCCGAAGCTCTTCGTGGTTTGGAAGGTGGTGAGGGCGTCCGGCTTCGCGTGGGGATTTTCGGCGCGGAGCCCTGGAGCGATGGCATGCGGCGCCAGATTGAAACGCTCCTCGGCCTGGAAGCCTTCGACATCTATGGGCTGACAGAGTTGGGAGGCCCCGGTGTGGCTGCCGAGTGCAGTCGCCATCTTGGCTTGCACATATTCGAAGACCACTTCTATCCGGAGGTCGTGGACCCGGATACCGGGACGCCACTTCAGGAAGGCCAGCCAGGTGAGTTGGTGTTGACAAGCCTCCGTCGTGAGGCATCACCAGTGCTGCGCTACCGCACAAGGGATCGGACCGTGCTCACCTCCGAGCCTTGCGCTTGTGGCAGCCCTTATCGACGCTTCTTGCGGGTGCAAGGCCGCACCGATGACATGCTGGTCGTGCGCGGAGAAAACGTCTTTCCAAGCCAGTTCGAGGAGCTCTTGGCCGGTTTTGCGGGCTTCAATGGCCAGTACATCCTGGTCGTCGACCGCCAGGCCCATTCGCTCGACACGCTGGAGATCGTTCTGGAGGCTGACACAGCGGACGAACACGGACTCGAGCAAGAGATTCGCGATCGAATCCGTGACTCCATCGGACTCACCGTCACCGCAAAGGTGTTGCGACCGGGTGTCCTTCCCCGCAGCGAAGGCAAGGCTAAACGCGTAGTGGACCAGCGCGAAGCACCCACAGGATCGAGACCGCCCTAGGTGACGAGCCGCTGCCGCCGACCAATCAATTGGACTCAAATTCGCGGTCGCTAACCTGAACTCTGCTCGAACTGAAGGGCCGTCGCGCAGTCACACGCAAGTGCTCCCTAAGTTGTACAAGACGTGAGCGGCCCATACGCATTGATGTGGTCGGGCGGCAAGGACAGTGCACTTGCCTTGCAACGAGCAGCTGCAGCTGGGTTGGCGGTAACGCGACTGATCAACTTCTACGATGCCGCCACCGGTCGAGTGCGGTTCCACGCAACCCGAGCCGACATGATCCGAGCCCAAGCTATCGCCGCCGGGATCGAGCTGCGGGCGATCGGCACAAGCTGGCCAGCGATGGAGGGGCGCCTTTGTCAGGAGCTGGCAACTCTGCGAAGGGAGGGCTTCGCGGGGGTCGTGCTCGGCGACATTCATCTCGCTGAAGTTCGCGCGTGGTACGAGGAACGAGTCAGATCGGAAGGACTGGAACACGCAGAGCCGCTCTGGGGCGAGTCGTCCGCCCAACTGGTGAGGGAGTTCGTAGATGCGGGCGGTCGCGCAGTCATCACCTGTATAGATATGAGTCGCTTGAACGCGTCTTGGCTCGGGCGAATCATCGATGAGGCGTTTATCGACGAGATCGGCGACACAGGGGTTGATCCGTGCGGTGAGAATGGTGAGTACCACTCCTTTGCCTTTCGGGGACCAGCATTCACGCGCCCTGTGAATTGGCGCCGGGGCGAGACAAGATCCGCGTCAGGCTTTAGTCAGCTGGACTTGTTGCCACTCTGACGAGCCGCGCGCAAATGCAGCCAAGGTGCGGGCCGGTCGCTTGCAGGGAGTCTGCAGCTCTTTCGAACCGCCATCTCGTGTGGGGCCTTCAGCGAAGTAACAACTATGCCGGCGACGCCGCTCTGCCGCGCACGATCGGGTCCCTGGGCACGTGGGTGATGACTTCCGGTGCATTGTCCGTGATGATCGCCGTCTCGCCTAGCGACATGGTTAGGCCACTCTCGCGCTCGCTCAGGATCATATGGGTGAAGAAGACCATGTTCTGTTGCAGCACGAATGGGTTGTCACGGTAGATCATCGGCTGCTCCATCCAGGTGGGCGGGAAGGTGGCCCCCATGGTGTAGCCGCAGGCCCTGAGCAGCGCGTGCTCGTACCCGCGTGAGGCAAGCGTGGAGCGATGCACCTCGAAGACCTCGCCGAGCGTCCGGCCAGGGCGCAGGTTCTCTTGGACGGCTTCAAGCGCCTCGGCGCAAGCGGCCTGCATGTTCACGTGGCGGGGATCGACGTTCGGACCCGTCAGGACCGTAAACATGTTGGCCACGTGGTAGTGTCGCCACGCGTCGCCCATCTCGAACGTGACCTGGTCGTTCTCTGCAATGCGCCCTCGACCCGTGACATAGCGCACGTTCATCGCCTTCTCGCCGTGGCCCATCGGCATTCGGTTCGCGGGGATGTCCGCTCCCGCCTCCCAGATCACCCGGTAGACCTCGGCAAGCACATGGCCCTCGTCGGCCCCTGGAGCGATCAGGTCGATCGCCCGCGCGCAGGCGCGGTCGAGGATTCGTCCCGCTTGACGGTGGTAGTCGAGTTCCTGGGGGCTCTTGACGAGCCGCATGAGCCGGATCAGGTCCGACGCATCGACAAGCTCACACCATCCGTCGAGGGTCTCTCGTAGCTCCAGGTGGAGTTTCGGCAGCAGCCCGAAGGAGTCCAGCTGAATGCCGACGCGCTTGCCAGCCATGCCGTGGCTCTCGAGCATTTCCCTGATCACGGTGGACTTGGAGTTGCCTTCGGCGTCCTCCCAAACCCGCACGTCCTCGCACAGAGAGGAGTAATCGATGCTGGCGATGTCCGCTGTCCGTGTGATATGCGTGAGCTGGCCACCGGCTCCGATGAACATCATGTGGAAGATCACGAAGCCGTCGGTATCGAGACCGCAAAGCCAGTACTGGTCCTCGATCCGCGACACAAGCAAGCCCTCGAGACCGCGCGCCGCGAGCTCCCGACGGATCCGCGACTGTCGTTCCCGGAACTCGTTCTCTGAGAAGTTGATGTGCGGCTTGGGCATTCTGCTCGCTCCTGTCAATTGATTTGCCGGCGCGCCGCTTTAAGAGTCGGCGTGCTCACCGTTGGGCACCCTGAGCCTCGACAGTGCGACATCCTGAGCCCTTTCGACACCATTTAGCCCTTCTGGCAGCTCACCAGGGCGACGGCGCTGGGAGGGATGCCCGAGAGACAATCCAACAGCGTGCTGAGGTCGTTTCGCTACCCGCGCTATCGCTGGCTCTGGTTCAGCAACCTTGCCGGCTCCGCCGGCCGCTGGACCATGGTCCTCATCCTCAGCGTCCAGCTGCTGGAGATGACGAACTCGTCGTTCTGGGTCGGCGTCGGACTTTTTCTCACGCAGGGCCCGGTGATCGTCCTCGCTCCCTTTTCGGGCGCACTCGCCGACCGCATGGATCGACGCACACTGAATGTCGCCTCGAGCCTGATTTCAGCCGCAGTGACCGCTCTCTTTGCCGTTTTCACCTGGGCGCACGCCGATTTACTTGCGGTCTGGATGGTCCTGGCGCTCCTCTATGGGGTCTCGTTCGTGGCCCAGATGACGGTCCGAGCGACCCTGACTCCCAGCCTGGTCCCGAGGGATGAGCTTCTGAATGCGACCTCCATGACGCAGGTGAGCATCCAGGGTGCGCAGTTCCTCGGCCCCCTTCTTGCGACTCCGATTTTGGCCGCCGGCGGCGCAGCAGCAGCATGGGCTTTTTGCTGCTTGCTGTACCTCGGATCAGCAGCCCTCAGCCTGCCGATCGGGGAGGTGCATGGCGGCGGTCGCCGCCAGGACACCGGCTTCGGGCTGCTGGTCGCCTACCGCCATCTGCGCTCGCGCGGTGCGGCATGGGTCGCGGTTTGGGCGGTAGCGCTTCACTGCACGCTGACGATGTCGTACCTGGGAATGCTGCCGATGTTCGTGGTGGCAGATCTCAATGCGGGGACTTCGACCTACGGAGCCCTGCTCACGTCGATCGGTCTCGGGGCGGTGATCGGCAGTCTGGGGCTCGCCCAGTTCGCGGGTCGGCGCAACCAACCGCTGTGGTTCCTCTACGCCCTCGTGTTTAGCGGGGTTGCCCTCTCACTGCTGGGAGCAACGACCAGCGCCACCTATGCGCTCATCTTTGGCTCTTGGTAGGCAGCTCGCAAGCGATGTTCATGACGATGACCCTGGCGATCATCCAATCGTCAGTCGCAGACGAATTCCGCGGCCGGGCGACGAGCTTCTACCAGATGATCACCCTGACTCCGATGGCACTCGTGGGATGGGGGATGGGTGGCCTCGCTGACATCAGCGAACCGCGGCCGCTGATGATTACGCTAGGAATTGTCTTCATCATCGTGATGGCCATCTACGCTCTCTCATCGTCTTGGCTTCGCGGGCTGCTTCGCCCATCGGGCTGGGTGGCGGTGCCGGCCTCCGCCGAGTCGCCGGCCTTATAGCGGCGCGGGATGGCTGAACCACACGAGCCGGGCTCGTACCTCAAGGCAACGCTGGAGAGCCAGCCGGCCGAGCTGACGAGGCTGCTCGCCGACGATGCCGGCGCGCGCGCTGCGACGCGTCTTCGCGACTGCTCGCGGATTTTCCTGGCCGGCACCGGCACGAGCTTTCACGGCGCGCTCGCGGGCCAGTTCATCCTGCGCAGCGTCGGCCTCCAGGCGTGGGCGGTCCGAGCTTTCGAGTTCGTGAACTATCCGCCTCTATTGCGTCAGGACGACGGGCTGATCTTGCTCAGCCACCGGGGGAGCAAGCGCTTCAGTCGCGACTCGCTGAGCCGGTTTGCGAAAGACTCGCACCACTGGATCGCGATCACCGGTGAAGGATCTCCGATGGAAGGCGACGGCGTCGTGCGCACAGTGGTACAGGAGAAGTCTCCGGTACACACAGCGAGCCACACGGCGGCGATGCTGCGTATCGCGCAGGTTGCCGCGGCATTGGGCAGCCCCGCGTGGCAGAGCCGGCTCGCGGACCTTCCTCGCCTGGTCCAACTGGCCATCGACCACGGCAGCGGCGTCGCGACTGAGGTCAGCCAGACTGAGTTCCGACCGGTGACGCATTTCGTCGGTGGCGGCCCGGCGCGCTCCACCGCCTACGAAGGCGCCTTGAAGCTGCGCGAGGCTAGCCACCTCGTGAGCGCCGAAGGGCATGACGTCGAGGGCATCTTGCACGGGCCTCTTGTCAGCATCCAACCCGGGAACGTGGTCGTGCTCGTAGCGCAGCCGGGCCCGTCCCGCGAGCGGATGGGGGAAGTCGAGACGGCCCTTCGTGAGATCGGGGCGACGGTCATCTCGTTTGCTCCGCCTTCAGATCTGGACGAGGTGCTCGCCCCTATCGTGAACGTGGTGCCGCTGCAGTTGCTCGCCTACCACGTCTCGCGCAAGCTGGGAGTCGACGCGGACAGCTTCCGCCGCGACGAGCCGCAATACGCCGCAGCGCAGGCGAAGTTCACGCTGTAGGGTCGCTATCGTCCTGGAGGAGTTCGAGGCGGCTGAGGTCGAGTCCGGCGAAACCAGCATATTCGTGCGCTGGGCTGGTGCTGGGCCGCCGCTGTTGCTGCTTCACGGCTTCCCGCAGACCCACCTGATGTGGCGGCGGGTGGCGCCTCTGTTGGCGGAGCAGTTCAGCGTTGTTTGCGCCGATCTGCGCGGATATGGACAGAGCGGTTGTCCAGCCTCCACGCGCGACCACGAACCGTATTCGAAGCGCGCCATGGCGCGGGACATGGTTGCTGTGATGGCAAGCCTCGGATTTCGACGTTTCAGCGTTGCGGGGCACGATCGCGGCGGCCGCGTGGCATATCGCTTGGCCCTGGATCATCCGGCGCTTGTTGACCGTCTTGCCGTCCTCGATATCGTGCCAACTCAAGACGTATGGCAACTCGCCGATGCGAGACTCGTGACTGCCTTTTGGCCCTGGTCGTTGCTGGCGCAGCCTGAGCCCCTGCCCGAGCGTCTCCTCGCAGCAGCTCCGGATGCAGTCGTTGAGGATGCTCTTGCGGCGTGGGGTTCTCCGGCGGGTGTTTTCGACGCCGAGGTGCGTGGAGCCTACGTCAGAGCGCTGAGCAATCCAGTATCCATTCACGCCATCTGCGAGGAGTACCGCGCGGCAGCCACGCTGGACAGGGAGCACGACGCGGAAGATCGGCTCGCCGGCCGTGGCATCGCTTGTCCTGTCCTCGCGTTGTGGAGCGACCGAGGTCCCCTTGCTCAGTGGTACTCGGAAATGGGGGGACCAGTCGGCATCTGGCAGGCATGGGCAGACGATGTGCGAGGCCTTCCCGTCGCGGCGGGCCACTTCTTCCCGGAAGAAATTCCTCAAGAGACGGCGGCCCTCCTGAGCAGCTTCTTCAAAGAGACAAGGTGACCTCGGACTTCTGGACCTCGCTACCTGTGATCGACTCATCACCGTACGGCACACAACGGGCGCAAAGGCTGCGTTCGCTGTAGCGGCCCGCCGAGGCCCTAACCTGTAACCGTGTCCGGGGAGCCGGTTCCAGCCGAACCGAGCTATGGCTCAACCAGGCATGGACTCGAATACCTACGGCGGCTGGAGCTGTTCCGGCCCACCACCGGGATGTGGGCGAATCTCGGCCTGAAGCTGATCGACGCGGACGCCGCCTCGACCCTGGTGGAAGGTGAGCTTTCGGCCCATGCTCACGGAGCGGGGCGAGACGCCCAGACCGTTCATCGAGGGACTGTCGTCACGATCGCCGACTGCGCGATGGCGTGCGCGGCGGCCGCGACAATGGGAGAGGGCGAAGGGGCCACCACCGTCGATCTGACCGTCGACTTCTTCCGCGCGGCTCGACCAGGAAGAATCGCGGCCAGGGCCCACGTCACGCATCGGGTGGAGCACCTGGTCTTCTGCGAAGCCACCGTGGAGCAAGAGGGAGTGGATGTGGCCCAGGCGCGGGGCACCATCGCGCTGATCTCAACCGAGGCCTGAGGACCCTCTGCCAAGACGCCTTTTACGACCGCTGACATTGAGACGATTCAGCGCGAAGAGTTTCCGATTACCCGGCGCGGCATCGATTTGGATCATGCGACCTAGGTCCTCCACATCACGTCGTTGAGTCGCAGGGCGACCGGCCCCGGTCGGCGACAGTCTTTGTGGCTCTGCGCAGCGACGTGGAGCGGCCGCGTGGGACATGACCTGCGGAAGAGCCGGCCGGCCTGCCGGATAAGGGAATCGCGAGTCCGCCTTGCGCCGCACCTCAACAACCGCGAGCACGAAATAGACGCCTACTGAGCGGTTCGAACATGCCCGGCCCGCGCCCGCGATAATTTCAACGATCACGGGATCTGCAGGGGAAGTGGCATGAGGAAGCAGCGCCACGCCGAGATCGCCGGCGCTGGAACAGCGGGCCTGATCGCCGCGATGCTGCTGGCGCGGGCCGGCTGGAGTGTGAGGGTTCACGAGAGGGCTGATGTCATCCGTGAGATCGGCGCTGGGATCTTCCTGCACAACAATGGCCTGCTTGTCCTCGAGGAGACCGGCCTGATGGACGAGCTCGCGCCGCGGGGCACGCGGCTGATGCGCGATCGCATGGTCGACTGGCGCGGGCGGGCGATGCAGACACGGATACTCGAGTCACCAGTGACGCGCCGCTGGAGCTTCCCGCGGCAGGCGCTCGTCGAGGTCCTGCACGCGGCCGCACGGCGCGCGAGGGCCGAGATCCTCACCGGCTCGACGATCGAAGCGGGCTCGCCAGACGGCCGCCTCGTCGACCTCTCCGGGCGCGAGTGGCAGGCCGACCTTGTGATTGGCGCCGACGGGCATCGTTCGGCGGTTCGCAACTCGCTTGGGCTGACGATGCTCGAGCAAAGATTGCCCACGACCTCGATCCGGTTCCTCCTCCAGGGCCGAGCGCTGACGCCTGAGGCGGCTTCGACCGAGCACTGGTCGCGCCGCCGGCGGGTGGCGCTCGCCGCGTGCGGGCCGGACAACACGTACGTGTATATGGCATGCCCAGAGGCGGACGAGGCGGGTTCCGTCACGCCCATCGACGTCGCGTCCTGGTCGGAGCACTTCCCCAGGCTCCGGTCGGTTTTCGAGCTCCTGCACCGTTCGGAGCCATACAAGGCCTACTACAGCCGGGTGCGGTCGCGCTCCTGGTCGTCGGGACGGGCCGCTCTGCTGGGTGACGCGGCCCACGCGCTCCCGCCGACGCTGGGCCAGGGCAGCAACCTCGCGATGTCCAACGCGCGCTCGCTTGCCACCTACCTGGACGAGATCGAGTCCGTTCCCGACGCGTTGACCGCGTGGGAGCGGGCCGTACGGCCGACCACCGACGCGACACAGAGATGGGCGGGTTATTACGACCGGATGACCAAGCACTGGCCCAATGCGTTGAGCCCGGCTCGGGCCGGCGTCATCTGGGCCTTCGGCGCCTTGCCCGTGCTGGCGGCGAGGCTCCGTCGCGCCGACCGGACGCCGCCGGTCACGAAGCTTCCAGCCGCCGGGATGACGCGATGAAGCCGGCCCCGTTCGAGTACCACGCGCCGCGGTCCCTTGACGAGGCGCTTGGGCTCATGGCCGATCTCGGCGAGCAAGGGCGACCGCTGGCGGGTGGCCAGAGCCTGGTGCCGATGCTCAGCATGCGGCTGGCCAGGCCGGCGGCCATCGTGGACCTCAACGGCATTCCCGAGCTCGCCTATCACCGGATCGAGCGCGACGTCCTGGTCGTCGGCGCGCTGTGCCGGCATCGCGACGTCGAGCTCGATGCCGAGGTCGGTGTCCGCTGCCAGGCGATCGGCGAGGCGGTGCCGCTGATCGGTCACATCGCCATTCGGAACCGGGGCACCGTCGTCGGAAGTATCGTCCACGCCGACCCGGCCGCCGAATGGCCGCTGTTCGCGATGCTGCTCGACGCTGTGGCCCAAATCCAGGGTCACGGAGGGGCGCGTCAGGTCGCGTCCCGTGACCTGTTCCGGGGCGCTTTCACCACCGCCGTGCAGGAGAGTGAGCTGTTGACAGAGATTCGATTTGCGTGGCCGCCACCGGGTTCGGGCTCCGCGTTCGTGGAGGTGGCGCGCCGCCACGGCGATTTCGCGCTCGGCGCCGCTGCGGCCGTCGTCGACCTCGCGCCCGACGGTGCCGTGCGCGAGGCGCGCGTGGCGATCGCGGGGATCGAGGCGGTGCCGTCCCGACTCGAACACGCCGAGTCGGTCCTTGCCGGTCGTGTACCGACGGAAGAGGCATGCGCCGCGGCGGCGGCGGCCGCCGCCGCGGACCTGCAGCCGAGCGACGATATCCACGCGCCGGCGGCCTACCGGCGCCAGCTCGCGCAGACCCTGGTCCGGCGCGCGCTTTCCCTGGCGGCGGCCAGGGCGGGACGCACGGAGTCGTGAAGATGGCGGACGTGGCGACGGTCGTGAACGGCCAGCCTCGCACGGGCCGGTGCGAGCCGCGCATGACCCTCGCCGATTTCCTGCGCGGACCGCTGGGGCTCACCGGCACGCACCTTGGCTGCGAGCACGGCGTGTGCGGTGCGTGCACCGTGCTCTTCGATGGCAAGTCGGCGCGCTCGTGCCTGCTTTTCGCCGAGCAGGCAAACGGACACGAGGTGACGACGATCGAGGGCTTGGGCACGCCGGACAAACCTCACGCGCTGATGCGCGCCTTCAGCGAGATGCACGGCTTGCAATGCGGGTTCTGCACGCCCGGCTTCATCGTCTCTGCGTACGAGTACCTTCGCGATAACCCCACGCCCAACAAGGACGCGATGCGCAAGGACCTGAGCGGCAACATCTGCCGCTGCACCGGGTACATCAAGATCTTCGCGGCCGTGCAACGTGCGGCCGAGATCATGGCGGAGGAGGGCTCTCGCCGGTGAGCGCGCACGCGCGATCTGACCCTTGGGTGGGGCGCAGCGTGCCGCGCAAGGAGGACGCGCCGCTCGTCACGGGCACCGGGATGTACGTCCCGGACATGAACCTACCGGGCACGCTCGAGGTCGCATTCGTGCGAAGTCCGTCAGCCCACGCCCGGATCACGCGGATCGACACCTCGGCCGCGCTCGCGCTCGACGGAGTGGTCGCCATTTTTACCGGGCCTGACATCCGGGATCACGTCAGACCGCTGGTCCTCGACCAGGAGGCGCCACCTCCGGGCCTTGAGGCCGCCGACCCGCAGATCCTGCCGGCGACGATCGAGATTCTGGCCGACGGGGAGGTGCGCCACGTCGGTCAGGCCGTCGCAGCGGTCGTCGCCGAGACGCGCTACCTCGCGGAGGACGGGGCGGACCTGGTGCTCGTCGACTACGAGAATCTTCCCGCCGTGGTCGATCCCGAGGTCGCCAGGCAGCCGGGCGCGCCGATCGTGTACGAGAACGTCCCCGACAACGTGCAGGCCCGTTATCGGATCCGTGTCGGCGACGCCGACGCGGCTTTCGCGAAGAGTCCCCACACGCTATCTCTGCGCGTGCGCAGCCAGCGCATCGCGGCGTCCCCCATGGAGACGCGCGGAGTCCTCGCCACCTGTGTCGGGGAACAGATCACGCTATGGAGCTCGACGCAGATCCCGCACATCGTCCGCAACGCCGTCGCCAATCAGATCGGCGCGGCGCAGTGGCAGGTGCGCGTGGTCACGCCTCACGTCGGCGGCGGTTTCGGCTGCAAGGTCCAGGTCTATCCCGAGGAGGTCCTGCTTGCGCACATCGCGCGCGTCATCCGCAAGCCGGTGCGTTGGGTCGAGGATCGGCAGGAGAACCTGATCTCCACCGGCCACGCCCGGGACCAGATCCACGATGCCGAGGTTGCGTTTGACGACGATGGCCGCATCACCGCGGTACGCGACCGGTTCCTGCTCGACTCCGGGGTCGCCTGCCCCTATCCGTTGAGCAGCGCCTACAACGTGGCCTCTCACTTCCGCAGCATGTACGCGATCCCGAACTTCGCCATCGACGCGGAGTGCGTGCTCACGCACAAGATGTTCAACCTGCCGTACCGGGGTGCCGGGCGGCCGGAGGCAGCATTCGTGATGGA